>Ga0123352_10001172_pt1 | contig 34267 bp, 34 predicted proteins | sample TergutLab28metaG_FD_89700 | JGI IMG/M metagenome (GOLD analysis project Ga0123352, IMG submission 89700) | Labiotermes labralis P1 segment gut microbial communities from Petit-Saut dam, French Guiana - Lab288 P1 | ecosystem: Host-associated > Arthropoda: Insects > Digestive system > Gut ...
CTAAGTATATACAGATGGACATAAGACTGCTACAGGTGGATAACAGTATATTTACTTCTTTATAATAAGATTTAAACTGAATGTTTTTAAATCAAAAAAACATAATGAATGCTTAAATATGAGATTGTATCTGGTTGTCTTTTGTGATAAAATCCATTTTATACTAGTAAGAAAAGAGTGGAGGACGTAGAAATGACAAAGTTTCATTTTTGTAACAGGTGTGGCAACATTGTACGTATGGTGACAGATAAGGGTACGCCTTTATCATGTTGTGGTAGCCAAATGATTCAACTTGAAGCCAACACAGTAGAAGCAAGTACAGAAAAACACTTGCCTGATGTAAAACAAACTGAAAACGGATTAAGCGTAAAAGTGGGCAGTGTACTTCACCCCATGGAAGAAGCACATTATATTGATTTTATCTATGTTGAAACAAACCGCGGCGGGCAAATTGTTAAACTTGCGGTGGGTGATTCCCCTGAAGCTGAGTTTTGTTTTGCAGCCAATGAAAAGCCTGTTGCTGTCTATGAATACTGCAACTTGCATGGGCTTTGGAAAGTAGAACTATAATGAAAATGCTACACACCAGCTATCGGGTAAAAGATTTAGACGCATCCCTTAAATTTTATCAAGACACTTTAGGCTTTGCAGAAAGCCGTCGTAAAGATTTTCCTGAAGATAAGTTTGCCCTTGTATTTTTAAAATTGCCAGACAGTGAACATGAACTTGAGTTGACCTATAATTATGGACACCCTGCTTATGAACTTGGCACAGGATACAGCCACATTGCGCTGGGCACAACTGACCTTGAGGGGCTTCATGAAAAACATAAAGCAACCGAATATGAAGTAACAGACCTGTACGGGCTGCCGGGCAGTCCCCCATCTTATTACTTTATTACCGACCCAGACGGTTATGACATTGAAATCATACGTCAATAGACTACCCTAAAAAAGGCTGAACACAATAAACTGTGTTCAGCCCTTTTTTAGTTTTACATCCCCTACCCTTGATTATCACCAAATAATCTTTCTTTTATTGCAATACCTGTTGGGGTGGCGGCTAACCCGCCTAAAGATGTTTCGCGCAAACTTTCTGGAATGGCCTTGCCCACTTCACCCATGGCAATAATCACTTCATCTATGGGTATAACGCTTTCCACACCAGCCATTGCAAGGTCAGCCGCGTTGATGGCAATGGAAATCCCCCCGCCATTCCGTAAAATACACGGCACTTCTACCAACCCTGCCACTGGGTCACAAACCAGCCCCATTTGATTTTGCAATGCAATAGCCGCCGCATGGGCAGACATTTGAGCCGTTCCACCCATCATTTCCACAAGTGCCGCCCCAGTCATTGCTGCCGCAGAACCACATTCTGCTTGGCAACCGCCTGCCGCCCCTGATACTGTTGCATTGGTTGCAATAACCATACCTATTGCACCTGCGGTAATCAAGGCTTTGATGGCGGATTCTTCGGAAGCACCACGTTCTTCCATCATGGTGAGTACCCCCGCAGGCAAGATTCCGCATGAACCAGCTGTGGGGGCAGCTACGATTTTACCCATGGCGGCATTGTACTCTTGAATGCCTATAGCAAGTGCCGTTGCTTTGGCAGCAAATAAGCCGCTTAAAGGCATTGCTTTTGACGCAAATTGATACATTCTGTGTCCGTCACCACCAGAAAGGTCACTGACAGAACGAAGCCCCGCCTTTAATCCTTCTTCGGCAGAATTTCGCATAACATCTAGGGTATTTTTCATACGCTCTAAAATTTCTGATTCAGGAATTTCCATATATGCAGACTGGTCGGCAAGCACCACATCCGATAACTTTCCATCCTTTGCAAGTTCCACTATCTCCGCGACTGATTGATAATTTAACATGTCATATCCTCCATTAACTTCCCGGTTGCATATAAATGACACTCACAACATCCTTGATTTGTCTCAACACTTGCACGACAGGCTTTTCGATATTGGTATCCAGTTCAATCGTCATGATTGCAGGTTTGTTTTTTTGAATACGTGAAAGTCTTAGGCTTCCTATATTGATACCAAAGTGGGAGAGCATTCCCGTAACCGCGGCAACCACACCCGAGCGGTCTTGGTGGGCAATAACCAAAGTAGGGGCAGAGCCTGTAAAAGTGGATTTCATACCATTTAACTTGGTAATTAAAATATTTCCCCCGCCTACAGACACCCCTTCAACGTCACACCGCGCCCCTTTTTCGCCTGTTAACTCAATCATTGCAGTGTTGGGGTGGGCATTGGGGATTTTTGCTTGAGAAAATTCATATTGTAATCCCATTTCTTTTGCAATGTCTAGGCTTTTGGGAATACGGGCATCATCAGGTTTCATGCCAAGAATCCCCGCAATTAACGCCTTGTCTGTACCATGCCCTTTATATGTCATTGCAAAAGAACCAACCAGTCCAATGTCTGCTTTAATGGCTTTCTCCCCAAGGATTTTCCACGCGACACGTCCCATACGCACTGCCCCTGCTGTATGAGAACTGGATGGGCCAATCATGATTGGGCCAATGATTTCAAAGATATTCATATACATCTTCCTTTTGTGGTAGAATGAGTCTTAGAAATGGGTGAGCGAATTGCTACATATACTACCATATTGGCGAAGATATCAAAAGCAGATTATGATTGCATTAACTTTTCTTATTCTAAGTGTGGTGACAGATTTATTACAACCCATGATTGTATCTACCATGATTGACCAAGGTGTCATGGCTGGTGACTTGAATGTGGTCTTGCAACTTGGCGGGTTAATGCTTTTTGTCACGGTAATTGGCGCAGGGTTTACTGTGGTGCGCTGTGTGATTTCCAGCAAAGTTTCACAGCAATTTGGTGCAGATTTGCGTTTGGACTTGTTTTCGCGCATCAATCAATTTTCCTTTGCCGCCCTTGCCAAAAGAGACACGGCAGGGCTGATTACCCGCATGACCAATGACACGGCACAGCTTGTTAACTTTACAAACAGTCTCATGCGCATTTTTGTGCGTGCGCCAGCTTTATTAGTGGGCGCAATCATCATGACTGTTTTGCTTAACGTGCGCTTGGCTATGATTTTATTGCTTGTTGTGCCTATCATTGCTGTGCTTATGGTTGTAGGGATGAAAGTAGGTTTCCCCCTATTTGCTAGAATGCAAAAAGCTTTGGATAAAAACAACGCCGTTATTCGTGAATATCTTTCTGGTGTACGTGTAGTGAAGGCATACAACACTTTTGACCAAGAAGTCGCCCGCTTTGACCATACAAATGCTGAACTTGCTGATATTTCAACAAAGGCACAGCGCACTATCGGTATCTTTTTTCCTATCGTTTCATTTGCTGTCAATATGGGGCTGGTTTTAACCCTTTGGCTTGCACGGGATTGGGTTGCAAATACCCAAATGCACGTGGGGGAAATTGTGGCTTTTTTAAATTATATGATGCAAATTTCCATGGCATTAGGCTTTATTTTTGCCGTTTACCAAATGTTTATCCGTGCCAAGGCTTCTGCGGAAAGAATCGGTGAAGTTTTAGATGAGAAGGACTTGGGCGAAGGGTCTGCTGATGCAGACATGTTTGAAAAAAATTACGCCATTGGGTTTAAAAATGTGTATTTTAAATACCCTAATGACGTAGATGTTTTAAAAAATATTTCATTTGACTTACCTGATGGCGAAACACTGGGTATTATTGGCTCTACAGGGGCTGGAAAAACCACCCTTGTACAGTTAATGCCGAATTTTTATGCTCCAACTCAAGGTAAAATTTTTATAGGCGGCGTTGATATTGCAAACATATCAACAGAAGCATTGCGTAAAAATATTGCTTATGTATCCCAACAGAACACCCTATTTCAAGGGACTATTGGGGATAATATCCGCATGGGTAAACCCGCTGCCACCCAAGACGAACTTGAAACGGCAGCAAAAGCCGCGTGCATTCATGATTTTATTGCAGGGCTTACAGAGGGATACGAAACTGTCATTGGACAAAAAGGTGTAAATCTTTCCGGCGGGCAAAAACAGCGTATAGGCATTGCACGGGCACTTATCCGTAAAGCCCCTATTTTAATTTTAGATGATTGTGTCAGCGCAGTTGACGCGGAAACAGAGGCGGCAATCATGAAGGCAATCCGCAGTGTATCCACCACAACCTGTGTGATGATTACCCAACGTATTGCCTCTGTTATGCACTTAAATTACGTATTGGTTATGAATGATGGACAAGTTGCTGGCTTTGGCAATCATGGGGAACTTATGGCAAATTGCAAAGTTTATCAAGAGATTTATCATTCTCAACTGATATAATGAAATCAATGAGAAACGGTCTTGACAGAGTGACACTCGAAAACGCGAGATAAGCGTTTTCGAGTGTTATTGTCACGATAGGCAAGTCCGATTTTGAATTATTTAATGATATAGTCATCAAAACTGCCGTGAAATTCTGTAATTTCTCCATTTTTCATGTGCCATATTTTTGATGCAAATTTGTTTAAAAAATATCGGTCATGGGATATAAACAGCATGGTACAATCCCAATCATCCACAGCATTTTCAATCCATTCTCTAGAGTCAATATCAAGATGGTTTGTTGGCTCGTCAAGTATCAAAAAATTTACTTTGTTTTGCATGAGCAATGCTATTTTTAGGCGGCTTTTTTCCCCGCCAGAAAGGGTGCAAACTTTTTTAATAACATCTGTAGCCCTAAAGTTAAAACTCACCAGAATGCTTCGGGATTTTGCTTCATCAAGACCTGTATCATTGCGGAAAGTTTCAAGCACTGTTGCATTTTCATCATCAAATGTGATGATTTGAGACATATAGGCGATTTTTATATTGCTACTCACTTTAATAACGCCGCTGTCGCTAGGTTCTTCGCCCAGTATCATTTTTAAAAGGGTGGTTTTTCCACAGCCATTTTCGCCAATTAAAGCAATGCTGTCCCCTCTGTTAATCATTAGGCTTACATGGTTAAGCAGTACATTATCACCATAGGCTTTACATACTGAATCAATGGATACGGCTTCTTTTGCGGCATGACCTCCACTGTTAAATTCCTCTGTTATTTTCCTTGTTGCATTGGGCTTCTCTATCATATCCATGTGGTCAATACGAGATAGAATGGCATGATGCTTTCTTGTAAAGCGATTATTTTCAACAAACCATTTTGCCCTATCCTCAATTCTTTTAATCTCCTTTTGCTGGCGTTCGTACAACTCTGATTGTTTTATAAATCTGCGCCGCTTTTCTTCAGCATACCACGAGAAATTTCCGCCGTAAAAATGTGCCTTGCCATCATCAATATCTATGACTCGTGTTATCACATTATCAAGAAAAACTCTGTCATGGGAAATAATAAGGGCAGTACCCGAAAATTCCCGCAAAAATTTTTCAAGCCATTGAAGGGACGCTAAATCAAGATGGTTTGTTGGTTCGTCCAAAAGCAGAATGTCACAGTCACGCAAAAGAATGCGGGCTAAGTTTACACGGGTTTTTTCACCACCGCTTAATAGGCTAAATAAACTATGCCTCATGTCCTCCCCAATATTCATTCCATTGCAAATTTTTTCGATTCTATACTCTACCTCATATCCACCAAGACGCTCATACGCTTCCATCAATCTTCCATAGCGGTCTAAAACTTTTGGGTTTTCGTCACCTTCAATTTTTTTCATGGCTTCATACACTTCATTGATTTCCACAAAGGATGAACGCAAAATATCATATACAGTATCCTCTTCATTAAACACAGGCATTTGTGCGAGGACTTCAATCTTTTTGCCAGAAGCTTTTGTCACTGTTCCGCTTTCGTAAGGTTCATCTTCCGTGATGACTTTAAACAGTGTAGTTTTGCCAGAGCCATTTTTGCCAAGTAATCCAACTTTTTCACCGCTATAAATTTCAAAAGAAACACCTTTAATCACATGGTTTGAACCATAGTATTTATTCAGCTCGTGTACTGATATATCAATCATTATTAAATTCTCCTTTATATTTAGACATAAAAATACCCTGTGCAGATTGTTTCGGCTGCACAGGGACAGGGCATAAAGAAGCGAAATGAAACCGTCGCTTTTTATAAGCAAATGGTTCGCTCATATATCCTGGGTGATAGGCATTCAAAACAATTATTTTCCCAAAAATGGGCAGACTCCCCCCTTGGTGTCACTGCTTCAAATGAAAAATTTTGGACTTTAAAAAATGCCAAAAGAGAATGTTGCATACCTACCACCACCTTTCATGACTACTTTTTTTGAGAATACCATAAGTATTGTAAAAAATCAAGATAATGTTTGAATATAATCGTTACAAATGTAACTACCCTACCCTATCGCCTTCTGGCATAATTGGTGCATACTAATTATACAGATTATACAGAAAGCGATTTTAATGGATTTCAAACAAACTATAAGGAGTGGATTTTTATGATAGCAACAATGAAAAATGTGGTAAAGCGTTACGGAGATTTTATGGCACTTGACCATTTAGACTTAGATATTAAAGAGGGGGAAATTTTAGGGTTACTTGGGCCAAACGGTGCAGGTAAAACCACGGCAATACGTGCCTTATGCGGGCTTATAGATGTTGACCGTGGTGATATCAATGTGTTTGGCAAGAGACAAAGTATCAATAATGTGGATATCAAGCAGGACATGGGCATTGTCACACAAGAGCTAACCGTATTTAGTGACCTTTCTGCACAGGATAATTTAAAGTATTTCGGCAGTTTATACGGGCTTCGCGGCTCACAATTGATGGAAAATGTTAAGCGGGTTTTAGAGTTTGTAGAACTTACAGAACATGCTAAAAAGAAACCAGACAAATATTCCGGCGGAATGAAAAGCAGGCTTAATATTGGGTGTGCATTGGTACATCGCCCAAAACTTCTCATCATGGATGAACCAACTGTGGGCATAGACCCCCAATCACGTAATCATATTTTAGAAGCTGTAAAAAAGATTGCGTCCGAAGGCACAACTGTTATCTACACATCCCACTACATGGAGGAAGTACAGGCAATTTGCAATAATATTGCCATCATGGACGCAGGGCGGGTTATCGCTGGCGGAACCATTGATGAACTGGTTGGACGTATTCAACATGAGGACACTATCAGGCTGATTGCCGCTATGCCTTCAGAAGCGTTGGCAGAAGATATCCGCGCAATTTCAGGGGTAAAAAGTGTTACAATGATTGGAAATGAATATGTTATCATCTCCACAACAGGCAGCGGCAATCTTAACCGTATTATGGAAATTGCTATGCGTCATGGGGGTGTGGCTAATATTTCTTCTGATAAGCCAAACCTCGAAGATGTTTTCCTTACCCTTACAGGCAAAACACTTCGTGATGAAGGGAGCGGACAATAATGAATTTTTTGATAACAACCAAACATTATCTCAAGCGGTTTTTTACAAATCCATTAGAAGTTGCACTCATGACTTTGCTTCCTGCCGGCATTATTTTCATCAATATATTAGTATTTGATAATATTGCAAATGAAGCTGGCGCAGACAATATGTACAATAGCTATAATTTAGCGGCTACGGCAATAACGATGATGATTCTGTTTATGTTCCAGTTAATGAGCGGGGTATATGCCGGACAGTCTATCTTTGTAGATTTAAGGCAAGATAGACGCTGGCGGTTGATGGCTGCCCCTGTTCCAATGAGTACCTATGTTTTTGGTGCAATTGCAGCAAGCATGATTTTTTCACTCACCACGGCTGCATTGATTTTAGGTGTTAGTTTCTTTGCCTTTAACATTTTCTTAGGCAATATAGCTATCGTTGTTGTTGCAGTTTTTCTTATTGCACTTATGTCACAATTTATTGGTATCATTATTTCATTTTTTGCCAAGTCAAAGGGCGCGATTGATGGCATTGTTATGGCAATTTCCTTTACTATGTCTGCCATGGTTGGGGGATTTCTTATAAACATTCCTGTACCGCAATTTATTAGAGAAAATATAATCCCTACAGGTGTAGCTTTTCGCGCAGTGGGTGTTTATGACCCTATAAACACCATTGCAGGATATCGTATGAATGATTCCCTTATAGCCATTGGTATTTTAATAGGCATGACCTTTTTACTTGGTATTGTAACCCTTGTTATAGCAAGGAGGCGACCCTTTTGACCATTTTTAAATATGCTTTAAAACGTGGATTTTTTAGCCCTGTTGCTTTGGTTCTCAACTTGGCTTTGCCTTTGGCACTGATGATAGTGATGAGGGGAGAAGGTTTGGGCGAGCAGGGATTATTCCTTATTGCCATGGCAATTATGTTCGGCGGCTTCTTTATGGCTAAAGGGATTCAGAATGACAGAATGGAAGGTGTGCTTCTGCGCATTCTTTCAGGGCCTGTGACCATGGGTGATTATCTCTTTCAAAATCTATTGGGCGCGGCAATTCCCATGATTGGGTTATCTGCTGTCATTGGAATTTTAGGCATTGGGCTACATGGCTGGGAATTATTCTTTGCCATTGGGCTGGCTGTATGTTATGCTTTTTTAGCGGTGACATCCATTGGGATTTCATTTGTTTGGAGCAGTTTGTTTAAAAGCAAGGAATCCAGCACAGCCGCTTTTTCTGTAGTGATGACACTGATTTCTACCATATGCGGATTCTTTATTCCATTGCATTTATTGCCTGCGCCGCTGTTTTACCTTGGTGCGTTGTTCCCAGCCCATTGGGCTTCACGGGCAATTCAAACCCTTATTGATTACGGTTTTACACACATGTATTGGATATCACTTTTGGCAATGTTTTTATTCGCGGTTGCTTATATTTTGTTTGGCGGAAAGCGTAGGTTGATTTAATTTGCTACTGCCTAGAAACTGTTATATTGTATGTATGATTTTGGGATTTAGCCTGTTATCTGTCCGCTGGATTATAAGCGGACAAATTACGGGCTTTTTCCTTATGTTGTTTATGATTTGCACATTTCTTTTACGACTGCGGATTCCTTCTTTAAAGTGGACTGTCATTGCAGATGGTTTGTTGTGTGTATTTATTTCTCCTTGGGCATTGTTGATTGTAATGTTTTCGGGGATGTATTATAGGTTCTATTTTATGGTGATTCTTGTGCTTATTTTTTTTGATATTTATATAGCGAGCTTAGCTTTGCTGGCAGGACTTGGGGGGCTTTTTCTAGGCTTTTGGGAGAAAGAACGGGAACGCGGATTAGAAAAGCGTGACACAGAGGCGGGAAAATATTATGAACTAGAAACTTTGCAAGGGGAACTGCTTGCCGCCACGGCTAAAATTGAACAAATGAGTGTAGTGAGTGAACGGGCGCGTATTGCCCGGGAAATTCATGATAATGCAGGGCATGAAATTGTTGCCGCGTATATGTCGCTGCAAACCGCACGGGAAATTTTAAATGCCCCTGATGATGTGTTAGGTTTATATGATGCCGCATTAGACCGTTTAGATAAAGGGGTCAATAAAATTCGTGAAGCTGTCCACAATCTCGCACCTGTTGCCATGCTTAGTGTAGACGCTCTGCGGGAAATTTGCGAACGCTTCCCAAGGGATGGCGTAAGCTTTAAAGTTTTTGGTGACACTTCAAACGTGCCTGTTCATGTATGGGGTGTATTGGAAGCCTGTTTAAATGAAGCATTAACCAACACCACCCGCCATGCCCATGCGACCTATGTAAAGGTTAACCTTGATACAACACCCCACATTGTAAGGCTGTTGATAGAAAATGACGGCGTTTTATCAAACCATACTAAACCCGCAGGAAAAGGTTTGCGCAATCTTAGGCAACGCGCTACATCTGTTGGGGGAAGTTTAGCCGTAGATTCCAATAAAATTTTTCGTATCATTTGTGTTATTCCAATTAAAGGAGATGTTCTCATATGAAACTACTCATTGTAGATGACGACCCTCTTATTCGGCAAAGCCTTGAAATAAGCTTAAATCGCCAAGAAGATATAGAGGTTATAGGCTGTGCAGAAGACGGCGCAAGTGCCGTAGAAATGTGCAAAAATTCTACCCCCCATGCTGTACTCATGGATATAAGAATGCCGGGGATGGATGGCATTGCCGCCACAAGGATAATCAAAAGCCGTCACCCAGAAGTACGCATTATGATGCTTACCACCTTTGATGACCGTCCAAATATCCAGCAAGCCCTTGCCGCCGGTGCCAATGGATACTTAATTAAAACCAATAAAATTTCCGACATTGCAGGAAAACTTCGCGTCATGATGGATGGTGTAGGGGTTTTGGGTGCAGATGTATTAAAAAAACTAACCCCAACAGAAAACCCTGCCTTGGAAACCTTAACACCGCGGGAAAGAGACATTGCAAGGCTGGTTGCACAGGGTTTGGCAAATAAAGACATTGCAAAAGAGCTGTTCCTAAGCGAGGGAACCATAAGAAATAACATTGTAGTGATTATGGAAAAGTTAGAAGTTAGCAACCGTACACAGCTTGGTATGGCATATTATCATCAATCTTGATTAAGTTTTCACAAATATATATGACTTTTCCTTGCTAATATTTCACAATATGATAAAATCAAGGGTGAAATTGCTATCTTACTTTAAGAAAGGGAAGATTCATCATGGCGCAAACGAACATCGACACGGCATTGTTTGCCAAGCTGGATGAGTATATTGACGGCTTGCATTCAAAGCAGGGCGCGTTAATTCCTGTACTTCATGAAGCCCAGCGGATTTTTGAGTATTTGCCTATTGAAGTGCAAAACCACATCGCCCAAAAACTCGACATCCCAGCAAGTAAAATTTATGGGGTAGTCACATTTTACTCTTTCTTTACTATGACAAAGAAAGGAAAGTACAAAATCAGCGTGTGCATGGGTACACCTTGCTTTGTACGTGGTGCAGACAAAGTTTTAGCAAAGTTTGAAAAGGACTTGGGTGTAAAAGCGGGGACAACTTCCGAAGACGGAATGTACTCGATTGACGCACTGCGTTGTGTAGGAGCCTGCGGACTTGCACCAGTTGTTATTGTGAACGGCAAAGTGTATGGCCGTATCGAAGACAAAGATGTTGAAGGTGTCATCGAAGATTTTATCGCAGGGGAAGGAGAATCCGCATGAAAATAAAATCTCGTGAAGATTTGCAAGCCCTAAGAGATAAGTACAGAGACGAAGTCATTATGCGTCTGGTTTCTGACAATTTTGAAACACGTACAGAAATTAACGTAGGCATTGGTGAAACTGGCCTAAAAACAGGCGCACGTGATACGCTCAAAACTTTTTTTGATGAAGTGAATCTTGCAAAACTAGAAAATGTGTCTGTTATTGCAGTAGATTGTATAGACCGCAGTAATTCCCCTGTAGTTGAAATCAAAATACCTGGTAAAGAGCCTGTGATACACAACAAAGTAGATTCTGCAAAAGCGAAAGCACTTGTCGCTGCGCTGAAAACGGAGGTGCAATAATATGAACCCAACAAGACTACAGATACTTATTTGCGGTGGTACGGGTTGTATTTCCTCTGGTTGCTTAGACGTGGAAACTGCCCTTGTAAAAAGTCTTGAAAATCATGGTATGACTGATGAAGTTACCATTTTAAAAGTAGGATGTTTTGGCTTTTGTGAACAAGGCCCCATTGTAAAGGTCTATCCAGACAATACTTTTTATGTTCGTGTAGAAGCGAAAGATATGGAAGAAATTGTAGAAAGCCACCTACTCAAAGGCAAACCTGTTGAGCGTCTTTTATTTAAAGACCCTGAAACATCTGTAAGGTATACCCATCATAGAGATATGCCATTTTATGCAAGTCAAGCCCGTCTTGCACTCATGCACTGTGGTGTGGTAGACCCTGAAAAAATTACAGACTACTTTGGAGTCGATGGCTATAAGGCACTGGCTGTTGCTGTAACCGAGCAAAAACCCAAAGATGTCATTGATATTGTGAAAGACAGCGGAATCCGCGGACGCGGCGGTGCAGGTTTCCCCAGCGGAATCAAGTGGGAAGCCGCTTATAATGTGCAAAGCGATAAAAAATATGTTGTATGCAATGCCGACGAAGGCGACCCAGGCGCATTTATGGACAGGTCTATTCTTGAAGGAGACCCCCATGCAGTCATTGAAGCCATGGCCATTTGCGCATATGCCATTGGGGCAGATGAAGGCGTTGTCTATGTACGGGCTGAATATCCGCTGGCTATCAACCGCTTTAAAATTGCTTGTGCCCAAGCCCGTGAATATGGTTTGCTTGGCAAAAATATTTTTGGTACAGATTTTAATTTTGATATCACCATAGACCTTGGCGCAGGCGCATTTGTTTGCGGTGAAGAAACGGCTTTGCTGAACTCCGTTGAAGGACAGCGGGGCGAACCGCGTATTAAGCCGCCATTCCCAGCCGCTGTTGGACTTTGGGGTAAGCCTACCATTATCAACAATGTTGAAACCCTTGTAAACATTCCACAAATTCTGCTTAAAGGTGCGGATTGGTTTAAATCCTTTGGTGCAGAAAATAATTCTGGCACAAAAGTATTTGCATTGGCTGGAAAAATTAACAATGTTGGGCTTGTAGAAGTGCCTATGGGTATCACTTTGCGTGATGTTGTTTACAAAATTGGCGGCGGAATCCGCGGTGGTAAAAAGTTTAAAGCCATTCAAACAGGCGGGCCTTCTGGTGGATGTATCAGTGAAAAAGGCTTAGATACTCAAGTTACCTTTGAAAACCTACAAAAAGCAGGCTCTATGATGGGTTCCGGCGGAATGATTGTTATGGACGAAACCGATTGTATGGTGGACATTGCAAAATTCTATCTTGAATTTACAGTAGAAGAATCTTGCGGAAAATGTACACCATGCCGCGTTGGTAACACCCGCATGTATGAAATTTTAGAGCGCATTACAAAAGGACACGGCACTGAAGATGACATTACAGAGCTTCGTAATCTTGGTGAAACCATTAAGGCAACATCGCTTTGCGGGCTTGGCAACTCTGCGCCGAACCCTGTACTATCCACCCTTGATAACTTCATGGACGAGTATTTAGCCCATGTGCATGAAAAGCGTTGCCCTTCTGGTAAATGTAAAGACCTGGTTAAATATGTCATCGTGCCGGAAAAATGTATTGCCTGTACCCTATGTAAGCGGGTTTGTCCGGTAGACTGTATCATTGGCGAACGTAAAGTTATCCACGAAATAGACCAAGAGCGTTGCATAAAGTGCGGTGCATGTGTGGATAAATGCCCCAAAGATGCAATTATAACGGAATAGGAGGCGCGACATGATGAAGATATTTTTAAATAATATAGAAGTAGAAGTCAAAGACAACATGACTGTATTAGAAGTAGCTAAAGAAAACGGCGTAAATATTCCAACCCTATGTCACTTGGATATGAAAAGCATAAAAATGGTCAACCAAGTGGGTACTTGCAGAATTTGCATGGTTGAAGTAGAAGGGCGAATGAATCTTATGCCTGCCTGTACAACAAAAGTATGGGACGGTATGAAAATCCGCACCAATACCACAAAGGCAATCAATGCCCGCCGCACTGTTGCAGAACTTTTCTTGTCCAACCATCCAAAAGATTGCTTAACTTGCGAACGTAATAAAAATTGCGAACTTCAAGACCTTGCAGCAGACTTGAATATTCGTGAAGACAAATATAAGGGGAAAATGCCAAGCTACACAAAGGATACTTCCAGCAATTCTATGATTCGTGACCGTGAAAAATGTGTCATGTGCCGCCGTTGTGAAACCATGTGCAACGAGGTGCAAACGGTTGGTGTATATTCTGGTGTAAACCGTTCACTTGAAGCGGTGGTAAGCACTGCATTTGACTATCCAATTGCAGATACTTCATGCACATTCTGCGGACAATGTGTTTCCGTTTGCCCAACAGGCGCACTCACCCAAGCCAGTCACATTGGCGATGTTTGGAAAGAACTGAACAACCCTGAAAAAGTGGTTGTCGTACAAGTTGCGCCTGCCATTCGTGTAGCCCTTGGTGAAGAATTTAAAATGCCTATAGGCAGCCGTGTGACAGGCAAAATGGTTTCAAGCCTTCGCCGTATCGGCTTTGATAAAGTGTATGATACAAGTTTTGGCGCAGACGTTACGGTTATGGAAGAAGCCAATGAACTGCTTGACCGTATTAAAAATGGCGGAAAACTTCCAATGCTTACAAGCTGTTGCCCTGCATGGGTAAAATTTATTGAACATCAATTCCCTACCCTTTTAGATGTACCTTCCACATGTAAATCGCCCCATCAAATGCTTGGTGTACTTGCAAAAACCTATTTGGCTGAAAAACTAAAGGTTGACCCTGCAAAAATGGTGATTGTATCCATCATGCCTTGTCTTGCTAAAAAATATGAAGCTGCACGGGACGAGTTGTCAAATGACGGATATTCCGATGTTGACTATGTGCTTACCACCCGTGAACTTGCTTCCATGATTCGTGAAGCCGGTATCAATTTCAATGTGCTTCCTGATGAAGATTTTGACAAGTTTATGGGCGAATCAACATCCGGCGTTATTTTTGGTACAACAGGCGGAGTCATTGAAGCCACAGCCCGCACAGCGGCATATATGCTTACAGGAGAAAACCCAAAGGATATTGACTTTACCCAATTGCGTGGTTTTGACGGCATTCGTGAAGGTGTTGTAAAAGTTGGCGATACAGATATTAAAATAGGTATTGCCCATGGGCTTGGTCATGCCCGCACTTTACTTGAAAATATCCGCGACGGAAAATCTGAATATCATGCCATTGAAATTATGGCATGTCCTGGTGGTTGTGTTGGCGGCGGCGGACAGCCATTCTATGGCAATGACCCAGCTGTTGTAGAAGCCCGCGGAAAGGCACTTCACGCAGAAGGTGCAGATAAACCAGTGCGTCTAGCCCACGAGAATAAGGAAATCAAAGCACTTTACGATGAATTTCTTGATAAACCCGGCGGCACAAAGGCTCATAAGTTACTGCATACAAGCTTTATACAACGCACCAAATTATAGAATAAACCCACTTTGGGGAGTGTATTGCTTTATGCAACCACTCTCCCAAATACATATTTTTTATAAGATTGAAAGGATGCTTGTATGCTAAAAGAATTTGCCCCAATGAATGCCGCTGAACTTTTTGACAGAACGATAGATGTTTATAAAAAATCATTTGGAAAGCAGTTGGCTTTTGCCGCTATTATGGGTGTTATATCATTTATAGGCATGATGATTTTTGGGTTTGTTCTGGCTTTTATTATTATATTCTCGACAGCGACTTTTCTTGGTGCTATAGCTATAGATGAAGCTGTATTGATTATACTACCTATTATTGTAGTCCTTGTATTATCACCTCTGTTGCTGCTATGGACAGCGGTGTCTAATAGCGGGCATATGATTTTGGCGAAACAAGCATTTTATGGGCATTATATTAAACTACCTTATGCTGAAATGCCAAAGATGGCTTTGAGAGTTTTTACTGCACTTTTAGCACAGTTTTTGTTGATTATTCCTTTTATACTGGTGGTTGGCGGGCTGGCAGTTTTGCTTTTTCCTGTGTGGGATATGCTTTTCCTTGTAGGTTATGGAAATGTTTTGCCTGTTGTTTCACTTGTTTTGTTTGTGCTATTGACTGTGGTAGGATTTGCGGTTTTTACTAATATTTTTGCCGTCACCACTGCCGTTGCAATTTTTGAAGACAAGTATTTTTTCTCTGCTGTTTCACGGGCATTTGGGTTGATTAGAGATGAATTTTGGCGGATTTTAGGCATTCGTATCCTATGGATTGCTGTAATTTTTACAACTGTAATGTCTATTCAAGGTGTATTTGCTATTGTTCAACAGTTTTCATTCTTTTTTGCTGGTTCGATAGGGACTACAGCGGCTATTTTGCTTGCTTTGTTTGGATTTTTTGGCTCAATTGTTTCTATTGCCGCCAATTTTTTAATTATGCCTTTGGATGGAATTTTTCAAACTATGATTTATTTTAATCAGCGTATAAAAAAAGATGGCTTAGATATTGAAATTGCCATTGAAAAAACAGCACTACCCAAATATGTACAGGTGAAACTATGAGTTTTGATGAAGCATTGTACGAAGTTTTACAAACATCCCGTTATGACAGATTAACAGGGCGCAACATGAGTATTCAGCAAATTTTTTTAGAATGGCTTGATAGGCTTATTTTATGGTTTTTTGACCAATTTGATTTTGCTTTTCCTGATACGCCTGATATAAACACTGGGGCAGTGGCTACAGTATTTGTAGTTATTGGCGGTATTATTGTGCTTGTGACAGGGTTCGTGTTATTACGCAGTTTATTCCGTTCGCGTATTATTGAAGCATATGATTTGCAGGATATTTTTGAAGAGCTTACAAATAAAAAATATACTGTTGCAGACTTAATGGAATTAAGTGAAAAGTCAGAAAATAGACGGTTTGCTATAAGGTACAGATATATTGCAGTATTGCTTTCCCTGAATGAACGGCAGATTATTCGTATAGAGCCGTCTGCTACCAATGCGATTATTTTACGGCAAATAAAGGATTCTGCGGTGAAGTTCGTCTCACCTTTTTCTCAAGTTGCAGATGTTTTTCATCGCTCGTGGTTTGGGCATAAACATGTGAGTGATGATGTTTTCCAAGGGTTCATTTCTGCGGTGGATACGCTGGTAAGGAGTGAACAACATGAACAATAAACGTTGGATTCCTCTGATGCTGATTGTAGTGGCTGCAATTTTAGTCATGCTTTTCCTTGGGCGTGGGGACGGTGCGGCATATACTGTCGGAAATACGGCTGATGATGGTGTAAGTTTATTATTTGATACACTGCAACATATGAACTATCCTGTGAGTATAGAACGGAATCCCTTAGATACACGAGCTTCCACCAATGATGTTTTTTTAATCATTCAACCAGCTATCCCTCTAACCAATGCAATGCTTACAGAAATGCTTGAATGGGTCGAAAGGGGCGGACGGCTAATCTTTTTGCAAAATTGGCCTGTGACTGATATTGAACATTTGATTGATACACCATGGCAAAGTATTGGTGGCTTTAGGCTGTATCAACTTGGATATGGAGAGGTGCTTACAGGGGGTTCTTTTTCGCTGACGAATCAGCCCTTAATGAATAATCCTGAATCTGGACGGCTCATTCATGCCACATTGTATCGCTGGAATGCGGATAGAATCATTTTTGCAGAATATTATCATGGGTTTTATTTAGAGCCTAATTTCATTGGTTCTCTTCCGCTGATTATTCGGTTGCTTTTATTGCAAATACTATTCGCATCGATAATGCTTGTATGGCACTTAGGCAAGAGATTTGGTAAACCTATGCCTTATTATGAAGCGGTTGAACGTGAAGAAAATGAATATGTACGCGCATTGGCGCGGCTGTATATGAAAACAGGCAAAAGGAGATAAGCATAATGTTAAAAACTATTGCTGATGGAATAAAAGAAAAAATAAATAACCGTGTATTGAATCAAGAAAATTTAACAGAGCTTGCAATAACCGCAATGTTTGCAGGTGGACATGTGTTAATCGAAGGCGTACCGGGGCTTGCAAAAACCCTTTGGGCGCGCTCATTGTCCCAGTTGCTTAGTGTGGAATGCAAGCGCGTGCAGTTTACGTCTGATTTAATGCCATCGGATATTTTGGGTACAAAGGTATTTAACCAACAGTCTAGTGCATTTGAACTGCGTAAAGGCCCATTATTTACACAGCTATTCCTTGCAGATGAAATAAACCGTACACCCCCTAAAACCCAATCTGCTTTGTTGGAGGTCATGGAAGAGCGTGCAATCACAATTGACGGGCAAACCCACAAAATGGATGAACCTTTTTTTGTGATGGCAACCCAAAATCCTATTGAATATGAAGGAACGTATCCTCTGCCCGAAGCATTAACTGACCGCTTTATGATGAAAATTATAGTCACCTACCCTGGTGTAGCCGCTGAAAAACAAATGCTACAGGCATATCATGCCTCTGACAGTCATACCCCTTCAAGTATCAGCAGTTTTGATGAATTAAAACCCCCTGTTATTTCTCTGACAGAAGATTTACAGCCTATTTGCTCTGCTCACGATATTGCCGCGGCAAAGAAGGAAATAAAAGCTGTGACTGTAGAAGACGGCGTTTTCAACTACATTGTAAGCCTTGTTGAAACTACTCGCCGCGTTGGTGCAGTGCAATTTGGTGCAAGCCCACGGGGCAGTGTGGCATTATTGCTTGCAGGTAAAGCTTATGCCGCCATACAGGGGCGCGATTATGTGATTCCTGATGATATTCACACCTTAGCCCTTCCGATTCTGCGCCATAGAATCTTGATTAGACCCGAGGCAGAAATCGAAGGCGTTACGGCAGACCAAGTCATTGAAACCATACTTTCACAAGTTAAAGCACCGAGGTAGTCAACGTCATGAGCGTTACAAAAAACTTTGTATTATTTACCGCATTTGGCGGATTATTTACCCTTGCGGCATTGCCTATTGGACTTCATGGGCTTGCGTTCCTCTTTTGGAATGGGTTGTTGCTGGGGCTTCTTGTGCTGGATATTATCTTAACGCCCAGCAGTAAATCTCTTGATGTACGCCGTGCCGATGACGATACTTTGTATTTTAAAGCAGAAAACGATGTGATGTTTTTTGTACAGAACCACTCACAACACACGCTTTTTATTCAAGGACGTGATGAATTAAATCGTCACTTTATTGTATTCAAAGGCATTATAAGTCACAGGATATATCCCAAGACAGAGCAAGCTTTTAAGTATACAACACATCCTACCAAGCGCGGCAGTTTTTATTTTGGAAAAATTACCTTGCGCTGGCACGGCATTTTAGGGCTTTGTGTAAAACATGCCTCATATTTTCGTCCGATTGAATTTAAAGTCTATCCAAATATAAAAGATTTAAGCAAGTTTCGTCTAATGGTACAAAAAAACCGTTTACTTCCCATTGGTGACAAAAATATTCGGCACTATGGGCTTGGTGCGGAGTTTGAAAGTTTACGGACTTATGTAGAAGGTGACGATTATCGGAAAATTAACTGGCAAGCCAGTGCGCGGGAAAATCGGCTGATTGTCAATCAATATCAAATTGAACGCAATCAACCCGTATATATTTTGCTAGACATTGGGCGACCTATGAGTTATTCAGTCAACGGCTTTAAAAAACTGGATTATGCCATCAATGCCGCTTTGATTCTGAGTGACATTGTTAACCAACAGGGCGATAAGGCGGGATTGTTGGTTTATGATTCAGAAGTGCGTACACATATTGCACCAGGGCAAGGGGCAGGTCATCGCAATCAAATGATGGAAGCCCTCTATCATGTGGCAGATAACCGTGGGACGGCTGATTACGAAGGGGCGTTTCGTACCCTTTGTGAAAAGCAAAAACGGCGAAGCCTTGTCTTCATTTTTACAGACTTTGAAATATTGGAAGAAGCACAGGATTTAATCGCCCACATGGCTATACTCAAGCGGCGGCATCTTCCAGTGGTTGTTTTCATGCGGAACGAAGGACTGGACGCACTGGCAGAACAGCCTGTGTATAAAGAATATGACCGTGTTTTACGTGACACAGCAAAGGAATTTCAAAGTGAACGGAAGGATATTTTTCTCACACTCACTGGAATGGGTATCCCAAATGTAGAAAGCACTGCTGAAAACTTTGCAACGGCGGCAGTCAACAGATATATGCAATTGCGCAAATAAAGGATGTGTATGCGATGCAATCGATTACCATAATCACCCCATCAAATATTGAAGTTGAATACCGCCTTGCAGGTGCGGCTTCACGACTTGCAGCATTTATCATTGATTTTACACTGCAAGTAATGGCGATTTTGCTTGTCTTTTTAGTGGTTTGGCAAGTTACAGACACCCTTGATGGTGCGGCATTGGGTTTTATTTTGGTGGTTGGCTTTATAATTTTCTTTGGATATTTCATTATTTGTGAAATGACAATGAATGGGCAAAGTATAGGCAAGCGCATTTTTGGTTTACGTGTTATCCGTGACAATGGACAGCCTATTGATTTTACCCAATCCTTAGTACGCGGGTTAATCCGCTCATCCATTGATATGATGTATGTAGGGTTGTTTACCATGCTTTTTTCAAAAAAACATAAACGCCTTGGCGACATGGCAGCAGGAACCATCGTTATCATAGAAAAACATGACAATACGCACGAACCATCCCTCTTCAAACCCCAATATGATTGGCCGCAAAACTTCCCTGACCCACTAACACTGACAGAACATGAACGTCAGCTTGTAGAAGAGTGGATTCGCAGAAGAGACACTTTACCCAGTTATGGAATGGATATTGAATTGAGGTTTCGTGAATATTTTAAATCAAAAGAACCTATCAATACTGAATATGGCAATTGACAATACGGGGCTGTCTCGCTTTTTTATGTTAGCGAGACAGCCCCGTATTGACGTTAATCTTGATACAATTATATAGAAGCCTTAAATAGCATATATTCTGGGGTTTTCGTCGTTGTTAGAATGTGGCTTTCACAAAAATATGCACTAAAAAACGATGCATCTACAAAATATCTTGCCTTCATTTGTACCCTTTGTACGGCACATGAACACGAAACCAAAACCTTTACACGATTGTATAAATATCGTGTAAAGGTTTTGGTTTCTGAAGAAAATGCTTATTAGGTGTGTTTATTAGGTAACTTTTTGCAAAACAGATAAAACCCCAGAGGCAATTTCCTCATCGACTGTAAAAAGCCGTCGCCCACATGCGCATTTGCGATATTGCTTGCCGTTGATTGCGTAATAATTCCTCTTGCCTTCTTCACAAACGGGGTCGCAAGTGTCAGTACAATTTCTGTATCCATCATAATCTTTTATAACGGCTTGTGGCAAATTTTCTAAAAATCCATTAAAATCATAGAAAAATATATTGTACAGATATATAAGCAGCTCATTACCACGAACGATAAATTGGAGTGCATTAAACCCCTTTTGGTTTGGCGAATTGTATTGGGCAGACAACCCGTGCCGCCTTAATTGAACTTTCGATTTGTAGCCATTTTTGGTCAAAAGCTCGTGGGCTTGCGATACAAAATTGATATATTCCTGCGGCACTTCCGGAAGAAAATCTGCAATTGATAATTTCTTTTGTGAACTCATATGCTTCCTCCTCTCTGAAAAACGCATTCGACGACCGAAGCCGAATACGGATATTATAAATTTTCGCCGTTACTTCTCACTAGACTATAGCATACCTACGTGCATTGTGCATCCAAAAATAAAAAGAACGTCGGAAATCGTGTGGTTGTATCAACCCTACCATCCAAACGCCCTTTTTTGTACAAACTTTAAGCTGCTTTCATACCGCTTCGTTTTGACCTTATCCACAGCATTGTTACGGCTATGCCAACGGAAGCCACGGTAGCAAGGGCTCCATATTTTATTGCCCGTTTACGAGTGTTTTGAATGGCGACGTTTATCCACTCGGCTTCTTCTAAAAAATCATCATGAATATCGCCTATGCAGTCTAATAAAAATTTTGCTGTCATATTAAAATCCCTTCCTTTTCTAAATGCGCACTAAGTTTTTTACGTGTTCTAAATAAAATTGACTTTATTTTGCTTTCACTCACTTTAAAACGCTCACTAATATCGCGGATACTTTCACCGTGAAAGTACCTTAATACAAATGCCATTCTTGCCTGTTGGTCTATAGATTGTAAAAAGTCATTGATTGCCGCGCTGACTAGAGAAGCTTCATATTCTACTTCAGGGCGGCCGCCTTTGGATGGAATACAATCCCCAAGCTCGTCCAGCAGAAGATTGGTTTCACCACCGCCGCGTTTTGCTGCGCGTCCTGCTTCCCATCTATTGATAGAAAGATTGCGCGTAATTTTTGCTAAAAATGCACCCAGCATGGTAGGACGGTTAGGCGGTATAACACCCCATGCTTTTAATAAAGTATCGCTTACACATTCTTCTGCATCCTCATTACTGTGCAAAATATTATGGGATATTCTAAACATTCGCTTGCCATACTTTTGCCGTGCTTCATCAATAGCGGCTTCTTTTCGCTCGAAAAACATCTCTACGATTAAAAAATCTTCCAAATTAAAATCCCCTCCCATGTTTAGTCAAAATAAAAAATCTCCCTTCGTGCAACCAGTTTAATTTTTTCGCTGTCTTTAATTACATAGACAGAAAGGAAGATGATTATGTTTCAAATTATTTCAGACAGCGGGTGCGATTTAAACGCACAAGAGACAACAAAATACAATGTAAAGATTGTACCATTTTATATTAACTTTGACCATGAAGTACCTTTACGCGAAGGCGTAGATATCAATAATGAAGACTACTTTAAACGATTAACTTCTGAAAAGGGCGTTTTTCCAAAAACATCACAGCCAAGCCCTCAAGATTATATTGACACGTACAAACCTTATTTAGAAGCCGGCAAAGATATTATTATTTTAACCATTTCATCTAAATTAAGCGGCTCACACAATAGTGCGTCACTTGCCGCAAACATTCTCAAAGATGAATTTCCAACCAGAAAAATAATGATTATTGATTCCCTTAGCGTAAGTGTTGGGCAAGGCCTCATCTTACGAGAAATCATTAAAATGCGTGATGCAGGATTTTCAATAGATAGAACCGTATCCACTGCAGAGAAGGTTGTAAAATCTACTAGAATCTACTTCACATTAGACACAATAGAATACTTAAAAAAAGGTGGCAGAGTAGGCACAGTCACTGCTTTAGTTGGCGGAATCCTTGGCTTACGCCCTATTTTACAACTGGAAGAGGGAGCTGTTTCACAACTTGACAGTGTGCGGGGCAAAAAACGTGCCATGAAGCTTATAGAAGATGCTATGGTGGATGCCCTTAAAGATGAAATCAAAAATATAAACATTGGTATAGGGCATGTTTTAAGCAAAGATGACGCAACCAGTTTCCAAGTCAATACAGAAACCGCCCTTGGCATAAAAATAGCCAACCCCCTTACAGAGATTGGCGCAGCCATTGGCACACACGCAGGACCAGGTGCTTTAGGGTTTGCCTATTGCAAAAAATACCAATGCTTTACTACATTCACAAAAAAATCGGAGGCAGTCGCATGAATACATGGTTCATCATTGCACAAATTTTAGGGGTTATCACGATTTGTTTCGAGTTTGCATCTTATCAAATTGATGATAAACGTAAATATTTCCTAGTCACAGGCATAGGCAGTTTCTTTTGGGCTACCATGTTTGTTGCCATTGGTTTGGCTACAGGCATGGGCACACAGTTATCCCTCATCATTGCCGCTATTTACAGCACGGTGCGAAACTTAACATTCTATAGAATCTTTGCTAAAAACACCCCTGAAAGTAAGGAAACAGGATTAAGATTCTTACTGGCTATGATAGCCATTGCCCTAGTTGCCGGTACAATCACCGTCATCAATGCCCCTGTAGAGGTCAGGTGGCTTCATGCCCTTGGTATGATTATGGCACTTGGTTTTGTTGTGGGGCAATACTTGCCCGGGGTTCACTATGTCCGTATTACCGTTGTGTTTTACGCCATTGTTGTACTGCTTACACAAACACCGCTGAATATTCTCTATGGCGATTTCCGTTGGAATATCATGGGCATTTTAATTGAATCGGCAAAAATCCTTTCTGTGGTGGTATTTTATATCCGATATGCCCACCAACCTAAAAAACCTCAATTACAATTTGCTAAACCCTAGCCTTCCTCATATAATGAAATAAAAACACCCTCATTCAATTATCAAAGAATGAGGGTGTTAATTTTTTATCCATTTTATAAAATTTTTCATATATATCATCATGCGGTCGTGACAATGTCTTTATTGTAAATTATCTTACGAATGCTGGCTTCTGAAAGACAGTGTTCTTCCATTAGCTCATGGATTGCCGTGCCGCTTTTATATGCTTCAATAATACCCCTGTTGCGATTCACCACTTGCGCACGCGCCCCGCTACGTTGCCCCCAGCCGACTTTTTCATCGCCTGCTTTAGGCACATATATGAGTGCGCCGCATGTGTATTTTTGCACTTGTGCTAATATTTCAGGGGGAAGCACATCCTTGGCGTTTACATATTTCAAATCGAAATACCTCCCTAAATTGCGTGGATGTTTCTTGGTATTCATTACAGATTTTTTCATTCATTTTCGCTCCTCCTTCTAAAAATTTTTATTGTAATGACCTTGCATTTATCTAAAAACAGTAGGGGTACACAATTGAACCCCTACTGATAAACGGTTCTTTTTATGTTAGAACCAAAACCACCCTTTAATTGTCAACATCATCAGCTCCTTTCTTGGGTTGGAGTGTGTTGCCCATACATATTAACCTTAAAGTGAACGGTCTGCAATATAAAATATAGTTATAATCAATCTTTATCTAAAAACAAAAAAAACACCACGCCATCCTTAGCACGGTGTTTAATCAGCCTTGTAAAATAATTTAAACTGCACGGTTCACTTTTTTTGAACGCAAGCAACGGGTGCAAACTTTAGCTTTTCTTACTTCGCCGCTTTTTTCAACGATTTGCACCTTTTTGATATTTGGCCGCCACATTTTATTTGCACGGCGGGATACTTGGCTACGGGTAATGCTGATTCTATGCCCGGTTTGAATGCCTTTGTCACATACTTCGCATTTTGCCACGATATTACCTCCATCTCTCAAAAGCGGTTCAACACAGAACCGCGCAGAGTAAATATTACAACATTTTAAGAAAAAATGCAAGAAAAATATCTTGTTTTTAATATGTGTAATAATTTAATATTTGTTCACATTTTGAATAGAACATAAGAATCCTGTTGTATTCTTTCCATTTTGTGTATACTTACAAGAAAGCGCGATATTGCGCGTATTAAGACACACGAAGGGAGATTTTTGCACGATGAGCAAAAAAATCATGAAAGTAATGAAAGGCAACGAAGCGGCGGCATATGTTTCATATGCGTTTACCGAAGTTGCTGGTATCTATCCCATCACCCCCTCGTCTGACATGGCGGAGTTTGTTGACATTTGGGCTGCCAATGGTAAGAAGAATCTCTTTGGACAGGAAGTTTCTGTTGTAGAGATGCAATCTGAAGGCGGCGCGTCTGCCACAATGCATGGTTCGTTACAAGCAGGCGCACTCACTACATCTTATACAGCCAGTCAAGGGCTTCTGTTAATGATTCCGTCTATGTTTAAAATGGCAGGGGAATTACTGCCGGGTGTATTACATGTAAGCGCACGTGCCCTTGCAAGCCATGCACTAAGTATCTTTGGCGACCATTCTGATGTTATGGCTTGCCGTCAAACAGGTTTTGCAATGCTGGCATCATCCAGTGTACAAGAGGTTATGCATCTTGGCGCAGTGGCTCACCTTGCTGCCATTAAAGGGCGTGTCCCCTTCGTTCATTTCTTTGATGGTTTCCGTACCTCTCACGAAGCACAAAAAATTGAAGTCATTGATTATGCAGATTTTGAAAAACTCCTTGATAAGGATGCAGTGGCAGAGTTCCGCCGCCGCGCGCTTAATCCTGAGCATCCTGTACTTCGTGGAACAGCACAAAATCCTGATATTTTCTTCCAAGCCCGTGAAGCAAGCAATGCTTTCTACAATGAGATTCCAGACGTAGTTGAAAATTATATGAATGAAATTAACAAAATCACAGGACGTGACTACAAACTCTTTAATTATTACGGCGCACCTGACGCTGACCGTGTGATTATTGCCATGGGTTCTGCTTGTGAAACCATACGTGAAACCGTTGACTACCTCAATGCCAAAGGCGAAAAAGTAGGTATGATAGACGTGCATTTGTACCGTCCATTTAGCATGAAGCATTTTATTGACGCAATTCCTGCTTCTGTGCAAAAAATTGCCGTCATGGACAGAACCAAAGAGCCAGGCTCACTTGGCGAACCTTTATACCAAGATGTTTGCACTTCTTTCTTAGAAAAAGGCGGAAGTATTCCAACCATTATTGCAGGACGTTATGGTCTTGGTTCTAAAGACGTTTTCCCATCACAAATCGTGGCTGTATTTGACAACCTCAAACAAGGTGAGCCTAAGAATCACTTTACCGTAGGTATTATTGATGACGTAACCCACACATCATTGACTGTTGGTGAATATCTTGACATCGTTCCCGAAGGCACTTACAGTGCAAAATTCTGGGGTATTGGTGCAGATGGTACCGTTGGCGCGAATGAAAACTCTATTAAAATCATTGGTGAACACACCGATATGTACGCACAAGCATATTTCTCATACGACTCCAAAAAATCAGGCGGTGTGACACAAAGTCACTTGCGTTTTGGTAAAGAACCCATCCGTTCAACATACTTGGTCAAACAGGCTAATTTTGTAGCCTGTCACAATCCATCTTACGTGGACAAGTATGACATGATTCGCGACCTTAAACCCGGCGGAACATTCTTGCTGAACGCCCTTTGGAGCGATGAAGAGCTTAATGATAAACTTCCGGGGCAAATGAAGCGTGCCATTGCAGAGAAAGGCATTAAATTCTATGTTGTAGACGCAGTAGAAAAAGCAAAACAACTTGGACTTGGCCGCCGTATCAATACTATTTTACAAGCTTCTTTCTTTAAACTCACCAATATCATTCCAATTGATGATGCGGTTAAATTTATGAAAGACGCGGTACAAGCAACCTACGGAAGCCGTTATGGTCAAGACATTGTGGACAAAAATAATGCGGCAATTGATGCAGGGATTGAGGGCATTCGTGAAATTAAAGTGCCTGCTGACTGGGCAACTGCGTCAGACACAGTCAGTGCTGACCTTAGCAAGCTTCCTGACTTTATTAAAAATGTGCATCATGAAATCAACGCACTGCGCGGTGAAGCGTTGCCTGTTTCTGCCTTTAAAGGGCGTGAGGACGGAACATTCCCACAAGGCACGTCTGCTTATGAAAAACGGGGCATTGCTGTTGATATCCCTCGTTGGAACTGTGAAAACTGTATCCAATGTAACTACTGCGCATACACTTGCCCACATGCTGTCATTCGCCCATTCTTGCTGACAGAAGAAGAAAGCAAAGGCTTAGACGTACTGGACGCAACAGGTAAGGAAGCACAAGCACTAGGCTACAAATACCGCATTCAAATGTCTCCGTTGGATTGTTATGGTTGCGGCGTTTGCGCCCAAGTTTGCCCTGGCAAAAAAGGCGAAAAAGCCCTTGTGATGGAGCCCCTTGAAACACGTATCCAAGAAGAAACGCCACACTGGAATCGTCTCGTTTCCCTTGACCATAAAGAAAATCCATTTGACAAATTTGCCAATGTCAAGAGCAGTCAGTTTGAACTGCCTCTCCTTGAATTTTCTGGCGCATGTGCAGGTTGCGGTGAAACACCCTATACGAAGCTGATTACCCAGCTTTACGGCGACCGCTTATATATCGGCAATGCAACAGGTTGTTCATCCATTTGGGGTGGCTCTGCACCTTCAACACCATATACCACCAATGCCAAAGGGCAAGGCCCCACATGGGCAAACTCATTGTTTGAAGACACTGCGGAGTTTACCCTAGGTTTCCAATTGGCTGTTAAACAACGCCGTAATAAACTTTTGGCTGTCGTACAAGAGTTAATTGAAAGAGGAAACGCACCAGATTGCTTTAATGCCGCTGCACAAGAATGGATTGACAATTTTAACGATGGCGAAGGCTCAAAAGTTGCTTCTGAAAAACTACGCCAAGCTGTAAAAGATGGCTTGGAAAACACTCAAAATGGTCATCCTGACTATGAACTTCTGAAGCACATTGCTGACGAAGATGACATGCTGGTTAGAAAATCTGTATGGGCTTTCGGCGGTGACGGATGGGCTTATGACATTGGTTATGGCGGGCTTGACCATGTTATCGCGTCTGGCGAAGACATTAACTTGCTTGTTATGGATACTGAGGTTTACTCTAACACCGGTGGACAGTCTTCCAAAGCTTCACAGTCTGGCTCTGTTGCCAAATTTGCCGCCAGCGGTAAGAAAATCGGCAAAAAAGACCTTGCACAAATGGCAATGTCCTACGGTTATGTGTATGTGGCACAAATTGCTATGGGTGCGGATTATGCCCAAACCCTCAAGGCAATTAAAGAAGCTGAAGCATATCCAGGGCCATCTATTGTTATTGCATATGCAACATGCATCAACCATGGTGTTCCCGGAGGTATGGCAAATGCACAGCTTCAAATGAAACGCGCTGTTGAAGCTGGATACTGGCATTTGTTCCGCTTTAACCCAATGCTTGAAGCGGAAGGCAAAAATCCATTTATCATGGATTCCAAAGACCCATCTGCCAGCTTCCAAGAATTTATTGGTGGCGAATCCCGTTATACAGTGCTTCAACGTCAATTCCCAGAAGAGGCATCAAGACTATTCAAAGCTTGCGAAGAAGATGCAAATCGCAGGCTGGCTGGTTATAAGCGATTGGCTAACGGATAATATTGCGTAAATAATGTAAATAAAAAGGAAGGTCGTCATGGCGACCTTCCTTTTTTATGCATTAGGGTTTAAATCGCCCATTCACCATCAGAGAAGACTTGAACGTATTGGAATGTATAGTACTAAGGGTAGATATGATGTCTACCCTATTTTTGTAGGCAGAATCAGCATTTGTGGCACAAATGATTGATACTATGTACATTCACCTCGCCCATACTCGCCCCGAACCCCAGACCTCTTCCAAAGAACAGAATTTCTACTCTTCATGCTTCCAAAAAGTTAAATACATCTGTCCAACTGACTCTAATAAAATATGCAGAATATGAACAATGAAGAAAACACATATTGCCATCAACCATTTGTAAACTTCATCGCACACATAGAGTTGTAATATAATACAAGCAACCAAGAATCCGAGATATACAACGGCTACTAACACATTATATGTGATATTCGACAGAAGCACTTGAAAAAGATTAAGTGTTTGCCCATTCGGTAGTTTTTTACATTCAGTTGAGTTCTTTTCTTTTAATCTCTTTATGTTCGGGCTATCTGCCGATACCAAAATCGTTATTATAGCTATAGAAAAAGAGATTAGAATAGCAACGGCACTAATTTGTACATTGACAAAGCCCTCAAAAACTTCTCCAAAATCTATACCCTGTCTGAAACTTATGCAATTAAGAATAATACCAACTGCCAGTGCTGGAATAACCGCAATAAGGAATTTCAGCCATAGATTTTTGCGTGTCTTGTAGTAGTGAAATGTCGCTGCCATAATCAAAGGATGCTTCATACGCTACACCCCCATTTCATTTATAGAAGCATTGACCTTATCAAAGAAGTCAGTCGTGCTAACTTCATTAGTCGGTTGGAACGTATCTACTTCTATACTATGCTTCATGTGGATAGAATCTGTGTCAATTTTCAAATTTCCGCTATCATTTGCACCCTCAACAGCAATTTTTTTAATTTGCTTCTTTGGGTTTGCGCTTTTATGTTGGTTATAAGTATTGCTAATCAGATTTTTGGGAATGTTGACACCCTTGCCACGATTTTTGCGAAGATAAAGCTCTACAGTAGAGCGTACTTCATTAGTGCCTGCAAAATCTTGAAAATCACCGCCAAGCTCTGCAATGTCTATAGTTATACGCAACAAATTTATCTTCTTCATTTTATCAAGCTCAACAAGAAAATCCTCACCTAACATCATCTCAAATGACACAGTATAAGAGTAATTTTCAGTTGAGTCCTCTTGAACCGAATGAAACTTATTGTTTAGGTAAATCGCTACATCTGATACGGTAATCCCTAAAGAGTTACTTTCCAAAACAGCCGTAAAACGCTCTGCTCCTTTACGCAATCGAATACAAAAATGAGTTTTTTCTTCATCGCCATCTTGGGGTCTTTTTTGAATGCCGAGTTCATCCATCGTATCAGTATCACGAACTTTACGGCTTTGGTCATATTTTGCTGACTTAAAAACAATGTTGAAATTTCCGTCACCTAAATCGTCAACACTCTCAAGCCAAACCACTTTTTTCTTCCTTTTTGCATCATGCTTTTTATCTTGTAATTCCTTTTTCACTATATCACTAAAAAGGGTGGAGAGGACTGCACAAATAGTGTCAATGCTATAAGGTGTATTATCTGCGCCTTTTTTCTTTCGCTCAATATCCATCCAGTGAAAATATATTTGTACTGTCTTTTTGCTGTCGCTCATTTGCCGCCATTCCTCCTCCCTTAAAGTATGTCGCTGAGTAACCGCCAACTATCGCTATGAATGTCATCACTATAGTTATCGGTGCAAATACACAGTTTTTGCGATTGCTTGTCTTGACGGACAACGCCGCCTAACTTGTTGTATTTTTTCAGATAGCGTTTAAGGTCATTGAATTTTTTAGCCGTATATTCGTCAATGTCCTCGCTTTGACCTGAACGAGTAAAGCCACCCTTTGTTTCGATAATCCAAATGCCGCCGTTAATATCTTCAACAATATAGTCGGGATAAAACGATTTTTGCTTTCCGAAGTTATCTTCATAAACGATTGAGAAAAACTCCAATCCCTTATCCCCATTTTTATAAAACCATTTTATTTTGGCTGAGGTTTCGCAGTATTGCTCAAAAAGTCGCTCTGAAGCAGAACGAACCTCTGCTGACGATAGATAGCCATGATACACATTTTTGCTCATTACAGTTTGGTCGTTTGCCTGTTGGTCATAGAAAAACATCATGGCTTGCGGAAGCCCCATAGGCTTTTCAGTAATATTTTGTACTTTAAATTCCAGTTGTAGCGTTTCGTCTGCCATTGCTATCGCAATATCATCTTTCAACTTGCCCTTGTTGTTAATGACAAAGGCGTAAAAGTCACGCCATTCCAAACTAAGAATGCGTGTTGAATCGCCTTTTACTTTGGTAAATAGTCGTTGCAAAATTGTGCTGATGCTGTTGTAGTCTAAGGTGATTTTCAAACCAATTTCAGCAGCACAATGGTGAAAGTCACGCCCATGCTTATGTGTATCAAGTTTTGCATGGATATTTATTGTGTTAAGTTCACTAAACTGCTCACGAGTAAGTTTGTTGACAGAACCAGACTTTGCATAGTCAACCACTTCACTTGAAAATATATATCCATGTGCTTCAAGGCGTGTTTGATTTTGAAGTGTCTTTCCATCTGTGCTGTACGTTTTCTCAAAATACTTCTTAATAACTCGCAGTGCCAATTTTGCATCACGAGGAAAAGGCACATCCGTTTTATATTCGGTGATAATTGAAAATAAACGGTGTTCAGATTTTAACGTAAGGCGAAGTCCGTCAAGCGCACCTTTGCCAAGACTTTGCTTTATGCCCTCTGTGAATTTTTCGTCTAAAGTATATAGATAGCAACTATCAAGCAAGTCACTTCCATAATGTTTTGCTTCGGGCATTCGGCGAATACGCCCTATGGTTTGAATCTCAAATGTTTCGCTCATATTGTCACGCAACTTAACCAGTAGCTGCGCACGAGGGCAATCCCAACCAGTAGCTATGGCTTGTTTGATAATTACTGCAATCGGTTTAGCATTCGGGGCTTCAATGTCTTCAAGATTTTGCTTGCGTTCAGACATCCAAATGGCAAGCTGCCCATTTTCATATGTGATGCCCTGCTTTTCAAAATACCGTTCAACGCCATCAAGCAACAAGTCAGACTTGTTAGGAAGCTGTACGATAATTAAAGGATTTACTCGAATTTCACGTTGTAAAAATTCTGAATGTAGAAGCCGTTGCTTCTCGATTGCTTTTTCAAGCAAATATGAAACTTGGTCATCTACACTTATGTTTTGGGCAAAGTCCTCATTTATCACAAGGACTTTCTTAATAAGCCCCTCTGCAATGACATCTTCTTCGGGAATATCAATATTAAACGCTTTGGGGTATGGTTTGGGTGTGGCGGAACAGCGAATAATTTTATCCGTTTTGAAAAGCTCGATAATCTCATCGGCTTTAATAGTGTCGTTTTGATGTGACTCATCTACAATAACAACAAAACGTAGCCCATCATCATGCGCACGCTCTGTCCAGTCAATGAAGTTGGCTCTCTCGCCCTCTTTGAGAGCATTATTGCCTTTTTTCGTCAGTTTTTCCCAATTGATAAAGCAAAAATCACTTGCGGAAAATCCGCTTGTCATAATATCAAGAAGCTCTTTGGTAGAAGCTCCGTGAATATACTTATCCATTTTCTTTTTGCTCTGATTTTCAAGTTCACCTTTTCCGGGCGTAAGCCAAACAAAAACCACATCATCATAGCACTTTATGTATTCGTTCATAAAGTAAGTAAGAATAATGGTCTTTCCGCTACCAGTACAGCTTTTCAAAACAATCTCACGCTTATCAGATACCATGCCCTCCATCAATTGACGAATTGCATCAAGCTGAAAATTGGCTAATCGAATGCTCATCTTCCACCCTCCAGTTCCCTGTAATAGTAGTCGGGAATTACGCATATTGTAATATCCCACTCTTGAAGTTTAGCTTCTTGTTCAGCCGAAAGTAATATGTCATGCCCACGATACAAGCGACAACATTTTTCATATTCACTCACGTTTTCGATAAATGCTTCTAATTCTTCTTCGGTGAGAACAATGGCAATTTCTGCATTTCCAGTGAAGTTAATGCTGTTTTCCAGTTCTACCAGTTCTTTTACATGCTTCAATAACTCATCTGCGTATTCATAGTACACTCTGTCGCTAATTGGAATGTAGCCTATACTATAATATTTTAAGCTGTCCTTGTAATTTTCACGCTCAATCACACGCTTTATTCTTTCATAGGTTATATCACGACAGATATTGTTTTCATTATTGGTGCAGAGAATAAATCTGCGAGTTCCACCATCTTTAGCGTTAAGTTTCAATGTTGCGTGTCCAGTTGTGCCCGAACCTGCAAAAAAATCAAGCACAGTGGAATTAGACATACTTGTTACTCTTAAAAAGTCTTCAATTAGTCCAACAGGCTTTGGAAAAAAATTGATTTTGCGTCCAAAAATTTCTTCTAATTGAGCCGTACCCTTACGTGTAATGTACTCCTTTTCCGTCAATATACTTCTTATCAATTTTTCGGTATGTCGCATTTTTTGCACAACTCGATATTGACCATCATTCATTTTGTACCCAGTAATTTCGACATTCAAATTATCCTGTGACTTTGGCTTACCCCAACGCCATACAAATTGAACACTGTTTTTAACTGATACGGGTGGAAAAACTTCTATCCAGTCCTCAATTTTATCTAAAGAGAGTTCACAGAAACCATTTCTGTCAGGTTCAGGTTTTATATAAAATGGATAATACAAATTTGGTCGGTTTTCAGGCGTAAAGGCTTCATTGCTGTTATATAGAGGGTGGATATTGAAGCCACCATTTGAGTCTTTATATGAGAATTTTTTGTCAACAATTTTTAATTTGTTTGTAGTTATACTATCTGCGTTTTTTGCGTAAAAAAGTGCATAATCGTGCATTCTCCCAACGTGACCATAATCTCTAGCATTAGGTGCTGTTTGAACAACAAAGCAACCTAAAAAATTTTCCTCGCCAAAAATACTGTTACATAATAGCTTGAGTGCTGCTACTTCATCTTCACCCATAGAGATTAAAATACAACCAGTTTCGCTCAACAATTGACGGGCAAGGGGCAAGCGTGCATTCATAAATGACAACCATTTGCTGTGTCTAAATGTATCTAACTTGTCCACACGATAATCATTGTAAATGAAATCATCGCTACCAGTGTTATACGGAGGGTCAATATATATGACATCTATTTTCCCCTTGTGAGTTTTCAAAAGCAATCGTAAAGCGGCTAAATTATCGCCTTCAATCAGAAAATTTATCTGTCCGCCGTTGTCAATAAATAAATCCTTGTCTTCGGTCAACACAGGAATATGTGTATCAAGCAGTTCATCAACAGCTTCACGATGTTCCTCAAATACAAGACCATATTTTTTGCTCTTGACCTCTTTTTCAAGTTCGCTCAAATAAGTCAGTAAGCTCCCTGTATTTTCGTCCTGCGGAGCGGTTGAAATGAATGAACGAATATTGCCAATTTTCATTATCAAGTCATCACGTTTTTGTTTTGAAATATTCCCCATCTAAAACTCTCCCATCATCGCATCAGACAATTGACTTATTCATCATCTTCATCTTTTAGCTCATAGAAATAATCAATTTCACGTTCAACATTGCCATCTGCACCATCTGTCAACAATTTGCGGCGGTCTAACCGCTCTTTTGCTTCTGCAAGAAGTTCACGAATTTTACGTTCAAACTCCACTTTAGGCGGCATTTCTGTCCAGTATTCTGCAACAGCAA
>Ga0123352_10001177_pt1 | contig 34218 bp, 21 predicted proteins | sample TergutLab28metaG_FD_89700 | JGI IMG/M metagenome (GOLD analysis project Ga0123352, IMG submission 89700) | Labiotermes labralis P1 segment gut microbial communities from Petit-Saut dam, French Guiana - Lab288 P1 | ecosystem: Host-associated > Arthropoda: Insects > Digestive system > Gut ...
CGTTGCGCTGACCACGTGACACCCCTCTATCCGCAAAAGTTGGCACTAACTTCGCCGACCGGCGGCGGCCGCTCTGTCGGTATAGTTCGCGTGCGGACTAAGGCCACGGAGTTTAGTTTACATGACAGAAGGTTACAAACATTTCAGAGACACGTGCAGCCCACATGTTTGCTGCCATGAGAACCCCACAGATCTAACAAGATTCAATGAAATTCGTTGCTCACGGTAATTCAAAAGCTATATACAAACAAGCTTCTAATTCAGTCTGTCCTGACTATAGTCACTTTCTTAGCAACCTCTGGGATTCTAATGTATGATTCAGTTTGTCACTTCTGTCATAAACACTGTCACATGCAGTAAAAGCATCAACCTTCATTAATAAATCACAGTCTGAGTTCATCACACTTTAGACTGTATACATCCATACATAATTTTAACATTATTTATCATTAAGTTATTTAACAACACTTGCAATGCAAGATTATGCCTCTTTCTTAGCATTTGTCATTTTGCTTCATACACATAATTCTGCAAAATGCACACGAACTGAAAGTTGGACGGGAATGTAGAAAAGCAAGCATTTTACAAAATCAGACCACATTTGTAATGCTTTAATGGAAGTTCTGCATATTCCAACTACAAATGTACTTTATGTCTTATGTCTTAAGCCAAATGATCTCTGCTATGGTACCTAACAGGGCGTGTATCAATTATATACATCAAAGAAGCAACATAAACACACCCAATTCTACCTGTTTGTAATAATAACATAATCTGATATTTTATGACCAAAGGGAACACTTAGAATTTTAACTGTAACATCAGGTGACTGTAATTATATATTTTGTGCAATTGCTTGAATTCTTGTATGACTTCCTGATGACGTTTGCAGAAGCGACCGAAATATGTTTGTAAACAGTAATGTATGATAAAACATATTTTATCAATGTGCTTTGTTGGTTTGTTACTTAAGTATAAAATAAATGTATTTGTCTACTAACATAAAATCATACATAAATTACACAAAATATTCCACATGACAGGCTTCTAATTTAGGGGCCAAGTTATGCATGCAAGATGTATAAGTAAGAAAGAATGGGAATGATGCTGGGATGGCATGATAACCAAGAGAAGACCAGTCTTCAATTACAATATGCCCAAGAGAAGGTAAAGATTGAATACTTAGTCAGATAAGCTAACATGCTTGAGAGGTTTCTGTCATAACAGTATGTGATGTAGCACTAATTTTCTTTACTGAGAAAACTGCAACCTGTATACAGTATAAACAAATATAACTTTGTATGTGTACGAACAATACCCGTTCTAGAAAAATGTTCAAAATGGGGAGAATGAAGTATCAAGGTTCCTAGAACTGACAGTAGAGACAGGTGGAGCACAAACACCTGACAGTGTTTGAAATGTAGTAACTAACTACTGCAATCCCCAAAAACCAATTGCCAGTAATCATGTCATTCACAACAGCTTCAACATATCAAGTACAGAGTTGCAATATGCAATATTTGCTAAAATATCAAAATACAAGATTCGTACCAAACAGAAGAAAAATGGTGGCCGCACAAACTCCTACAAGTGTACTATTCATCAAATCGGATAAATAATGATTCCTTAAAGCACTAGAATAGCGGTCAGTTAGTTGATGTTTCAAATTGTCTTCAAAATCCTTCTTCTCTGAATCATGAAGTCCTTTATACTGTTCCATCATATTTTTCAAACGAGATTTGGCTTCTGGAGACAAATACTCATTCAAACGGGACCATAATCCCAGCAACTTTTTCCCCATAGCATCATTATTTCCTTCACTTGTTAAATCCTCATTGGCCATGTTGTTTGGAATTCAATAAGGTGATTTCTCTTTGTAAAAACTGCCCCAGTATCACAAGCTGAAATACAATGATTTGATACTCAAATACAATAATGGGATCAAAGAAGATAAAACGCAAGAAATATGACACCTAATGATAACATTAAAAAAACCCCACTTTAAATTATATTTTTCCAATTAGTTCTTCCTTGAAAATTATCTGCAGTTACTTTGTAATTGACCTTTAAACTACAACATTCAAGAGGAAGTTTACAGATTAGATGCACAATTACATCATCCACACAGATAAAACACACAAATGCACGCACAACACGGACTATCATAATGCCCTAGCTTCCACAGCCCATTAAAATATGGTTCTGGGTGCCAATAAAGACTCTAGTTAAGGGATAATGCAGTGAAATTCATGTAATCTGGGAAAAAAAAGACTTTTTGTTAGGATACCAAATTATTATTAGGTGTATGTTTTAAAAACATCCAGGTACATAGTAGGTACCAAATAAGCTATATACCTGTAATGAACTTACAGAAACTGCATGAGAAGGTCTTCATACTTTTAATGACATTCTTTTCTGACAGGCAAAGAGTAGCAATTTACTGGCAACTATGAACTGTGTTTAAGACACAAAACATGAGAACATAATATGAAGGCAGTCAGGTTTAACACTGCAACATTTATGCCATGCAAGACCGTGATTAGCTCCATGGCAGCATGTCTAAGCTTGCAGTAGCAGCTACCTCTGTGATATTCACCACTTCATGAAGCTCTAGAGGGGGATAGAGGGTACAACATGAACTCCATGGACTCTCAAATCTGAACATTACAAGATAGTGAGGTGAGCTTTACATCCCAGCTGCCACCACCCTTAACTTAAAGCAAGGTGCTTCTGGTACCAACTGAATAGGACAGAGGCACCAGAAGCATTATTCAAAACATTTTACAGTTGAAATGAAATCACTCCTACTGTATAACAAACATGCTATGCTTAAAACCTGTTTGCAAGTGGCTTGTGCCACCAAATGAACAAAAACTTTTGCTGTACCAAGAAATTAAAAGTGAATCAACAACATGTACATTAAATCTGGTTTATGGTGGCAAATTCATATAAAATTATATGGTTAGTTGGTGGGTTATCTAAGCCAATACGTGCATACAAACTTTGCACTTTTACTGTACCTACAGTGAGATATCTCTTAGTTATCTTTGGACATTAAATTCCCACCCTTACTCTGCACAGGCACACACCTGCTGCTATTTAAACACAAGATAAAGATAACGCCCCTCTACTGTACCAAATGGTGTACAGAACATGCACCAAACATGCATACACATTCTGTGGCTCAGAATGGCCAGCATGTCATAAGCATGGCATGCCGAAGTACAGCAAGTATGATTCCCACAAAGGGAGACCTATATTGGACTTCGTAGAACAGGAACTTGAACTTACTATCCCCTCAAGAGCAATAAATAATCCTCAAACAGATTCAAAATGTTTTAATAGTTACACAAAAACATCTAGCTGTTATCAAGGGCAGCCACCATGCATTAATTCCACGGTGCCTGAATTATGAGCTATAATGTTCAACACAGAAACCAAGCAGACCAAAGTTACTGATGCAAGTTAGTTTTCCTACTGATGTCCATAAAAGCTTACTGAATTCCTCATACACTCTTCTGATTCAAGAATGAGGGTGGTTGTGTAGACATGTTCATTTTTCTTGGCGGTAAAATTACAATCCCATAACAAGGGTGGTTGTGAAGACATGTTCATTTTTCTTGGCAGTAAAATTACAATCCCATAACAAGGGTGGTTGTGAAGACATGTTCATTTTTCTTGGCAGTAAAATTACAATCCCATAACAAGGGTTTGCACATACAAAATAAACTGATAACTAGACTGCCCTTACTTCTGTGAAGACTGAAGATCTACTTTATCTAGCAAGACTGATGTATGGAACAAAATAAACTAATAACTAGACTGCGACCAGATCCGTGCGAACTACAGGTATACTCTTACCAGAAACAAAAAATAAAAGATTCCAATAAAAAACATTAACATGTGTTTTCTTAACATAAAATATTTCATGTGAATAAGATCTTTAACTTATCTCTGACAGAATTTAGGTCTAAATAAACAGCAGAAAGTTTGACAAGTTGATACTCAGCTGGTTAAGATATTATCCACAACAAATTAAATTGTCACTGTTTCTAAAGGAATATAAAACTGAAGTATTCAGGGCTTACAATGGGAAGCTTATTTCAAACATGCTCCACTGTAAGATGAATTAGCTGCATAAGTAATTTTGCCTTAATTACCTCACACTATACAAAAATACATAAAAACCTGGTCTTAAACAATAATTAAACACATAAGTAAAAGTTAAATAAAAACTACTTAAGGTATTGAACTACATTCCATATTTTATTGCAAAAGAAAGTATAATCATGCATGCAAACAGCTCAGATCCTACCCCTGAAGCAAGCTAGTTAAAAAGTTGTCATGTCTTGACACACAAGAACCACTGCTTCAAGGGAAGATACATGGCAAAGTGGCCAATCACAAAAGGGCAGCAGTGTGGTGTCATTCAGTATCAGAATTATATCTTGAATTACAAAGTAACATTTAAATAAAACCAACAGTTTGGAGCTCATACAGTATCAAGGTTATCCTGACTACAGCCACCAGTGTGTCTGGAAATGGTGTTTAAAAGAAGAAATTTATTTCACTTTTTTTTAAAGTTGTGTGCAAGCCTGTAATTATGCAGCTTTGCCATTATAAAGTTTATCCCCACTGCCTTCTCCTGCTGCCACTACTACAGCCTGGAAAACTCAAATAGCAACATGGTTTCTTGTCAATGCCTCATCATTCACTCTAGCCACCCCTTTTATCAGTCATCATTAAATAATCAAACCATTTAAGCAACAAAATGTACAATGTATCTATAGTCAACAACAAATGTGTAAGATCTTTCCAACCTTGGTACCAATTCATTTCCGGCATATATGCAGTTTTAACAATCAATGGCAGGAATAAACAAAAAATTACTTTCCCAAATATACTGCCAGAACCATCAATATAAGATGTCAGCCAGTACGTCAGATTACAAGAAGCAGAAATCAAGAGTAATGTATACTTCAAGTGATATTAAGAACTAGTACAAATTTCTTACCAAACATTGATGAAATGAGTACAAACAAAGTCAGAAGAACAAAAAACTGGCTCGTTAGCAGCGGTTGATCAGGTTCCACTGGTTTTGGCAAAGTACCTAACTTTTGTTTAAGCAATCCCTCCAGTGCCTCTTCTGAATCCCCCCCAGCTTCATCTATCAGTTTTTTTATCTGGTCAATTAGCTCGTCCGTGAGTTCAGGACCAGAGTCCAAATAATCTTGATCACCATATGGATATTCATCACTGTCTAGGGAGTCCTCGGGTTCAGCCATGATGAAACAGGATCAACTGCTACAGTAATCCACCCATTACAGAAAATTGTGTGTGTTAAATTACATGCTTTAAATATCTCAAACCAATTTAATATTGAGACAATACAAAATACCCAGCTGACTGTATGGAAACATAAAGTACGATTTCAAGATAAATGGCATTATAATTTATTTGTAGTTTATTTAACAATGTTTTCAGTAGCTCATGTTGCCCGCAGCACAGTGTGATGTTGCCCACAGACACGTAAAATGAGAAAACATCTTTTAACCCCTTCCCTTACAAAGCCGAGACAAGATACCAAGGCAAGTTTGAAAACTTATTAGCTGTTTATTTACGGACACATACATTACATTATTAATTTGTTTTGTATATATGTTATAAAAATAGTGTGAATATGCATGTGTTCGCGAGTGCACATGTATGCGAGAGTGAGTGAGTGAGTAAGTAATTAAGTAAGTATGTATGTATGTATGTATGTATATACATATGTTATGTATGTATATATGCACGTGCATGTGTTTATATATATGCATGCATGCAAAAATAGACAGGTAAAATTATACATATAATTATGTGTATACATATTCATTCTACATTTTGCATATTGAATTTCATGTTACTTGCATGTACACCAAATTTTGATGAAGTCACCCACACCACATAAAAGGTTCAGCAGGCCTGGTCTATTAAATGGAAGACTTATCATTCTAAGTTTGAACGAACATCAACACTGTACTACTTTCTATACTCTGTACTTTCATGGGTGGTTGTTATATTTAGGATGTGAATTAAATGAGAAAAAAACTTATTTTTCATGTTCTTAGTTATACTGAAAAGTTTAATGGTATTAATGTAGACTTCCATTCATATTGGTTCTCTCATATTTTTAAATGTTTCTTAATCTGACAAGTACATAAATTCTGCTACAATTTTTTTGTCATAAGCAGTAACTGGTAACTGAATGTGAGTCTGGAAGTGGGTTTAAATGCAAGCATGTGTGTAATAAGCACTGTGGGCACATGAAATTTGATTTTACTGCCTTCCTCAAATAAAATTCTGACACAGGAATAAGGACAAACTAACATTAACAATTAAAGTGCTGTCTTTTTATGTTCATAACACTAAATTTCACATACAGTTTTTTAAAAATTCTTAATGGTTACAGCATAAGCTACAGAAAATTGTCCTTTGTAACAAAAAGGATATAGAACGCCACAGCATTTCCCATATATAGGTGGTTTACATTGTAGCAAAGTCAGATAACAAAGAAATTCAAAACATGCAGTTAGTTATATGAGCGAAGTACAAGCAACTTACCGCCTAATAATCTCTTAACATGCAGTTACAAAAATGTCTGGAAATGCTTCATCTAGGATGGAAAACTAATTTAAAAAGTTTTACTGGGTAAAAACAAACAAGGAATTTAACCGAATTCTTGCTGAGTTTTATCTTCCCTCTAAATTTTTATTATAACTTCACTCATTCTGACTCTGTAACAACATTATAACAAAAATTTGTACAGAAAAGAAACTATCAAATTCACCACATTAACTGTTCCATTTTTCAACTGAAACACAAATCTTCAGCTTCCAACAAATCTGTTCATACTGGATGCAAATAACAAATGTAAGATCTTGAAATGCCAAATTTTTTCCCACCACTGTGAAAACTACAAATATTTTATCATGACTGATCACCAATGATTTTGGACTAAAAAGTACAAAAATGCTAAAAATTAGCCCAAATTCTCCGAATTGGTACTATACAAACATTGGTATTTAAGTGTTAAATATGAAGAGAAGTAACATAGGTTTGTAGATTCTTTTTCACAAGTTCTGATTTCACTATTATGAAGGTAGTAAGCTAAATATGTAGCACATACAGAAAGTGAAAAATGTGTAAAGAAACTACCATTTTTATGACTGCAACTTGTATTCCAAAGCACTTATATGACCAAAGCATAACATAATAACAAATGTGGTGCACAGTTTTCCCATATGTTTATAAAATGGGAGAAAAGGGTGACACAGCAAGATGCCCTTTCATGAACTTGGCTAGAGCACAAAATAAGCACATCTGTATATGCACCAGACTTTTGAATTTCTGGGGAAAACTTTCTCTTTTTTGCATACACTACACAATTCAGACTAGAAAATATTTAGTAATCATAGTACTGTATATAATTCTCAATTTCTGATAATACTACAGGACTCTTTTTTTTTTTAACAAACTGCATTACAAAAATCACTGTTATCTGATCAAATGGCAATCATGTTTCTATACTACCTGCCCTGGTATCACACACTCACAAGTGCATTGAGCACTAACTCAGCACAGACTGTACTGATTCACAGCACTGAGCCAATCAGTTCTGAGATAGATGTCTAATCAGCACATAAGTAGCTGAACTAAGAGCACACTTCTGTTGCCTTGACAACTACAGCACCTATGATCCAAATATAGCTAATCTCTACATATGATCTAAAAACAACTGATAGATGCTGACAACTGTTACCCATTGACTTGGATGATTTATTGATGCCCAAATGTTTCAACGGGCAGGAAAACAGTACAGTGAGAAGTCAAAAACAAGTATGTGCTGAGTCATATTTCTGATTTATTAGTATCTTCTTGGGGGTGTACTGCATATGAAAAGGAGAATTGGGGAAGGCAGTAGAGTAGAATAAGTAAAACTGCACATACATCAGTATGTGTTCATTCACCTGCTGCCACTCAAATATAATCCACTCTTAACTCTTGAGCAAAGCCACAAGATTTTCTTTCTTGCATTCGACTAGGGGCTTCAAACACATGGTCTGCCAGTTCATGTTATGTAGCCCTTGCACTGCTCTTGTTCTGTTTGCAGACTGTGGCCAGCATTGATGTTGAATAATTTACTTTATGTTTTAATCATATTTTAAGATTGCTTGCAGCTCATGCAAGTTTTGCAAATCCACAAATTAAGGCAAAGAAATCAAAATCATTTATTGCTGGAGAGCGGGTAAAGAAACTTACAATGAAGGCAGCAGAAATACTGTGACACAAAAAACAGCAGCTTTTTAAAACTATCAATATCTCTGCAAGTACAGTAGCTGATCATGTGACACATTCAGCAGCAACTGATAGGAGTACAGATATTGCACAGCTTGCTGTTTTCATTTAAGGTGTCAACACAGACTTAATTTGGTGGTGGTCCCTGTAAAAGGCAAAACTTATTCAGATGAAATCTGGTGACTCCTCTGAGCAAATATGAATTGGCTTGGAAAACAGTGGTTGAGTTATTTAGTGACAAGGCTAAAGTGGTGATTGCCAAGAGTAATTGTGTTGTTGTGGGGGGGGGGAATGAGGGAAGACTTTCTTTAGTCTGCAATGTATTGTTCATTACACACTGCACACAAAATTTTGAAGATGATTCATACAATGGACACTGCTGTAAAACTGTGAATTTTATTCAAGCAAGTTCTCTTAATCACTGTGAAACTCTAATATTACTGAGAGAAATATAAAGTGAACATTGTTTTATAATTAACCACAATCATGGGAGGTGGTAAGGCCAGGGATATGTTTTGAAAGAATTCTCTGATTTATTAAGGCAGATCATATTATTCATGGAAACGAACAATAAATGAAATGACAAACTGGATGATGAAGGGGTACAATCAATCTAGCATTTTTTTGAATGTTAACAAATCACTGGAGTATGCCTAACAAAGGGATATAAGGCAAAGAAAGGTTCACTAGACAGATTTTATTTTCAGTATTTAACACTTTCAAAGTTAAGCTCTGATTGTAGGAAATTCAATTAAAGTTTCACAGCCTCATTCACTTCTTGCACCCGAATTTCTTAGAACCCCTATTCCCTGGGCATAATCAAGAAAATTCCATGAGAATTTTTCAACTACAAGTGGAGCTCGATGAACAATTCCAAGACATCATATAATGGAACCAAAATATATGTTGTCTGTTTTCCTTTGAAGGAGGAAAGTGAAGAGGTTTCAAAAAAATTTGGAAATGGAATTTGCAGCAGCACTGACCTTAATCAAAACCTTTTTTATTCAAAATTCAAGATTTTTATTCTCACCTGCCAAAAGAAAAAATTTATTTCCTCATGAATTTCAGATTCAGACTGATTGTAATGTTCTGCAGCAGATTTGCAATTTCTGAACTTTATTTTAGTTTTAAGTGTCACATTTAAAATATTCTTGAGCTCTACATCTGAACATCTGAGATCCTAGTGCAGTAAGATAATAATATAAAATTAAGGATGGAGCAGCTCCTGGAAGAAATATGAATCTTTTCCTGCCACATAAATTTCTAGTTCTAAAAAAATCTGTTGCTATGTTGTTGTTGTTGTTGTTACTGATGTTGTCTTATTTTATTTTTGTGAGGAATATACTATGGACACACAGATTCTGTATCAAATTTGTTGGCTAACTTCAAACTTTTGTCATAACATTTATAAATGGTGACTTACAAACATCTCACATACAAACTGCAGGTACATTTATGATCCATCTCTGTCCCATTATTCACATGCCTGGTTGAAATGGTTCATAACTTACTGCCATGATACTAAGGGCTAAAAACAGTCGTTACCCAGCAGCCATCTTATTAAGCCTACGAAGAAAACAATCTTATTTGTGTTCTACAGCTCATTCTAACAGCCAGAAAAATTTTCTTTCAACACATTACACCAGTTCAGATGGCCAGTTTAGTGGCAATTCTTTGTCAATTCTAACTGGACGGGAGCATATGATCGTCCAGATGGAAATTCACCAGCCAGTTTGCAATGACTTTATTCAGAAAACATTATGACTCAATAGCACTGTTTTGACTGGGCACATTTTAAATTAACTAAAATGGATGTTAGCCTTGTAATAACAGAATACTACAAATAGGAAGAAAAATGATGATTAGACTAAACCTATTCTGAACAGCCAACCCAATCAGTGGAATTCAGAAACTACACACCTTTCTGCCAGTCAGAAATGGTACTTTATTAGCTATCTCATCACAGTCTACTCAATCTAGCATGATATCTAACTTCAAAAGACATTACTCGATTTGTTACATATTATCAGTGATTTACTGTCAAGGTTAGAAAGTCTGATGTCTGTAGGTGAGAAAAAAAAATTTAAAGTTACTTCTCTTATGCCCATGGTCCAACACCAAATTTTGTACACTTTAAGCCCAGACAACCTCAACATTCTTTACAGAATAAGTGTCATGAGCAGACCCAAGTTCAGCAGTGACTTGATACATATAAAATAACTGTTGCTGAGAACACGTCAGCCTGTGTAAACAACCAAGTTTCTGTTTATGCAAGATTTCAGGTTTCTGCCACGTTGTAGTTGAGATCTTCACTCTTCTGTGATGTCATATGGCACAGGTTGGTACAATATCCCTGACGAGTGAAGAGCTCAACTTGTATTTTTTTTATTTTAATACATGTATTGTGCATCTTTTATTATTTTTTATTGTAACCAACAAGTGCACAATTATATCATAAAAGTATATATCACAACAGTCTCTTTGTGTAATCTATTCGACACTTTCCTGTTATCATCAGGGAGTTTACAACCAATCCCTTGCTAAGCTACATACATTCTTCAAATTGCACCTGTTGTTAATAAAGTTTACAAAATTAAGATGTTTCATCCAAGCAGATATACGTTTTCAGACTGTAGTTGGTGAAATCATAATTTTATAAAATTATTATTTAAATTTGAAGAACATGTGTAGCTTAGCAAGGCATTGATTGTAAACTCCCTGATGATGACAGGAAAGTGTCAAAACATGTAGGAGTATAGATTACATAAAGAGACTGTTATGATATATACTTTTATGATATAACTGTGCATTTGTTGGTTACAATGAAAGAAATTTAAAAAAACTCAACTTGTGTTTACTTCCACAGCTAAAGCAACAACCTATAAGCACTGTTCCATCTGCCCATTAACATAGTTTCTCACATGTGTGTTCTTCACAATATAATACATACGCCACACAAATGCATATTTTGAGATGTAAGTGGATTATATCTCTAAGATAAAATGGAATGAATGTGTCTCCTAGCACTTAATGTGGGCAAAGTAACCTAGTGCACATAGTCCTGTTACTGCTGCTGACTACGCCAGCAAATGAAGGTTGAAACCAGGTACCAGAACTGCCTACTCTGCTTCTGTGCTTTTGAGTCCCATCCAGCACTGCAATATTTTACTACTTTAAATACTGACAATTAATTACTGTTTAGACCAAAACAATGAAGTGCGTGCTATTCATCTTAAGTCTGTCTATGATAAATCGTGTATTTTAGCTATACACAGATCTTCTTCAGGTAATCGCAACACTTTCTTCACTAATTTTGATTTAATTTTGCACAAATTTTTAAAAGTCAAATTTAATTTTATTACATGTGGAGACATTAATATTAAGTACCCTGTGGATAGTTATAAAAAATCAACTTTACAATATTTTACACTCTTTTAATCTCAATAGCATCGTCATTGTTCCTACTAGAATAGGACCAAGTTCTTTTTCAACTATTCAGAATGTTTTTATAGATAATTCATATTTAAACATATCTGGTATTATCCCCTTAAAAATGGCCTTTCTGATCATGATGCCATCTATTAACAATACAATTTGTTCAGAAACAAAACAAAGACCGATTTACATATTTTAAAAGAAATATAAATCAGTATACTACAGCTGATTTCCAACTCAGACTCAACTATGAGACCTGGGATTGTGTTTCTGAAGGCAATTAAGTCAAAACAATTTTTAATTCCTTTTTTAAATATATTTTTACAGGATTATTATCCTAGTTACCCTGTGATTGAAGCCAATAAATTGTCAAATCACAACTCATGGATTACATCTGGCAAACAAGCTTCATGCAAACATAAAAAATAACTCTGTATTGAATTTAGAAACAATAAAAATCCTTCTTTAAGAAAATACTTTAAAGGTTATTGTCGAATCCTATCATAGGTTATAAAAGAAGCAAAAAAATGGAATATGACAAACATATTTTAAATTCAAATAATGTAATGTGAACCAATTGGAAATTAATGAAGAATTAAGCAAGGATCATAAAAATGATATATCAAAATACAGGTCATTATCAAGTATAACCTCCTTTTCAAAATTTTTGAAAAAGTAATGCAAACTAGACTGTTGAAGCATCTGACTGATCATAATATTTTATATAAGGAACAGTATGGCTTTAGTACTAAACCAAAAACTGATAATGCTACATATCAATTAACTAATGAAATCCTAAATGCTTTGAGTAATAAACTATTAATAAGTGGTATTTTTTGTGACTTAGAAAAGGCATTTGACTGTGTTAAACACAAAATTCTATTATCTAAACTTTGAATTCTATGGGATAACTGGTAACCATTATAAACTTTACAAATCCTATCTGACCAACAGATATCAAAGAACATTACTGTATAATGAGAACGATAATAATAAATCAACTTGGGCTAAAGTTGAACATGGTGTCCCCCATGGTTCGGTTTTGGGATCTTTGCTTTCCCTCATTCTAATAAGCGACTTACCTAAGTTTGTATTAGATAAATCAGTTCCTACTCTATTTGCAGCTGACACTAGCATCTTATTGTCCCATTCAGATCCTACTAACTTTAATAACAATATCAACACTCTATTTAAAATTTTAAGTTAGTGGTTTAAACAAAACTTAATCTCCTTAAATTTTACCAAAACCTAATTTACTAATTTTGCAACTAATAATAATCAAATTGAAATAAATATTAAGTATAATAATAAATCTTTTCCTACCATTATTTATACAAAATTTCTTGGTTTAACTGTTGATTGTTCATTAACATGGTTAAACAATACTGATTGATGACCACCCCCACCAAAAAAAAAAAGCACTACACATTTCTTAATACGAAATATTCAACCATATTTGTCTACTTCTACTCTGAAGATTAATTATTCCCTTTTTCACTCCATTACATCTTATGGCATAATATTCTGGGGGAACTCATCACACAGTTTTGTAATTTTTAAAATGAAGAAGAGGGTACTTAGAATAATAATGGAATGTGGGTATAAGGAGTCTTGCAGAGAATTATTCAAGGAATAAAAAATATTACCACTCTCATCACAGTATATAATCTCTTTATTATTGTTCGTTGTTAATAATAGGGATTACTTTGTTTCAGATGCTGTATATCATAACATTAATACCAGATCAAAAAATGATTTACACTTGCCTCAGGCCTAATAAGTTTAAAATTGCTCTAAAGCACTTACTGCATACACACTCATTTTATAGTTTAGATGAACCTTTTAACAAACAGTAATATTTAACTCTTATCGTGTTTATATTATCCGGCCTTCTTACAACGTACAATGTATATTAAATTTCTCTGTACTTATTCCTTAGCCATTGTTCTTTTACTTTATTAATTTATAAATTTTATATCACAGTTCGTATATATTTATTTACCTTATATGTGTGTATATTATACTTTCATTTATTCTGAAATTGTATTCTAAGACTGTAATTATTTGTGTCTTTTTCTTTTAATTTGAAATTCTGTTCTAAATTTGTACTATTCTACATTAATTATTCTTGACTGTCTATCTTAGTGACAGGCTCTTCTGTTACACAGAGCCAACTTACTTATTTTTTGACCGTTCCTATATCCATTGGACAAACTGCTGTATATCTATTTTTTGAATACTATTAAAGAATCTAGAATCAATACACATAATTTACACCTTTCTTCTTTCATTGGTATCCTATTTTGATGTCCATTAAGAGTCCTATACGAGATGCAGTCACAGCTGCTGTATAAATATCAAGCAATATTTACATACATACCCATATTTCTCACCTCAATTAAATATTTACATATTTGAAGCAGCAAAAGAAATTTTCAGTTACACAGAGATTAACAAGACTAAGATACTAGTCATGGGTTAACATTTAAAAGTTGGAGAATTCACTTTACAAAATATCTTTCAACTGTATCATCCACATAAAATTATTTTGACCATGGTAGCACAGTGGTTAAGGTGCTGTGCTACAAATCGGAAGGTCGCTGGTTCGATCCCAGATCGTGTCATTGGAATTTTTCATTGACATAAAATCCTTCTGATCGCACTATGACCCTGGGGTTGACTCAGCCTCTAACAGAAATGAGTACTGAGAGCATTTCCTGGGGGTAAAGGCGGCCGGTGTGTGAGGCTGACAACCTTACCACCATCCTGTGCCGCTGTAATGAAATCTGGGGACCTTAACTTCCTGGAACCCTCTGGGTCACTTCAGGCGTGTTACAGGACTGATTTACCTTTTACTCATTTGTAATAATGACCGCATTAATGATATGTAAATTTACCCAGTTTTAGACATGAAATGAATGGTGGAATGGAACACAAAACAGGTCAGTCATTTCGAAAGAAAAAGTGAATCTGGGAACAGATGCCATCCCTAATAACATTTTACGGCAGAACCAAATTACTGTTGTGTCACACATTGACATTTATACAAGTGTTGTTAAGCTGCTTGAAAGATGTCAGGTGTTATGTTCTATTACATTAAAACAGTGCTTTTATTTGCTACATTTACACAAGTGTTGTGTCTGAAACGAAATAAATCATGCGTTTTCATGTGACATCACCATACAGTATTGAAGTTACCGCGATGACGTGAATACAACCATAACTTCGCGTTTAATGTGGGGAAAGCCATGATTAGCCATTTAACATATTAAATATAAATATATATATATATAGATATACATATTGCACTCTATGTACAAACAATAGCTTATGCCGACATCACGTCTACAAGGCTTGACATTCCACATCCTACATTAACGCGAAGATGACAGTTTTTATCAGTACAGTATACTCAATATGGTGAAATAAATTCACAAACTGGTAATACAAAAATCCACATTCCAACTTCGCATTCAATAGTGTATTAGAACTCTGCGGCGTTTTGAGTTTCCCAGTAAACAAGAAAGACAATACAATAACCTGTGAACGCACGGCAGTAAAAAAATAAAGGTACCAATATCAAGATCGATTCCCCTTACCTGACAAACCAAGTATAATTATACCAGGAATTATAAACACAGAATTGCTAAATCCATGCTCGATTGGTCCATCAGGTCCTCCAGATAAATCAACCATGGTCTCCTTTGAAACGTGAATACAGCACCAACAAACGTCAAATAGAAACAGCTACCATGGCAAAGAGATAAGAAATCAATTACAGGAACATGTACGATGCAATTAGACGGCACTACTTTTGTAGTATATTGAATTTAGTGAAAAACACCAGAACGACTGTGTAAAATATCCCAAGTTAAATTGTACATCACACGAATAATCATCCACTTTCGAAGTTCGATACACTAATATTCCATATGCGCTATACACGCTGTAATTACAACTTGAAACGACCGTGCCATACAACGCGATGGATGGTCACTGATGTATGCGAGTTCGTACAAGTCCGGCCGGTAGAAATGCACCCAGAAATTAAAAGCCTTCAAGTAGTTTGGACACAATATTTGTCCGATATTAACCGAAATCGAATTTATATGTGTACAGACGGATGGATAGAGCAATTTTAAAAGGCGCTCCACAGGGAACTAAACGCACAAAAGTAATTTTCGTATATCTTGTAGCAGTGCGTAATGAACTCATCTCACATGTACTTGCGTTGGTAGCACCTGGTAGTTTTTATGGGGTTGAGGGAATGTGCCGATCGTTTTGTGTGGGAGTGGTATGCATAAAGATGGTTCCTATAGTGTTGTCAAATTGTTAGTTAAGAAGATATTCAAAAGTACAGGTACACTCATTTCCTTTGTTGCAGCTCTATTTGAGATTCTATATCTCAGGGTGCATATTGTTTACTTCTGTATCGTTGCCTGACGGGGTATACAGCTGATGGTTTACATATGTGTCGGGTGATTATTAAATGCAGGTTAGTGTGTGGTGCTGGATTACTACAACACTTCCTTCCTTGGTTCGTTATGGAAGCTAGCTTGAAATCGTAAGGTTACAGTGCTAGTAAGAACATGTTCATAGAAGTGTTATTGTTGTGTGATAGTTTCCTTTGCAATTTTGAATTCGAGTTATGCGTTTTGTCGCATTTTCAAAGGAGAGGCCTCACGTCGGTTTACACAGTTATTGTCAAGATTGAAAAATGCATCGCATATGCTATCTCTTGTACGCTGTATAAGTTGTGGTGACATAGTTATATTGTTAGAGACACTTTAATGATAAGATGACCAGTTGGAAAGCCAGTACATGTTGCTTCATGCATGCAGATTACATTGAAATTCTTAATGGCTATATGTTTGACCTCTTTAGCAACAGGTCCATTTTACTACACTCATACTTTTGTAAAATATAGGCGTATAAAAACGTTGTTGTACTATGTATTTATTATGGACAAAGTTCATACTGTAGCCAATAGAAGGCAGGTGCTTTTTAAACAGTTTTGGAAGTGTATCGTGTGTATTAATTAAAAAAAACACGCATTTTCCCAGTTTCCTCTTCCAAATTGCTGCACATACAAAAACACTGTATCAGCAGACATTCAGAATGAGGGATTTTGGCAGAAAGAAGTTGGAACCAGAGCAAGAAGACAGATTTTGTTTTAATGCCTTTTACAGAAGTTCAGGTTACTGTGTCTTGGTAGTGCTGGTGACCTTGTCTGCTGAAAGTGTTTTTAAATATCAGTGCTTGCAAGGCTCTTACATATCCTTCTCCTCTCATGTTATCATTCTATTATAGCTTGTAAGAAAGCCTGTGTAGTTTGTATGAAAGTGCCTGATGACAATTTCCATTTATTTAATTTCAGCTTTTACCAATGAAAGTTGTATTGAATAATTTCCCTGGTAAATTACTTTTGCTGGATATCACCTACTGACACATTTGGAGAGCTCCATGGCACACCCTCCTCAAAGAGGTGACTATCTTAAGCATCACCCCTTCATCAAACACAAAGGAAAAGAAATTAAAGCAGAATATGTTACGAAATACTTCAGAGGTGGTACTTTCATTATGTATGACGTGCAGATGGACAGAGCATATGTTAGATCTTGCCAATACCAAAGAAATGACTCACTGTAGAATCAACAGCAAAATCAAGAGCAGTTGCCCCCAGCCTACAAGGTCTCTATTTTCAGTCAGTGTCAACGTTTTAGCCACCTGTCTGTCTTCTGTTGTCCCTCCAATTGTATTACTCAATAAGCTGTTTCCCTGGCAGTGAAGTGGCTGGGCACGTCTCTGACCATACAACTTCTTATAGTAACAAGGTAAATAATATGTGGAACTAATCTCTTCTCTTCCATTTTTCTGCACAACATGGTGCATAACCCCGTAATACTTCACAAAGTACAGTAATATTTGCCATATCTGTGTGCAACATTTAATATATCCAGATGGATGTTGCTTTTTTATGGTTCTTTGTTTCTGCTTTTCTTTAGTATTGCATAGTTCATCTGTAAACAGCAGTTAAATTTGATTGTGATTACAATCTGCAGTTATGAAGTGTTGTAACACAATTCAAACCATTATTTGGAAAAATGAGCTTATGTACTGTAGTACAGTCTTCACTTCCTTCCTCATTTCTTGCTTGGTTGTTCAAACATTAGTGTCACTGTCAAATTTGAGAACTTTCTGGTTCCTGAAACATACCATTTATAAATGCTGATTGCATGGTTCCAGTAAGAGAATACTACATCCCATCTGGCTATAATATCAATGAATATACTGTAGAATATTTTACCTGGATGATTTGTTTCTAAATTTGAGACTTGTTTGGTCTCCATGATCTTTGGACTTTACAGCCTGACTTCTTTCTGTGGTGTATGCTAAAGGTTCATGTTTATCATACACATTCCAGCAATGTTTGGGAAAGAATATACGAATTCAGGAAGATACTGTCCATATTCCACAGGAAGAGATACAGAAGACATTGCCTAACATATTTTCTTTGGTGAATGGAGGTTACCTGACTTTGGTTCAAGAAATAGGATATTTGTGTGTCTGTATGGAATTTCCAAAGCATTTTACAGTAATTTAGTATAACTGTGATATCACTTGTGTAACTACCTTAAGTAATATTAAAATATAAAATGTGATAGCACTTTCTGCCATGGCTGTAAAATGAAATAATATGTGCCACTGTCATGTATTTATCTCTTTTTTTTCCTTAGTAAGAAAGGGACAGAGCATCACCTTTATACAAGTTTGATCTCCTAAGACCAGTATTTGATATCAGATATCAGAATGTAATTTTCATTCTTTATCTCAAGCTGTAAAGAATATACATTTAAGTCTGAATTTGGCTTTTGCACTGTAATAAGGACTACAGGTGTCCATTATTTTGACAGGACATGTTCAATAATCCTATGTATAACAGAGTTCTATACTTGTTCATATTCACAATAAGTGACCTTAACATGCAAAAAACCTCTAACAGTAGTAGCATAACAAAGCCATCGTAACTGAAGGAATTTTGGTACCTTCAATTGTGGGTGCTATTAAAGGCATTGCTCAGAGTTAATTTTTGTGATTAATTTATTGTGTGGCTGGAAGTTACCACTTTAACTGCAACTAATATGGAATTTTGTACATCAAAGTTTTGTTATTTTGTTACTTCCTCTTTATAAGCATATTTGCAAAATTAAAAAAAAGCAACTATTAACTTTGTCATGTGTCTGTCTGTCCATCCACATGGGACAACTCTGCTCCCAATGAACGGATTTCATGAAATTTGATATTTAAGAAAGTGTCATTAAAATTGACAAGTATAATGGGTACTTTACATGATGGCCTACATACATTTAAGATAATATCTTGCTGAATTCTTAGAATGAGAAATGTTTCAGACAGAAATTGTAGAGAAAATCATAATACACATTTTATGTTCAATAACTATTTTCAAAAATTGTGCTGTGTATGAGATAATGTGAGGAGGCCAAGGCCCACCCAGGGGTGTAGAGCCAGTGATGATGATGAAGATGATGATGATAATGTGGAAAAATGTGGTAGAACCTGACAGGCCACAGATGACAGTACTGTGTAAACTAAATTGTAATATCTATAACACAAGAATTGAACAAAAATATAACTCTCACCATCCTTTACCAAAGTTATCACTATGTCAGAAAGGAGTCTGCTCGAATGGCATAAAGGTGTTTAACAGTTTCCCACAAGTATAACAAATTTAAGTGATAAACCTAGACAATTTAAATCAGTCCGAAAGAATTATTTGCATGCTCATTCCTTCTACTCTGTAGGTGAATACTTAAAAATTATGCTGAAGCAGTTTTAAGCTGATTTTATTGTACGTACCAGCAACTACTGACGGATGTAATACTTTCTTGACTTGTTCTATATCCAAGTTGTTAACCTGTTTTGATTCAAAGAATACAAATAAAGTCAAATACAAAATTATGTAAGCATTTATAATTTATCTCTTGTGTGCTAAATAAAATGTGGGTTACTCCTGTTTGTTGATTAATCACCAGCACATGTGCTATACTTTCTTTTACTTTACCTCTCTTATGTGCAAACCCTTCAGGACTGTTCTCACACACCCCACTGGTACACCTGTGACATGACAATGTTTCACACACATTAAATATAATAGCAATATAGACATGTAATGAAAATGATGTAGACCAGCACGCTGACACGTAGAGCATTTTCGGGAATTAATGTATGTTGCGGTGTGTTTGGATGAGTCCCAACTGCTCATTAAAAATTGCACTAACCTCCACGCCTTTTTAAATGCGCGGTCGATGACGGGGGTTGTTTCTTCTCTGTGATAAGTATCACCACCGACCGTATAGTTCTACGGATGAACCAATGAAAACAGGATTACTGATCTATGTGTGGGGAGGACAATGTACATAAAGAATTGGCGCGTTCGTTGGCATATAGGCGCCAGAAAAATAACACAGCGTTGAGGTGAAGGATTTGTTGGTGGTTTATATATTTTGTACTGACTAAGGTCATTCGTCATGCCATCGGAAAGTGCTGCAATCCTTCGTTTCGTGAAACTGACAGAGAAAGCTATAACACCAAAGAAGGGATCACCAAAAGCTGCCGGTTTCGACTTAAGAAGGTAGACAGAATTCAAGGGTTTGAATTAATAAATAATGATTTGTGTTTTTTAAGTAAACATTCTCAAACACATTTTACAATTCATGAAGTGAACCTCATCCCTTTTTTCAAGGTACGAACTTTGGTATTTAGAATGCAAACGATTTACCTTTTAAAACTTGCACCTTTTTATTTATGTAGTCCATATGATGCGACGGTACCAGCAAGAGGGAAAGAGTTAATAAAAACAGACTTGCAAATAAAGCTTCCACCGGGATGTTACGGCCGAGTTGCACCCCGTTCAGGATTGGCAGTGCATCACCATATCGATGTAGGAGGTTGGTGTAAATAAGGAAGAGCGTATGCTTCATATTCAGGTTTTACTGTTTGTTAAAACAACATGTTGTAATACAGAGAATATATTTTATCGCTAGATTGCGTACCACAGAGCAGACGATATTGCTGCTTAGCAGCCAATGATGGTGCAGGCTGAATAGTGCTCACTCTTTTGATGAAAAATATCCTTTGTAGTTTTAGATGTTGCCCACCAATAATAAACCAAATAGTTAGGGCTGTGTACAGTTTTCCAGTACTCTGTGGCTGATCCATGCTAGCATGTGAGACTTGGATTAAAGCTGTGAGGCCCAGGTAGTCAGATAAATGTAACAAAAATGGTATTATCAAGAACAGTTTATATTTGTAGATAATTCTATTTGTATATGGTAGTTGCATCCAACAGTTCTGCTTTAATCCAATTTTAATGTTCCCTTAGAAACGAACTACTAAACCATTTACCTCATTTGTGTCAGGACCCGTTCTCTTCAACAGTGCGTGGTATTTCTTGCATGGATCATTGATACTCTTTGCTGCTGAAGATGTGAATGTATCTTTCTACGTACGTATCTATCTGTGCCTGTCTGTCCATCTGTCTACTTGTAGATAAAAATTTTCCAGTGTTACGCTGTTCACTGATTCTCAGTTGCTTTTTGCTATATTTGCTGGTGATAATTTGTGAATATGTATGTATGTACAAATTTCTCCAGGAGCATGGATGTCTGTCATTTGTGAGTGTTATGTGTTGTCAGGTAGAGGACTGTGTGTTGGACTGATCACTTTTCCAGAGGGAGTCCTACCAAATGTGGTGTGCCTAACTGAATGTGATCATGAAGCCTCAATAATGAGGAGGCCCTGGCCCACTAGGGGCTGTAGTGCCATAAAAAAATATATATATACATTTTACCTTCCAAAAACATTCTAGCTTTATACACTTATGTGACACAAGACCTGTTTTCCACAATAGAATTTTAGAATGCAAATTGGAAAATGGAGTTTGAATTAAGGAGTTCAATTAACCTTTTGACACTCGAATTAAATCCCTCCGAGCAACACTGCCTGCCGGGATTTTTTACTGGGGATTTGAAATTTTATTGCTTAGTCTTAGAAAAAAAAGCATATCTCATAGACTTTTCCTTCAAATTTAATGAAATAAAATTTTGCACTCTGCTTATGAATTGGTTAATCTGGGAAAAAATGTTCGCCTATTTTTATTATAAATTTAGGCCTGTGAATCGCATTATATAAAATGTGGTGTAAATAGTTCATTACATAATTCTGGTTGCTGCAGAAGGTCTGTGGCACCTTGGATCACTGTTTTATCATGACACACAGTATTCACAATTGGGATGATTTACAAATTTACTTTGGCGTGATATTCCGCCAAACAAGACACCATGCACAGGCCCACATTACATCTGGCGCATTTATACATTGTGCCCTTTCTCTGGCCACGAGAACACAGACAGCAGTGGAGTTGGGTGGATGATTTCGCTGGCCAATGTTTGTTACTGTGACTCTCCAGTCCGAAAACATTCATTTATTCCGAGTCTGGTGTCAGCAATTGGAATTTCACTGATGGCTTCCTCCTCGAGTTTGATTTTTTCCTGGCCTTTGCAATAGACACCTACAACAGTCTACCTTATTTACACTCCTCTGTATGACTCGGCACAGTTGCAGTAACCCAGTGCCACTAAGATATGACCATCTTCTACAGTGACAGCAAAACACATCTAAAGCTACGATGTGCTTAGTGTAAAAATTCCAGGTATTCGAGGGTGCCCAAGATGTGTTTAGTAGAGGGATGGCTGTGTATTGCTTGTTACTACCCCACAACCCCTACAGATTACCCCATCACTACAAGAGGCATGTCTGTGGGTCCTCCTATAGCAGTATACATCTATTTTTCTGGTTATCTCTGATTTTTTAGCATTAGTTTTGTCTGAATTGTATGGGTACAGTATGCCACTAACACCCTTTCTGGTCAAGAAAGAGTTCTTGCTTCATAGGCCAGTGTTGATATTTCAACCCACAGTGAACTCCAGAGCAAGCGATAATGGTAGCAAGCAGTGTCAGAACTGTATTAGTCAGCTGGGAAAAATGCGCAGTTACGAAGTGTCTACGTACATATCGGTTTTTGTGGAGGGGTTTAGGAGGTGGGGGGGGGGGTACCTTCTGGCTCCTAAATGAAAGCCTGACCTTCCAGGTTCCTGCAGCAAAGTAAGCCACAGCAGTTAATGGAATAGGAGTGAACAAAATTCCTCCAAACTTTGACACACTGTTTGTGACATCTTTATAAGTTGTTTGGCTATTTAAAGGGCTCACTCTGTGATGTCTTTATAAGTAGTTCGGCGTTAAAGGGTTAAGGATAAGAGTGCAGGAACTACGCCTCTGCTCCTCCATATGCGTGCATGAGATGTTGCTTAATTTCCAGTTATGTATCTTTCTAGTTGTAGTGAGGTATTCAGTTTCCATCAGACACAGATAGTGTATATTACATTCTTCATTTTGTCAACAAGTTCGAACCTAAAATGGTCATCTTCAGGCCAACAGCATAAAATTCATAAAAAGTTCTGTATACAATGATATTAAAGTACAGTTCATAAAAATTATGAACTTTATGCTGTTGACCTGGAGATGACCATTTTAGGTTGAAACATGTTGCCAAAATAAATAATATGGTATACACTAGTTGTGTTTGATGGCATTTGAATTCAAGGTAGATTAGTTGCATCTTGTTGGTTTCTCTCTCTACCTTGCTTTCATGATGCATGGTCACAAGAGCATAAAATTTAAAAAACTGGCAGTTGAATTCTTCAGTATTCCAATAAACACAATGGGGTGATAAACATAAAAGTTTCTAGTTGTATATTTTTGTTTCATTTTAGTTTCGTGAATAGTTAATTTTCTCTATTTTCTGCATTTGTTGACTGTGGCATGGAGGTTCACATGGGCATTCAGTTTCTATAACTGTCAACTTGTGTTAAGTAAAGAAACGAAATTTGGAAGAGTACCATTAAAATTTGAACATGCAGCTTGCATAGCACATTTAAATTAGTATTAATTAATTCCACAGCAGAATTGTTAAAATGCTGGATTTTTAATTTTTTTATTCAGTTTATAAAAAAACCAAGTTTTTACACAATGGAAATGTTTACACCTCTCTGTGAAAGAAATAAAATAAAATTCTAGAGTGGAAATGTAAGCTGCGTCTCTGCTGTCCTAAGTTTTATTATAATGTCTCCACAAGAAAGTTACAGTTGCCATGTTGCTCTTGAGCAAAGGTCTATACATGTGCAGTAGATGAACTTGAGAAATGTTCCACTAAAATGTTAGCCATATTAAGTAGCTTATTTTTTTTCAGCTGGTGTTGTGGATGAAGATTACCGTGGCAACCTTGGTGTGGTTCTCTTCAATCATTCTGACAAGCCATTTAATGTTTCTCGTGGCGACCGCATAGCACAGCTTATTTGTCAACAGATTTGTTATCCTGAACTAAAAGAAGTAAAGGTCAGTATCATACATTTTTATGTATGACTGATACAGAGCGTGTTGAAATTCCAACTGCAAAATTGGACAGTTCCCATCTTCAGCTGTGACTTCCTTAGATAACCCTTCCTTGAGCCACTTATACATTTTAGCCCTTGAGGGATAGTGTAAAATCACAATTTCATTGAATATGCACACCAGGAACTTCAAAAGCTATTGGATGACAGTTTCATAGAATAAACCTTTGCAATACCTAAGTGATAACTTTGTGCTGACAAAATATGAGGCTGCAGTAGTGGCCAATGCATGGGTACCTCTCAGTTCTTTCACAATGAAGACTTTTCAGTGGTTATTCCCACATGGCATTCACATGCATAACTATACAAATGACATCCTACATGGTGACAGAATAATGGCAGGATCTAAATTCTGTGGCTTTTATATATGAAGATTTTAAAATTTCTACATTGATTTTATTTGCATTCATAAATTTACTTTGTGCTTGTTACTTCATAGTCTGGGTATCTTTCTCTAGCTCATTAAGATGGGAAAGGATGCTGTGTTTCTGGTATCATTTATGTTGGAATGGGGGTACTGTACTGTTCACTGCAAAGACATTTTGTTGTATGTTGCAAGGAATATTGATTTATACACCTGTGCTTGTGTGTACTTAAAGGTACTCTATCATAATTGACATAGCCACTTCATACTGGAAATGCAGTAAGGCATGTCATTTTTCAGAATAAAAAACGTCAGTGATTTAGACAGTCACATATGCATTTGTCATAAGCATGGCACTACATGATTAGCATACATCACAGGGACAGTAACAGTTACTGAACAATAAGGGAACTTAATGATTATCAGGGAAGTGATCAAGGTGATTCAAAAGTATAAGTGGAAAAACTGGACAGTGCAAGGCATTTTTTACTTTATACTACATATAAGTAATGGATGCATGTTTGTTGTGGAGGTGAGAGGACTGCTTTCAGAGCATCTTTTTTGTTTGAGTTAAGGTTACTGTGTGTGCCATGATTATCAGAGATTCCTTTTTAACAGGAACTGGATGACACTGACCGTGGTGAAGGTGGATTTGGTTCAACAGGACGTAACTAAAGTGGATTCAGGGCGTGTGTGTACATAGTTTAGTTTTCTCTGATAACTGTTTAGCCTTATCCTGGTTCATTTTCCAGTACTTGGTTTCCAGTTTATGTGCTACTGGTTAAAATCTAAGAACAGTATTCTGCGACTTCATGTTACAATGTAATGAGTAATACTTTTGTGAATAAAGATATGAAGCTTGATTTTAACTTGATGACCAGCAAGCCTAGTGCTGTGGGTCACATATGGGTTCTTTGTCCTACATATTGTTATTTACTTTAATTCCATTCTCTTGAAGAACTTGTTACTGAAAATCTGTGTAAGGTAAATTTATTGGATGTGACATAATTGTTCTAAATCCCTGCCATGTTCATGCTGTCTCCATACCAAATTTCACATGCTAGCTTCTATTGATATATTAAAATTATTGCTATTGAACAGTACACTAAAGGTACTGTTCAACAGCAGTGTGTGTCACACATTGTTAGAGGATCCTAAAGTGATCCTGCAGTACCAGACTACTTCCTTTGGCACAATGTCAAAAGCAAGGTGTACAAAACATTTCCTGCCAAGTTGGTGACTTAAAACAGTGAATTTGGGAGTGTGTTCAAGGGCTCCCAAAGAAATGCTACATGTTTGGACGTCTTTTGTGACTGCAAGATTGTGCTTAACAACATGTGGTCACCTACAAAGTGTCATATTCAAACAGTAATTACTCACATAAATTCTCATGGACATGGAATGTATCTACCATTGTTAATAATATTTTTCCACTGTGCATTAAAATGTCCTGTACTTTTAAATTTTACCACCCAGATGGAGCATAATTACAGTAGCTACTGGTAGGAGGCAGGCAAACTGCATGCATTTTAATCATTTTTGAAATGATTATTTTGGCATACAGTGTGCACATACAAGCATACAATACCAACCTTAGTCAACCCATAATATCCCAGTACCCAACTGTACAGTATTTGATTTCTCACTATAAACTGTGGTAAACAAACAGTGGCACTACATTGGGGTTTGTATGTGTACAATGCCAACCGTAGGACAGGCAGGAAACACAATCGTCACCCCAACATGTTCATCTGTGCCATCTTGCATCAAAATGCTGTTAAATGTCCTCTATGTTTGCATATTGTTTCTCCTGCAATGGCTGCTTCAGCTTCAGAATCTGATTGCAGTTAGATGGACTGAAGTCAGAGGAACAAGGAAGCATTGTAATACTTGCCAACTTTCCACACCAAAGAACTTCTGAACAGTGTCTACTGAGTTGGCTGGACCATTATCATTTAGGGTGGTGACATTTTCATCCAGTTCTTGATGCTTGTACCAAACCATTTGACATAGGTGCTATTGTAGATACAATCTAATCTTGTGCATCCAGACTGACATTGTCAATCAGGGCAAAATATGAACATACTCGACATATGCCAACGAGTCACTATTTCCATAAGTGATGGATCTGGTTAAACCATGTGACTTCGTGGATGGTGCCATTCAAAGGACTGTCATATAAATTCCACTTTGTAGGCTCTTGCCCATATTTCATTGATTGCAACAATCCTATTTAACATGCCCACTTCACAATGAAATCATTCCACACCAATACGTCCCCTAGTGTCCACTACTGCACCTCATTTAAACATGGTGGCACCAACTTGGCTGCAAACTAGTGCATTTTATATCTTGTCAAAAAATTCAGAGCATCCCTGTATGCATGGCTTATCCCTTCACAGACCAGCATCTATCACTACCATGCACTATTCAGTTACAGCCAGAGATGCATGGAAAGATGGTGAATATCCATCACAATGAGTGCCACCAGTTGACACTTCACTTTTCAATACCTGTACCCACCTTGCAGCTCTCAGTATCATACACCACAGCCACCCACTGCTTTATATAGCTCTGCGTGGCATTTCTGTACATTTATGTAATGGAGAACTATTGTCACATGACTTTTACTTCCAAATGAGGTCACCAACACAATATTTGTGCATGAAGTATGTGGGGATTCCTGTGTCATGGGTCTCCAAACTGCAGCCCACCAGGTTTTATTATGTAACTGGTGGATACATTCACAAGTTACATATATACTAAAACAATTACACAATAATTTAGATGGTTGGGAATACCATTTATTGCTGTTTCCATGGGTGGCCTATGAAGAAGCCTAAAATAACAAGTGTGGACCTTTGGCATAAGAAGGGTGGGTGATCATGTATACATCTCTCATCTGATGGTAACATTTTGAAGTAATATTGCATGAATCAAGTTTCCAATTGTGAAGAAGTCTCTTAACCTGTAACTTGGTTTGGAAAATGGACATAGCATTCTATACATTCAGCGCAAAATTTAACATGTATGTCTTTACTGAAACCTGACAAAATTAAGCCAAGTGTATTACTTCCATTGCTCAACAGCCCCTAGTGGGTCACCTCAATGTCAAGGCTTCACAATCACGCTTACACATGCAGTAGGACTCCTCTGATGCAGAGACCTCTACCTAATAACACACAACACTGTCAAGAGACATTCATATCCTGAGTGGGACTCAAACCCACAATCCCAGCAAGCAAGTGGCTGTAGACCCACACCATAGGCCACACAAACTAGTGAGACAGACATCCATATCCTGAGTGGGACTCAAACCCACAATCCCAGCAAGCGAGTGGCAGTAGACCCACACAATAGGCTGCACAAACTAGTGTTTGTGGATGGGATGTGGCCTGCCAACAGAACTTTTTTGAGTACAGGCACCACCTGCAAGTGGCATAAAACTGGGCAAGTGATATTCCACTACTTCCAACAGAATATAAGTCTAATAGTGGTACAAATTTTGAAAAATGAAGCTGATTTTGGAGAGTGATCCAAGTAACCATGTCTGAACATGAGCCTGATGACTGCATGACGTGTGGTAATACAGTCAATGAAAAAAATTTGATCAAAACCACTACTGGAATTCCGGTTGTGCCCATATTTTCAGTGATCCCTCATGCAATGAAAAGCACCCCACATAATGAGAAATTGCACACCAAATGCCGTTTTTATGTTCCCTATCAAGTGGTCAATTTGTTGTAGGTACATGCACACTGGTTTACCACAATAAGCATCAGGTACACATTTCTATAAAAGCATAATACAGTATACAGCAAAACATATTTTCCCATCATAATGTAATAAGTGGGAATGTACTATCACAGTGAGTGGGTATTTCAATTGTAGCATATGGTTTATGAAAACCATATTATATGAACAGAACAAGACAAAATTATGAAATAAAGGGAATTTGTGGAAAATAAAACTGTTATAAGCATGTGTTGAAAATGCAGAAAATTTCCTTGTTGCCTAATAAATAATGAATTTGTAGGGGTGTTTTCCTACATGCATTTGCATGTGTGACTGTAGGTCTTTAAAAAGTTAATGAAATACAGGAAGTAGAGAAGTATGACTGCCAATTTATGGAATATTCAATCAAGTTGATCCTGATCCTCTGAATTTCACATAGGGTATAGGACACCAGCTTTAAAACCCTCCAAATTTTATAGAATAATGCCACCTGAATTTGTCACGCCAAGGCACAGGTATGCTATAAGGCAACTTGTAATTTGAAATTCATTCCCCATGCTATGCCATTACAATCTTAACCTTAAAAGTATGCATAAATATATTCTCTACCTACCAGACACTAAGTCTAAACATGTCCCTCCTGTTAGGGATATCTTGGGAATCTGAATATTCACTAATTATACGGTCAGATGAGTAGAGAGCTTTATGTCCCAGAAGCTTTACCAGAAGAGAAAAGTCCTGATACCAACTGATCATGAGGCTGGGGGGGCCACAGAATTGGTCTGGATGCTTTAGGTGAAGGGAACAAATCTCTTCCCTCTGATGAGAATCCTACCACAATTTGTTCAACTTGCAGCCTAGTCTCTGTACTATGCTACATTTATAATTATTCTCAATCTGCATCTTGATGCAACAACTAATCCAACCTGAGTCCTGAATTGTGCACACATCAATTAGCAGTGGCACTGTAACAGTAATAATATAATTCAACTTGGAAGAAAATGAATGATTGCCATTACTAAATTTTACTTTTGATGACATACAATTAATATGAACTTTAACACTGTGGATGGAAGACATTTTCATACCTCCCCCCCCCCCAAAAGGGGGTGGTGGGGGGAATATAAATGCTAGTTTGATTGCTTTGCTGTGGAGCTCACAACATAAAAAAGTGCACTAGCAGTATTTTTCTGTTATGTTCACACTAAGTTAGACTTAACAGCACTATCACATATAATGAATCAGCAGCCTACCAGCACAGAACTTTCATTTAGAGTTTGCAGAACTCTGGCTCCCACCTTAATTGCCTTTAAGTAAATGATCACACTTGCTTATAAAGTTATGGCATTTTGCACATTACTAACACGTTTCAACTACAAAGGAGTGAAATACGCTCAAATAATTGTATTAAAATATTTTCACCACTTTTCACGACGTCTGTATGGTAGGCTTCAAAATACAGTGTCCCACTCGCTACTGAACCCGGCATTTCTTTAATAATTTTACTGTGTCGCAACAATTAGGCGCACTACAGACACATTCCTCTTCATTTCTCACACAATGAATGTACTCCTGTTCAAATTTCAATGCAATATCTTCATTGGTGTTATTAAAGAAATGCCAGGTTTGGTAGCGAGTGGGACACACTGTACAATCTGACGCCCCCTACGGAAGACGTCTTTCTCCCTGCCATGTTTTGTGCCATACACCACCACCATACACATTATCAGTTTTGCTACTATCACAAATTAAGACACTCCAGAATTATTCAAGTTGTTCAGACTTTCTTAACACTCAAATTCTTCTTCTGATTCCATCCTTACACGCATCAGGATTCAAAATTTTTAAATTCTGTGAGTACTGCACAGACCCCTCTACAGCATAGAAGGTAAAACCATTCATATATGAAATAATTTGATTTCATATAAATGCAGAAATGCTGCACTACGGTTTTCTGTAAGTACCTTGAGGTGGTCTCAACCATGCATACAGAACACTATAAGCAGAAGTGAAAAGCTATTTTGAATGTAGTAACTGGAGTTAAGAACAAAGGATCCTGCAGCTCTGAGCTGTCTACAAGCATATGGTTTCCCTTGAAAAGATGGCAATATTGCAAGAAGAAAAAAACAGATAATATACCATAATGTGAATAAATAATGCTCGAAACTCATGTATTTACGAACACCAAGAAGAAAGCCTTTTACACTAGCTAAGCAGACATGTGACCAAGGAAACTAAAGGAATGTCCTGTGTACAAATACAGGAAGCAACCTAAGGCAAAGACAAGAGGGAAGAACACCAGGATTCGTTTTTGTCAATACATATACCACCTGATTAGCTCAGAATTTATTTTCAAACTGTCCAGACTGTTTGGACTGGCTGCAAAATAACAGCAGACACCTCACCTTGAACTGCAGTACTGGAGAACAGACAACTGTTTTGAATTCATTAACACAACTGCATTTTCACAACAGACGTCATTTATATAATCACCTCAAATGACCTAAAGACTAACATATAACACAGTGAAATGTACAAGCTAATGATTCTTTTTGTGATACAATAAATTAAATACCGATGATGCAAGCCACTGTAATCCCACGTTCTACATACATTTCCTAAACAATGACACTTCAGTAGCCTCAAAAGCAAATAAAACTTGTATATAAAATAAACATCAACAGAAAGCGCACACTTTCTTCCTATATGTTAAGCAACAACACTACAATAACCACGAAACTGCTCATGGGAAAGCAGCTTTAACTGATGGGTTAAGCAAACAATCTGCAATGCTGAATGTGACAAAGGGCAGTAAGGACAGGTGTTATTCAATAAAAAACAAGTGTATATGAGACAACCTCTTTATACAGAAAACTTTGGGTACAACATGAGTGGTCAAGCAATACTGCTGGCATTTGAAGCAATCCTTGGCCACAGATCTGCACACTCCTTAGCAACTGGACCTGTAATGGCGCTACCTGCAAGGACAAGGTCAAAAATCTATGTACCTTATCTACTGAAATTAGGACAAAATGAATACATGACTACACACATTTTTATGTACATAGCAATAAATTCTAAGCTTATACCTTCAGGTCATGAATTATGTTAATGTAATGGAGATGTTTATTCACAGGTTTAAATGCATGCATTACTTTGTTTTTCCTCACCTTTCATCTCCCCTTTGTTGTTTACAATAACACCTGCATTGTCCTCAAAGTATATGAAGACACCATCCTTCCTGCGGAATGGCTTCCGTTGCCTGATTACTACTGCAGGCATAACTGAAAAGTGTTCCAAGAAAGACAAAAGTCTCATTAAACACATATTATTGAAAGTGTTACATGCAACTGCAAAAAGGGTTTTCATCCCTTGTGGGAAACATATAATAACTGGATGGTTTGCAAATCAAATATAACATGAAACTGTGGCACACTGAGGGTGAATGTAAAGGTCATTTATTTGATGAACTTCTTTAATAACTCTTGCCAATAATAATAATAATAAAAACATAACACCATTTGGGTAGGGAGGAAGGTAGGGTGGGCAAGAGGGATGAGACAGAGGATGGAAGAGAAAAAAAGAAGGCTGTTCAATGCTATGTACAGTGTTATGTAGGCATGGTCTTCTGTTCACAAACAAATCCTCCTCCATCATGCACAAAACTTCTATTGAATGATCTGCATGGTTTTCTTAGTAAAATCAGCAAGTCAAAATCCCTGACAAGGTATGTACTGCAACAAATTCTGCATACATCTGTAATGACAATGTTGAAGGATCGCTGCAATGTAATACATACATGCACAGCGCTTCCATAACATAAAAAACACAAATAAAAGAGGAATAAGAGAGTTAGGAAGGTAACACTGACAAAGAAAAGTACTAAGTGCATGTTACAGTGTAGGTCTGCGATGTGATGACAATTTGCTCCAGTAGAGGGATCACAGTCAGTCTAATTAGTGATATAAAAAAAGAGGGGGGGGGGGAATTTGTACTCCTGTGAGCAGTGTAAACCCTACACAAAAAGACATTTCTTAACTCAAGCACTAGTTGTATTAAATGAAATGTAAAGTAAATCTGTGAATGCACCACTAAAATGTATTTTAGATTATGTGTTTGACTATTTTTGCATCTTTCCCCTTCATTAACCCACATCATCTGGATTATGTTAATTCAGTAGGCTATGAACAGCACATATGATGACAATATGACAAGACACCTACTCATATAATAATGTAAAGAGGGTAATGACAGCGATTAGTTAAAGGAAAGCAGTATCTGGCCTGATTAGACAGTTAATATCAGTCTTGTTGCCTTCCAGGCATCAAACATATGCCAAATGTTAGTACAGTCTTTACCCTTCTTCCTCAACTCTGGCTTGCCCTTCTTCACAGTGGCCACAATCATGTCACCTGAGCCCGCTGCAGGTAACCGGTTCAAGCGACCCTTTACGCCCTGCACAGCAATCACATATAGGTTCTTGGCACCTGAAATACAAAAAAGTAGACTAAAATGAAAATACTATCAAAACTCTCTCAAACACCTCACACAGTTATCACACCTTACTCAGATCCACCTGCATTTACTACAAGAAAACACAGACAACCAAAAAAACCATCACAACCTTCTGAATGGAAAATATGCAATTCAAGCTGCCTGTCTGTAACTTACTCTACTGGCCAATTTTCATCGATTGGGGTAGGGAGGTCATGTCATGGGGAGATTATAATGTCACTTATTTACTTACTCACTCACCCCATGAAGTGGAGTCCTTCTTGAGAAGCTAACTGGTTCTGAGCTAGTCAAGAAATTCCCCGCATTTTATGAAACCTGAAGGTTCATTATCACATTTGCAAGTATCTGCCACATGTCCCTGTCCAGATCCAGATGAATCCAGTCCATGCACCCATCCTACTTACTGAAGATCCATCTCAATATTATCCTCCCATCTAAGACTAGGTCTTCCAAGTGGTCTCTTTCCCTCGGGTTTCCCCATCAAAATCCTGTATGCACATCTCTTCTCCCCCATACGTGCTGCATGCCATGCCCATATCATTCTTCTTGATTTGATCACCAAAATAATATTCCGTGAGGAATCATAATGCCACAGTTCTTCAAATATGATATTAAAGACTAACAACTAATTTTTCATGCTAAAATCAACTGTATTTTCCCCTGCATGCTTATGTTCCTCCTACATATCTGACAATACAGTTTTGGAGTAGAGGTAAATAAACCTGGAAATTTAACACCATATTTACAAATATTTTCTTTAAATTTGATCCATACAAACATTGCACTATATGTACTGACACTGTGGCTGAATATTAAGGACAAGGAGTCAACAAGTGAGATAGCTGCCCCCATCACATACTGGGGAACAATCAGACAAGTTTAACTACTAAATGTCATGGAATGTCACAAAATATTTTCAACATCATCAAAGACCTCACTCTTTATATTATTGGACGGATCACCACAAGCAACAGAGGTCCACACAGCCTTTTAAGTAGACAGAACCATGCAACACACTTGCATCTGCATACCAAGGAGGGAGTTACATGATAAAATGCAAGAGTCAGCAAGCCTTAGCTACACGTTACTTCAGGCTTCTGCCATGAAGGAGACGAGAACTATTGTTGTATATTGGGAATAAGATTTTTTTTGTACTTGCTTTTACACGACTGATGTTGCATGGTCGTTACATATTATTTTGGCTCAGTGTACAATTGTAATACACTGCTGATTCATGTAAGTTGGACGTTGCTCATGGCAAAGTACGCCTGGTGACCAAGTACAGTGGTGAGGCGTGCTCAC
>Ga0123352_10001179_pt1 | contig 34174 bp, 33 predicted proteins | sample TergutLab28metaG_FD_89700 | JGI IMG/M metagenome (GOLD analysis project Ga0123352, IMG submission 89700) | Labiotermes labralis P1 segment gut microbial communities from Petit-Saut dam, French Guiana - Lab288 P1 | ecosystem: Host-associated > Arthropoda: Insects > Digestive system > Gut ...
GCTACTACCTACATAAAGCAGTGCATAGCAAGCCTGGAGTAATCTAGTAAGGGGTGTATGATGGTGCAAGGGTGGTTGGGGTGGTCAAGTGAAATGAAACAGGCGGCTGGGTAGCCGCCTGTTTTTATAATCAATTATTATCCCCAAATAACTTTGTGTCGTGCGTAGATAGCTTCTTGGGTGTTTTGTGTTAAAATAAATTCTTGCATTTCATCTTTAGGGATTGGTTTAGAGAAGTAGTAGCCTTGTATAAAATCTGCATTTAGGTTGCATACAATGCGGGCTTGTTCCAAAGTTTCTACACCTTCTATACATACTAGGTATTTCATAATATGGGCAAGGTTAATAAGCACGCCCAAAAACTCACGACTGGCTTCGTTTTCTTCTATATCAGTGATAAAGCTACGGTCTATTTTAAGCTCGCAAATGGGCAAATGGCGCAGATGCCCAAGGGACGAATAGCCCGTGCCAAAATCGTCCAGCGATATTTTTACGCCAGCGTCCCTAAGCTCGTAAAGCATACCAAGTCCGCTTTTTACAGACGCTACGCTTTCCTCTGTTAGTTCTAAAAACATATTGTGCATTTCAAGCCCATTTTGTTTTATTACGCCCAGCACTTCATCCACAATATCTGCCGATGTAGCCCTTTGTGGTGACATATTTACGTTGATGCTAAAATTGGTGTTGCCCATTAGCTTTATCCAGTCTGCACATTGTTTTGCGGCGGTTTTAAAAACCCACGTTTCTACTTTTTGAAAAGCCCCTATTTGTTGCAAGGCAGGGATTACAAGCACAGGCGAAATAATTTTTCCGTTGCGGTTGCGCCAGCGCAAAAGGGCTTCTGCTCCTGCAAAATTGTTGTGGGCAACGGAATAAAATGGTTGATAAAAAATCTCGAAACCGTCAAAATTTTCGTCAACACATTCACGCAAGGTTTCTTGCAGGCTAAGGTATTGCAAATAGCTTTCTTTATCGCTGGGGTCGAAAAACGATACAGAATTTTTAACCTTTTTTGCACGAGACAAAGCAAGCTCTGCGTTCATAACAATATCGTCCAACTTGTCGCTGGAACAAAATTGTGTAACACCAATAGACACCGTCATTTTTACATGCCTGTCGTCAACCAAAAGCCCGCTGTCAGAATACGCTCTTATTCTGTCAACAAAATGCGATATTGCATCTTGTGTAGAATTAATAATACAATAAACAAATAAATTATTTGTAAAATGGTATAATTTGCTGTTTGCGGGGCTTAATAGCGACAAAAGCCCGCCGTATTCCATTAACATTTTATCACCAGTAGGCATACCGTGTAGCGAATTTATATCACCAAAATTGTCGATGTCAATTTTAACAAGAAAATGGTTTTGTTCTGTTGGTATGCTACTGTTTTCGTCCGCAATGGCTTCCATATCTTTATGAAAAGCAATGCGGTTTGGCAAACCCGAATTTTTATCGGTGCTTGAGGCTTCGTCTACAAAGCGTCCTAATGTGCGCATTGTTTCTAGGTTAATAATCGAACCTGCTATTAATGTTGGCTCTCCTGTTTCATCCATTGTAGATTTTCCGCTACAAACCACCCAAATTGGAGAATCTTTGCCTTTTAGACGAAATTCTGCTCTAAAAATATCGGTTTCGCCATTGGTTATTTGTTCCATAGCTTTTTCAAATATTGGTTGGTCGCTGGGTACGATAAAACTAAGCCAAGTTTCCAGCCCATTTTGCACACGTCGGCTTTTTATTGGTATTAGCTCGTGTATTTTTGAAGAAAATTCAAAAACATCTTTTTGCAAGTCAAAGACAAACACACAGTCGCTAGAGCCTTCTATTATAAGGCTTTTAAGTTCTTCATTATGCACTTGGTTTGTTATGTCGGTGATAGAGCCAGCAAGCACACGGGGTTCACCAAGAATATCACGCGAACATTTGCCGTGCAGTTGTATCCATTTTGATGTATTGGCAAAAGCATCAAAAACACGCAAGCGTATTTCTATTGTATCGCTTTCGCCGCTTCGTAATTTATTTATGGCATAGTTTAATTCGTCTTGATGGCCGCTTGTAATTAGCCTGTTATATACCCATTGCATATTTTTTGTTCGGTCATTTGCGTTTAAATTAAAATCTTTTATAAATGTTTCGTTAAAAGTAAGGTCGTCTTTTTTAAAGTCATAAAGAAAGATGTATTTTGATGCACCTTCTATTAAAAGCTCGCCAATATGGGCTTTTTCGCTTAGTCTAATAAAATTCATTTGTTGGGTATAATCTTGAATATTGCCTGTGGCGGTTTCGCCGTTTTCGTCGTAAAAAACACCCAGCGACAGCCATTCGTATTCGCCTTCTATCACGGGCAACCTAAAAGAAACAACGCCGCTTTCGTTCCAAATGCCGTTTTGAATATTTTCAAAAGCATTACTGATACTAGCTTTTTCCTCGTCGTGTATCAGCTTGATAAAATCGGTATAATGTACTTGCAAAGGCATTTGCATTTGCCTAGCGAAATTATCGTTAGCAAAAGTAATTATCCCTGTATGCATATTAATAACAAAAGCGGTAACCAAGCCGTCTGTTGGATTCATATTTTCACATCCTTATAAATATTGCTTGCTAATAATAACATTTTGTAATATAATTGAAACAAAACGAAATTGTCTTACGTTAATTATATATGTTAAAAGAAAAATTATCAATAGCTAATTTTAGCAAAGAGGAGTTGTATTATGAGCAGAAAAATTTTAGTTGTAGATGATGAAAAAAATATTGTAGATATTGTTGCATTTAACCTGCACAAAGAAGGTTATGATGTTGTTGTAGCAAGGGACGGCGAGGCTTGCCTTGAAGCATTTAGCAAAGAAAACCCCGATTTGGTTCTTTTAGACATTATGATGCCAAAAATGGATGGGCTAGAGGCTTGTCGCAAAATACGTGAAAAATCGCAGGTACCAATAATAATGCTTACCGCTCGTGCAGAAGAATTGGATAAGGTTTTGGGGCTTGAAATGGGCGCAGATGATTATGTGGTAAAACCTTTTGGCGTGCGAGAACTTTTAGCACGTGTAAAAGCCAACTTGCGCCGCAAAGAACCAACAGAGCCTGTATCAGACATCAATATTCTAAAATTTGGTAGTATAACAATAGACCTTGGCAGATACGAAATAAGGCGTAATGACGTAGCTTTGGATTTAACAAATCGTGAATACGAGCTGACAAAATTTTTAGCAACCAACAACACACAGGTATTTTCACGAGAACAATTGCTTGAAAAGGTTTGGGGATACGAATATTTTGGCGATGTGCGTACCGTAGACGTAACCATACGCCGCCTACGTGCGAAAATAGAAGAAAACCCCGAAAGCCCAAAATACATCCAAACCCGCCGTGGTGTTGGATATTTCTTTAACAACGAATAATTAGAGGTTTATATGAGCATACGCTGGAAGTTTGTTATTATCTGTGTGTCGGTGGTTTTTTTGGTGATGGTTGTTACCGGCACTATCATTATTTTTACTTTGCGTAGTGATGCAGCGGCTGGTTCGCATAGCGATATGCGTGATTGGGCGGACGAAATTGCTTTTCACGTTATAGGACATTCTTTGCGGTTGATGGATGATGACGCAGACCTAACATCTGAAGATGATATTAACCGCCTTGAAAACAGTTTTCGAGAGCCTTTTAGAGAATTAGCAAGCAATCGCCTGCCAATTGGTATGGACGCATTTATTATTAATGCATCATACAGACGTACCGCAGAAGGCACGCAACCAACAGAATATTCTGACCGCATTTCAAGCGATGTTATTATTTCCGCATTGGTTGGTAATGCCAGTTTTTTGGCGTTTCGTTCACGCTCCAACCCTATAACAGGTGATGTAGAAAGATGGTTTGAATACGCTCGTCCTGTTTATCTTATAGACGACTACACACCAACATATATCATATATATGCGTGATTCTGCTGACGATTTTTTAAATAATTTAGACGATATAACCCGCACCATTTTTGTTGGCGGCATTATTGCGCTTGGTGCGGCAATTTTGCTTATTATTGTGTTTTCTATACCCCTTACGCAAAACTTGCTTTCGCTAAACAAAAGTATAAAATCCTTTAAAGTCGGCGGCGAACCAATTACTTTAACAGGTGCCAACGATGAGATTGGTCAGCTTGCAGAAAGCTATAATAATATGAGCCAAGAGCTTAACAACAGTATGATTGCAATAACAGGCGAAAAAAACAAGATGGAAATTATAATGTATAATATGAGCGACGGCGTGCTTGCCTACGACGGAGACGGCGTGTTAATACATTCTAACTACGCCTGTGAGGAGCTTTTAGGGCTTTCCGATGCTAGAACTATGTCTATGTCAGAGCTTTTTAACGCCCTAAACCTTGATATACCCCACGATACAGATTATGACAAGATAGAGGACATAATAATTAAACGTGGCGAAAAATTCGTCAACGCCAGCTTTAACTCGCATAAAAACGAAGCAGGCGATGTGCAGGGGCTTGTTATCGTTTTGCAAGACATAACAAAACATATGCGGCTTGACAATATGCGTAAAGAATTTGTAGCAAATGTTTCGCACGAATTGCGCACGCCGCTAACCACAATAAAAGGCTACGCAGAAACCCTTGTAGACGGCGCAGGAGACGACCCTGCCATACGCAACGAATTTTTAGAAATAATCAACACAGAAAGCGACCGTATGGCAACAATTATTAAAGATTTGCTGGAACTATCCCGTTTTGATGACAACCGTGCGGATTTTGATTTTGCAATGGCAGATTTAATTTCGCTTGCAAAAAACAATGTGATAAACCACCGAATTATGGCGAAGAAGCAGAAAAAAGCCATTGTATTTAAAACAGATTTACAACAGGCCGTTATACGGATGGATTCCGACCGTATTAATCAGGTGTTTAACAATATTATATCAAATTCTTTACGATATAGTCACAGTGGAGCAAAAATAGAAATTAGCATCGAGGAGCGTGAACATCACTATCTAGTATACATCAGCGATACAGGCATTGGTATACCAAAAGAAGATTTGCGCAATATTTTCGAGCGTTTTTACCGTGCAGACAAAGCCAGAAGCCGCGAATTGGGCGGCACAGGCTTAGGTTTGTCCATAGCAAAAGAAATTGTGGAAGCCCACAACGGACGCATTTATGCTTCAAGCGAGCTGGGTGTCGGCACAACAATGACATTGCGCTTTCAAAAACCGTAAGGCGGCGTTATGCTCCCTATTAGCTTGCATTTCAGAAATATTTAATTTTTTCGCAATGTCCCGCCATGGCAGACGGATTATATATCGGTATATAATAATATTGCGTTGCCCACTTGGTAAAAACTTTGCGGCTTGATAAATTTGCGTTTCTATGGTTAAAAGTTTTTGCTTTGCTAGGGCTATTTGTTCTTCAAGCTCTATAGCATCAATGGATAATTCCTGTGATACGTCTATATCACGTGATTTTTTAACACCAAGCCCAAAACCTCCGCCTGTTGCAGTTTGCATAGTACGCAAAAACTCTAGGTCTTCATTAAGTTTGCCAATATGGTTGTCCATTATAAATGTTTGGTTTAGATAGTCCTTTGTTATTATAATCATAATTATCCCCTTTATATTAGTTATTCTTATATAAGTAATACTAATTTATCATAATCAGGACTTGTTGTCAAGCACTTTTGAAAAAATTTCTACTTTTTTCATTGCGGGGTTGACTTGTAGTGTTTTTGGATTTATAATATGTTTGGGAGGGATTAGATGAAATTGATTATTAACGGGCTTGGGCGTTTGGGTCTTGCTATTGCCCAGTTAGCTATTGCGCAGGATTTGGAAGTCGTTGCCGCTGTAGATTCCGAAAAAAAAGCCGCAAGGGGTTTTGAAATATTTGAAAAACTAGAAAATTGCCCACAAGCAGATATTATTATTGATAGCTCTCACGCAAAGGCTGTGCCGCAATTGCTTATTGATGCCGAAAAATTACAAATTCCGCTGGTTATATGCACCACAGGTTTGTCGCAAGAAACTTTGGCACAAATACAAAAAACAGCAGAAAATTTGCCGATATTTCTATCGTCTAATATGTCTCTTGGTGTTAATTTAATATCAAAATTGTCGGCAACTGCCGCAAAGGCATTAGACGGAGCAAATTTTGATATAGAAATTGTAGAAACACATCATAATCAAAAATTGGACGCACCCAGCGGCACGGCATTATTATTGGCACAAAGCATTAACGCCAGTGCTGACGGCAAATATAAATTTGTTTACGACCGCAGTCAGTATATGCAAAAGCGTTGCCCTGACGAAATAGGCATTTCTGCCATACGAGGCGGCAGTATTGTTGGCGAACATACCGTTATCTTTGCTGGTCCCGACGAAGTTATAGAAATAACCCACAAAGCCGCTTCACGTGAGATTTTTGCACGTGGTGCTTTAAAAGCTGTACGTTTTATGATGGATAAAAAACCGGGTTTGTACACTATGGACGACCTGTTAAAATAGGAGAATACAAATGAAAAAATTTATAGGTATTGTAGCCGTCTTGTCGGCGGCACTTGTTATTTTTGTGGCTTGTAATGATAAAGAGGATGCACAGCCAGAATTTGGGCTTTTATCTTTTGAAGATAATCTATTATTGTCGTATTATATTGATATGGGCGAAGGCAGAACTAATATCGAATACACCATTTTTAATGCCTATACCGAAGATAGTAAATTACAGCGTTTGCTCACAATGGCTGACGGTTCACAACTTATTGAAATTTTAGATGTTGTCGATGGATTTTTAGTCAATACAGTAAGCCTTAATGCGTTCAGTGGGGTTTGGTTTTCACCTTATGTAAATATGCTTTCACACTCTCCTAATACTTATCAAGTAATTGTGCCAGAAGATGTATGGCTTGGTAGACGATGGTCTGCCAACCCAATGTCTGAGGAAGAAACGATTGTGCGTGAAATAACGGGTGTTGATATTGAAGTAACAACACCGGCAGGCACTTTTATGACCACTGAAGTAACGACGTATTTGCTACACGACGACAGTTTTATTGTGACGCCCCATAGCCGCACATATTGGGCAGAGGGCATTGGTGTTGTAAAGGACGTGCAGCACGAGGGTATTTCAACCAACACAGAGGATTGGCATAGCACAGAGGAAGTCGTGCGTACATCTATGCTTGTGGACATTAGCCACGGTGGGCTGTCGCAAGTCATTACCTTGCATTACCCCGACCCTAATGCAAATCCAGGCTTTTATCAAACAGAGGCGCATTTTACCACAAATAACGATTTGATGGAAGTTTTTAACAATATACTAAGCCGTGCCGCACAGTTGATTTTTGAGCGTGAATTGGCGGCAAATGCTGTTATAAACAGTGTTTTTCTAAATCAAAATACACAAAATTTGGTTGTGGATATTTCTAACGAGCTTGTGCAGACTATTACAAACTTTGCGCAGGAAGAAGCACAGGAAGAACGTATCGTGCTTGCGATTGTAGATACTTTGGGCGTACTTTATAATGCCGCAGGGGTAACCATCACGGCAGATGGCAGTCCATTTAACGGTAATTTTGTAGCGTTTGGACCTATGGATTTTTGGTCTATCGGGCAGTCGTTTTTAAATCTGCCGCCACGTATGCCAACCACCGAAGAATTGGCTAAAATGGACATTGTGCGTGATATACACCAGCCATTTATGGACGCAATGACGCTGTTTCATCCAAATTACCTAATGGAAATTACGGCAGAAAACACAAATATGCCTATACCTGTTGCTTTTGAGCATTTCCCTGAAATTAATAGCATTGAAGGTGTGCGCAATCAATTTTTAACAATATTTACGCAGGAATTTGTTTACGAAGTTATTGACAATATGATATTAAGCACAAATATCCCGTTTTTTACTGAGGTAAATGGCGTATTGCACGCCATTGTCGCTGATTTTCCTGATATGTGGCAATGGGCGATTGATGGCGGTATGCAAATAGAAATTTGGGACGAATACGGCTTTATGGTAACTTGGGCAGAAAATGACAATGTGTTGATTTTTGAGCTAAAAGACGATGGATGGCGCATTGATAATATTGACGTATGAGCAATTTGACGAGCAAAAATTATATACGCCAATTGTTGGCTGATAATGGGCTTTTTCCTAAAAAACATTTTGGACAGAATTTTTTATGTGATAGTCATGTGCTGTCAAAAATCGTTGCGGCGGCTGATTTGTCGGGTGATGATTTTGTTATTGAAATTGGTCCTGGGCTTGGAGTTTTGACGACAGAGCTTGCAAAAACTGCCAAAAGAGTGGTCGCTGTTGAAATTGACCGCCAAATGGCAGATATTTTGCGTACAACAATGGCAGACAATGTCGAAATTGTACGGGAAGATGTACTAAAGGTTGACTGGGATGGTATTTTTTCGACCGCTAAAAATGGCAAAAAGGCGAAAGTCATTGCTAATTTACCCTATTATATTACTTCGCCTATAATTTTTGGTATGCTTGAAAAAGGCTTGCCAATTGATAGTTTTGTTGTAATGGTGCAAAAAGAGGTTGCGGACAGATTTTTGGCAAGCCCTGGTACAAAAGCATATGGCTTGCCTTCGCTTTCGCTTGCGTACTATGGCAAAGCAGAATTGGTGGCAAATGTGCCGCCGCACAGCTTTTTTCCACGTCCTGACGTACATTCGGCTGTAATTAAAATAGATGTTGAACCACGAACGGATGTAGATGCAAGCAAGTTTTTTCCGCTTATACGTGCGGCTTTTGCCAATAGGCGCAAGACATTTGTTAATTGCCTTGCTAATTCTGATACACTTGGACTGGATAAAGAACGGGCGGCAGGGTTGTTAGAGAAGGCAGGGTTGCGTGCAGATGTGCGAGGCGAAGCATTAAATTTTGAGGATTTTGTGCGGCTTGTTGAGGCGATGTAATATATAAAAGATGAGATTGTTTGTTAGTTGGAAGTGTGGTATAATGGTAGAGTGGAAAAGTGGGAAGTGTACTGCACTTCCTTTTTTATTGGCAATGATGAGGCTTGTTGCATAATCAAAAACACACAACCCAAAAAGGATTGTGTGTTTTAATAATATAAAGGTGCCACCCGGATTTGAACCGGGGGTGATGGAGTTGCAGTCCACTGCCTTACCTCTTGGCTATGGCACCGAAAAAAAGTTAAAGGTTAGATGTTAGAAGTGATTTTTAACCTCTAACCTCTAACCTTTAAATGACCCGTAAGGGATTCGAACCCTTGTTACCGCCGTGAAAGGGCGGTGTCTTAACCCCTTGACCAACGGGCCTTGCCTACAATCTATTGTGCAACAAAAGCTATTATAAACCATAACGAAACATCTGTCAAGACTTTTTTTCAAAAAATGCAAAAAAATTTTGTGGGACTAAAATATAATTAAAACTTTATTGCCTATAAGCCCTCAACGCCGTTATAATTTGCACCAAAAACTCTTTATCTTTTTCATCAAAATCCCGCATTAATTCATCAATAAATGAACCGTCGGCGATTGTGCTTATATTCGGCGTACCACCTAATAGATAATTAATATCTACATCCAATACATTTGCAATTGTTAAAATAGTTTTAAGCGATACTGTTGTATATCCAATCTCCAGTTTTGCAATTGTATTATTTGACACATCCGCCTTCTCTGCCAAAACACTTTGCGTCCAACCTTTGCTTTTGCGAGCATCTTTTATACGCTTTGCCAAATAATCGTAATCTAAAACATATCTAGCCATATTATCACCTCTAGGATAATAATATTGCATTTTAATAAAAGTTCCAATTTACCAGCAATAAAAACTATTGACTAATAGTAAATAATATGTTATCATTAGTCAAAATAAAATAAAGGATGTGGTTTTATGTTTTTTCTGGGATGGTCGTTTTTCTTATTTGTTGTAGCAATAGGAATTGTTATATCCGTTAAAGTTGCAAAGAGAAGGCGGAAAAGGCGTAGAATTAGTTCATCAAATAGTTCATACTCAAATAACTCATACGAGAACGATAGGATGAAAAAGCGATTAGCACTAGCCGCAAATGGAGCAACTTGTTATAATTGCTATGATAGCTCGTATTGCAATTATGTGGGGGGCGGACTTGTATGTTCTAAGTACAGAGGCTCTGTTGTTATCGATTAATTTCATTTTATAGGGAGAGATTTATATGACAAAAATTCCACGGCGTGTATGTATTAGCAATACTTGGTTTGATGCTAGACAAGGTTGGGCGGGCAAGCTAGAACTTTATGAGTATATGCAAGCCCCGCAATATACCGCTAATGAGCCATTTGCTCACATCACGAATTTATTTTATGTATACGATACATATGGAAACAAGGTTGGTGAGTTTCATACAGATAATATGAATTATTCTGGAATGGTAAGCGGTTTTGAATTATAGACGCACTATAAATAAAGGCGACCAAGGGGTGGTTGCCTTTATTATTTGCGAAAAAATCTTATGTTTGCAAATTATCTTGTCTTTTTTTGCATAAGGTGTTATAATGGATAGAAAATTTTGCTGGATATAAGGAGTGATGATTATGCCTTTAAAAATTCAAAATAATTATGGGACTATTGCGGTGGATAGCGAGATTGTGGCACGCATTGCGGGGCTTGCGGCTATGGAGTGTTATGGTATTGTTGGTATGGCAACAAGAAGTTTAAAAGACGGCATAGTTCATCTTTTGCAAATGGAAAATCTTACTAGGGGCGTGGAGCTTTCTATGGAAGGCGATGTGCTTAATATTGATGTACATGTTATTGCGGAATATGGTACCAATATCACGGCTATTTGCGAAACGCTTATGAGTTCGGTAAAATATAGGGTCGAGGACACATTAGGGCTTAATGTAGCTTCGGTTAATGTTTTTGTAGAGGGGTTGAAGGTTCATGTCTAGTAGTAACCCCAAGATTACAAAGATTGATGGGCTTATGTTTCGCAAAATGATAATTTGCGGGGCAAATGCACTGGTTTTGCAAAAAGAGCGTATTAATTCGCTTAACGTGTTTCCTGTGCCTGATGGTGATACAGGAACAAATATGTCATTGACGGCTATTGCGGCGGCTCGTGAAGTTGAGAAGATGGACACGGCAGATATATTTGCGGTGTCAAAGGCGGCGGCAAGTGGTGCGCTTCGTGGCGGGCGTGGTAATAGCGGTGTTATATTTTCGCAGTTGTTCCGTGGTTTTTCTAAGGCATTAGAAGGGTTGACAGAGGTTGGTACAAAGCAGATTGCCGCCGCTATGGAACAAGCGTCAAAGACGGCTTATAAAGCCGTTATGCGCCCGCAGGAAGGTACGATTTTAACGGTGGGGCGGCATATGGCGGAAATAGCGCAAAAATATGCAAAAGCCACGGATGATGTGCAGATTTTTGCCCGTGAGATTCTTGCGCAAGGTCACGATATATTGAAAAAAACGCCAGATATGTTACCGGTGTTAAAGCAAGCGGGTGTTGTGGATAGCGGCGGCGATGGTTTGATGGTATTTTTGGGTGGTGCGATGGAAGGTGTTAATGCTGTCGACCCGCAGATTAATGCTGAAAGTGCGGCGAACAATAAAAGCGGTGAGGATTATTCGGCATTAGCGGCTATTAATCCCGAAGATATAACATTTGGATATTGCACCGAGTTTTTTATTCATACAAAAAATTTCGGCGAACCTGCTGAAGATGAATTTAAAGTATATTTGGAAACTATTGGGGATTCTGTTGCGGTTGTTACGGATGACGAAATTGTTAAAATCCACGTACATACGGATAATCCTGGTACGGTAATGGAATATGCAATGAGCCACGGTATGCTGTCTGCTATTAAAATTGACAATATGCGTATACAGCACCACGAGGCTTCGTCTTTTGCTCCGTCGATGCCAGCCGAGCCACGCAAGAATATAGGCGTTGTTGCGATTAGCTCTGGCGATGGTTTTAAAGAGATGTTTTTGGGACTTGGGGCAGATTGTATTATAGAAGGCGGGCAGACAATGAACCCGTCTGCGGAAGATATTGCAAAGGGCATTGCAAGTGTTAATGCTGACAATATTATTGTTTTGCCTAATAACAAAAATATTGTGCTTGCCGCAGAGCAGTCTGTATATCTTTGCGAAGGGCAGAATGTTCAGATTATACCAACAAAAACTATGCCGCAGGGTATTGCGGTTTTGATGAATTATTTGCCTGAAGAAGGTCTTGACGATAATTTGGAAGATATGAAAGGTGCGTTAGGTGATGTTACCACGGGGCAGGTTACAATTGCCGTGCGTGATAGCGAGCTTGACGGGCAAAGTATAGCACAAGGGCATTATATAGGCATATTGGAAGGTAAGATTGTTTGCACAAATGCATCCTTGGAAATGACTGCAAAAGGTTTGATTGATATTATGATGACAAGCCATTGTGATATAATTACGATTTTTACAGGTGCAGAAGCGACAGATGAGCAAACCACCGCTATAGAAGGCTATATATCCCGAAAATATGTTGATTGTGAAGTTACGATGGCTTTTGGCGGGCAGGCTGTTTATAATTATATTTTCTCTGCCGAATAGGTGTTAAAATGTTGCTTACGGATAATATATCTATACTAAAAAACATAGGACAAGCACGTGCCGAACAATTGGGTCGCCTTGGCATTGAAACCATAGGCGACCTTTTGGAGTTTTTTCCACGGGACTATCTTGACCGCAGCCAGATTGAAAAGATTGCGGGGTTGCACCACGGGCAGATGGCGACAGTGCTTGTATCACGAAAAGGCGAGGCGCAAACACGCAATGCGGGTGCGAAGACCATTACACGCATACATTTTAGCGATGGCACAGGGCGCATTGCAATAACGTGGTTTAATCAGCCCTATATGGCGACTAATTTTAAGATAGACGAGAAGTATTATATATCTGGCAGGGTTGTATGGGATGCACACGGAATTTCTTTGGAAAATGTGGAATGGGAGAAGGCTGGCGGTAAAGAAAATTTATCGGCAGGGCGCATTGTGCCTGTTTATCGCTTGACGGGCAGTTTGTCGCAAAAGATTTTGCGCCCGCTAATAAAACAGGCAATTGATGGAGCGATAGAGCAGATTGAAGAATTTTTGCCGCCGCAGATTATGACCAAGCAAGGATTGTGCAGTCGGGCTTTTGCGGTGTGTAATATACATTTCCCAAATAGTGCAAAAGATTATTTTGACGCACGTAAAAGGCTTGTTTTTGATGAATTGTTTTTAATGCAAGCGGCGCTTGTTATGGCTAAGGGGCAATTGCGTTACGAAATGCCACAGGAAAGAATGTGGAATAATATGGATATTACGCCATTGCTTGCGGCGTTGCCTTTTGATTTGACGCACGACCAAGGTAAGGTTGTGGGCGAGATATTGTCGGATATAGATTCTGGTTATGCCCTAAACAGGCTTTTACAGGGTGATGTTGGTAGCGGGAAAACGGCGGTTGCTATGATAATTTGCTATTTGGCAGTTAAAAATGGTACACAGGCGGCTGTTATGGCACCGACAGAAACGCTTGCAGTGCAACATTTTCACGCATTTGTTAGTATTTTTGAGCCTTTTGGTACGCGCTGTGCGCTATTAAGTGGTTCTTTAAAGGCAAGCGATAAAAAGATGATAAAAGCTGGGCTTGAAGCGGGCGAGATTGATATAATTATTGGTACACATGCATTATTGCAGGAGAATGTTAATTTCTATAATCTAGGATTGGTTATTACGGATGAACAGCACCGTTTTGGGGTGCGGCAACGTGCTACATTGACTGAAAAAGGCGATGTAGTGCCGCATACGCTTGTTATGACTGCAACGCCTATTCCTCGCTCGCTTGCGATGGTTTTATATGGGGATATGGATATTTCTGCTATACGGCAGTTGCCGCCAGGGCGGCAGATTATTGATACTTATAGTGTTGCAAAATCTTATCATCAACGCATTTTCGCTTTTATTGCAAAAGAGATTGAAAAAGGACATCAGGCATATGTAATTTGCCCGTTGATACAGAAGTCTGAAGATGATGAAGGCGAAGCCACCTCTAAAAAAGCCGAAATATCACAGGTATTAGCTTTTGCGCAAGAATTAAAGAATGGAGTTTTTGTTGCATACAATGTGGGGATTTTGCACGGCAAAATGAAGCCTGCCGAAAAAAATGCGGTTATGGAAGCCTTTGCGAAAAATGATATACAAATTTTGGTATCTACAACTGTTGTAGAGGTTGGGATAAATGTGCCTAATGCGACGGTTATTATGATTGAAAATGCCGAGCGTTTTGGGCTTTCGCAATTGCACCAATTGCGTGGTAGGGTGGGACGAAGCAGTATAAAATCGTATTGCATACTGGTAACCGATGCTAAAAACGAGGTAACGCAAAAACGTATGCAGGCTATGACAAAAACAAATGACGGCTTTGTTCTTAGCGAGCTTGATTTGGAATTGCGGGGACCTGGTGAGTTTTTTGGCACAGCACAACACGGATTGCCACGTATGCAATTAGCAAATTTATACAAAGATACCGAAATTTTAGCCGCCGCAAACCTTGCCGCAAAAACCTTGCAAATCGATGAACACGCACCGTTGCAAAGAAAAGTTGAACAGCTTTTGGGAAAAATCGAACAAATTTCATTGTAACAGTTTACATAAAGGGTTTTATTTGCTATAATGTTTAAATGAGAGTTATTTCTGGCAAAGCTAGGGGGACGACATTGTTTTCCCCGCAAGATAAAAATATTCGCCCTACTACGGATTTTGTTAAGGAAAATCTGTATAATATCATACAAAATGATATTATGGGTATCCAATTTTTGGATATTTTTGCAGGGTCGGGCGCAATTGGTATTGAGGCTTTAAGTCGTGGTGCTAAAAGCTGTACTTTTTTGGATTGCTCGCAAAAATCTATTGACCTTTTACGCAAAAATCTTGAAAAAACAAGGCTTGCAAATTATGCGACTATTATTAAGGGCGAAATTCCTGCCGTGATAAAAAAGCTGGCAGGGCAAAGGTTTGATATAATATTTCTTGACCCGCCGTATTTTAAGGGTTTGGCGGATAAATGTTTGTGTGCTATAATCGAACAAGATATTTTGGATAAAGACGGGTTTATTGTGCTTGAAATTGCAAGCAAAGAAGATTTTAACCCGCAACCGAATTTGGAAGTTATAAAGGAAAAAATATACGGCGCAAGCAAGCTGATATTTTTACAAGTAAAAAGTGTGGTGATGTTATGATTGCGGTATATCCTGGCAGTTTTGACCCTGTTACATTGGGGCATGTTGATATAATTGGTCGGGCGGCAAAAATTACAAACAAGCTGGTTGTGGCAGTTTTAAAAAATTCGTCAAAATCGCCTATGTTTAATGTGCAGGAGCGTGTAGAAACCCTGCGCGAGGTTTGCTTGGGCATTAGAAATGTCGAAATTGCCGCTTTTGACGGTCTTTTGGTCGAATATGCCCGAAGCATTGGCGCAAACGCAATTATAAGAGGGCTTCGTGCTGTAACAGATTTTGAATACGAGTTTCAAATGGCATTGTCTAACCGTATGTTGGATGATAATATCGAAACGCTTTTTATATCTACAAATGCACAATATTCCTATATTTCGTCATCGGTGGTTAAAGAAATTGCAAGGCTTGGCGGCGATTTTTCGCAGATGGTGCCAAAAGCAGCACATATTAAGCTCTTGCAAAAAATGGGCAGTATGTGATACAATAATATAATATGAAAAATTTATGGGGGACTAAAGATGGAACTTATTAATTCCCAAATAGACAAAATTGAAGATATGCTCGAAAGAATGTACGAGGTGATAGAATCCTCGCGTGCTGTGCCTTTTTCGACCAAAGTAAGCGTTGATAAAGAATCTCTTTTTGGTGTTATGGACGACATTAGGGGCGTTATTTATGATATGAAAAAAGGACTGCCGTCTGAGATTAACCAAGCCAGACGTGTTTTAAGCGATAAAGATGCACATTTAAGCGATGCACGCTCTAAAGCCGAGATGATGATAAAAGCGGCGCAAACCGAAGCTGATAGACGGTTAAACGAACACGAAATTACACAGCAAGCAAGAAAATTGGCGGCGGAAATGCAAGAAGAAGCAAATAGAGAAGTGGATGAATTTAAAACATCTGCTGGTGTTTATGTACGTGGTGTGTTAGATGACCTTGACGAATTTTTGCATAAGGCGATGGAATCCCAACTTGACAGAATTAATGATATGGAAAATTTTTATGTTGGGCTTTTGCAAGAATTGCGGGATAACAAAAATTCTATACGTGTGGACGAGTAAGATGAAATGAGGTGTAATATGGATTTTAAATTTGAAATTGCAAATGCCGTAGCGAAAGCGGCTAATATTGATGTAAACGAGGTTTTTGATGCTATAGAAATACCGCCCGACGCTGATTTGGGCGATTTTTCGTTTCCTTGCTTTAAATTGGCAAAAAACCTAAAAAAGGCACCGCCTGTTATTGCGGCAGAGCTTATGGATGGCATTAATGACCTTGACTTTGTGCGAAGAATTGCGCAAACCGGCGCATACCTTAACTTTTTTATTAAACGTGATGCCTATGCGAAAGCGGTTTTGGCGAAGATTAATTTGGAAGGCAAAAATTTTGGGCGTAGCGACATTGGCGGAGGCGGTACAATTGTTATAGACTATTCGCATCCAAATATGGCAAAACCTTTTCACGTTGGGCATTTGCGTTCTACGGTAATTGGTCACGCTCTTTACAATATCTTTAATGCTTTGGGCTATCGTTCTTTTTCCATAAATTATTTAGGCGATTGGGGTACGCAGTTTGGCAAAGTTATAGCCGCATATGAAAAATGGGGCAATGAAGATGATGTAAAAAAAGGTGGCATTAGAGAGCTTAACCGTCTTTATGTTAAATTTCACGAAGAAGTGGATAATGGCGACAAAGCTCTTGATGATGTAGCTCGTGCTTGGCATAATAAAATGGAAGCTGGCGACGAATATGCAATGCGCCTATGGCAATGGATAAAGGACATTAGTATGGAAGAATACGCCAAAATTTATGATTTGTTAGGCATTTCTTTTGACAGCTATCAAGGAGAAAGTTATTATAATGATAAAATGGAACCCGTTGTGCAAGAGCTTAAAGACAGCGGTATTTTAAAGCAAGACAAAGGTGCTTGGTTGGTGGATTTGGAAAGATTTAAAATGCCGCCTTGCCTTGTGTTACGCTCTGATGGCGGCACGCTTTATGCCACACGTGATATTACGTCGGCACTGCATCGCAAAAGTGAATATGATTTTGTTAAGGCGTTGTATGTTACATCGCACGAGCAAAGCCTGCATTTTGCGCAGTTTTTTAAGGTTGTAGAGCTTATGGGTTATGATTGGGCGGCTACACAGCTTTTGCACGTGCCTTTTGGTTATATGAACCTGCCACAGGGCAAAATGTCTACACGCAAGGGCAATGTACTTTTGATGGAGGATTTGTTAGAGCAGACTTTTGAAAAGATTACAGAAATAATAGACAAAAAAAACCCCAACCTTGCGGATAAAGAAAATGTGGCAAAACAGGTTGGCATTGGTGCAATAATTTTTAACGACCTATACAACAGCCGCATTAAAGACGTAGAATTTTCTTGGGAGCGTATGCTTAGTTTTGAAGGCGAAACGGGGCCATATGTGCAGTATACCCACGCACGCTGTTGCTCGGTTTTGGGTAAAGCGACAATTGGTTTTGATGATGCCGATTTGAGCTTATTAACAAGTGATGAAGAATTTGCATTGATTAAGATATTAAGCACCTTTCCAGAAAGAATTGAAGAAGCGGCGCAGAAGTATGAGCCATTTATAATATCCCGCTTTGCAATGCAATGTGCGCAGGCTTTTAATAAATTTTATCACGAAAACCCGATATTGAAAGCTGATGAAGATTTGCAGGAGGCTAGGCTTTATTTGACAGATTGTACAAAAACCGTTATAGCCGCCGCTTTGAAGCTGATAGGGATTGCTGCACCGCAAGAGATGTAGTATGAATAATAAATATAAAAAGGATGGGTATTTTGCCGTCCTTTTTTGGTTAGTGTCATTGATGACGAGCGAGCTGGATTGCTTCGGGGTTCGCTTCCCATCTTGTCGTAGGAACGTCCCTCGCAATGACGAAGCCCGCCCGCTCGTCATTGCGAGGGCTACCAAATACATAAAGCAATACACATCAAGCCCGAAGTAATCCAGCAAAGGGATGTAGATGCAACAAGGATATACGATGAATACAAATAAAAAATCAGCCTGTGATAGCTGATAATAATGTGCTTGACAAATAGACCTGAAGTGTGTTATCCTACACTTAGGTCTTCGGACTGGGAATGGTGCTTGTCGTGGTGGAACTGACTTAGTGGGTGAGAACCACTACGACAAGCTATTTCTTATTCCCGTCCGTTCCTTACGGAGCAGTTTGGCATAATCATCATATACCATTTAGCGAATTTTGTCAAGGTCTTTTTTTATTTTTAAACAAATTAGTAATGACCATACCAGCGACCACAACAATGCCGCCGACAAAAGCTAAAACAGGCATTTGTTCCCCTAGCCAAATAAAGGCAATAAGCGAAGCTAAAAATGGTGATAGATATAAAAAGCTCGTTATATGCACTGTCTTTTTGGCTTTGGCAAGTGCATACCCCCATAATAAATATGCCAATGCCGCAGGAAAAACCCCAAGATATGCTACAATACCGATGCTTGTTAAACTAGCCTGCGGCAGTTCTTTTAGTAAATCGGGCAAAAATATCATCATAAACAATGTTGCAATGGCGATGGGATATGCCGTGGCTTGTAAAACGCTGTATTTACGCAACAATAATCTTTGTGTAATAATAAACACACCTGCAAGGCTAGCCGCAAAAAGCAATAACCAGACCCCCGCATTTAGTTGTAAGTCTGTTATCTGTGTAAAAGCTATAATTACAATGCCTAAAAAGCTGATTATAACACCAATCCACATAGTTGCCTTGGCTTTTTCTTTTAAAAATATAATCGAAAAAACCAATGTAAAAAGCGGCACAGACGCAATTATAAACCCGCTAATGCCTGCCGCAACCATATTTGTTCCCATATTAAAAAACCACATATACATAAAAACGCCAACAACACCGCATATGGAAAAAAGCGGCAAATCACGTAATTTTGGCAAGCCTGCACGTTTTATTATACAAACAATAAGCAAAACCACGCTTGCAACCAAAAACCGCAATAACATCAAAGACCCCGCAGAAAAATAGTCAAGCGCAAATTTAACCGCCGCAAATGCCGAAGCCCAAAACAAAACCGTACCCAAAGCCGCCAAATATGGCAAAACCTTTAAAGACTGCCTTTCGTCCATATAATCCACCTCGTTGTCATTATACCATAGTTTAGGTCGGCAAACAATCTTAACTTTATAAAAAACGAAAAAAGTCTTGACAAGTGGTGCAGTGTGTGATAAAATGTTTTTTCGTGATAATGTTAAGGCAACGAGGTGAGAAAAATGAACAAAAATATCCAGCCAAAATATTTTGATGCGGCTGTAAAATGCGCTTGTGGTGTCGAGTTTTCTGTTGGGTCTACCAAAGAAAACATCCACGTCGAGCTTTGCTCAAAATGCCATCCATTTTACACAGGTAGCCAAAGACTGGTAACTTCTGCCGGTGGTCAGGTTGACAAATTTAAAAAGAGATATAATTTAGAGGCGGGTAATTAATTCGCTAAAATTGTAGACGTTTTAGGGCGGGGAGGTTACTCTGCCCTATTTGTGCTATAATTGTTTGGAGGGGAATATGGGACGTAAGAAAAAAGAAATACCCGCTACATACGGCGGGCAAGCCGTTGTTGAAGGGGTTATGATGAGGGGTAAAGACCATTATTGTGTGGCAGTACGCAACCCTGCCGGTGGAATTGAAACACGCACAGGGCAGGTTGTTCAGTCAAAATTTACGACGGTTGTTGGTAAGGTACCTATATTGCGGGGCATTGTGCGCCTTGGTAGTTCTATGATGGTTGGTATGAAGGTAATGACGGCATCTGCCGAAATTTCGGGATTGGATGACACGGCTGAAAATGCGTCGAAGTTTGATAAATGGCTAGAGCGTAAGTTTGGCGATAAATTGGGTAATTTTATTATTATTTTGGCTGTTATAATGTCGCTTGGTTTTTCGGTGGCACTTTTTATGGTTTTGCCTACTTGGTTATCCAGCTTTGCAACACCGCTTTTGGGCGAGCATCTGTGGGCTTTGGGCATTATTGAGGGTTTAACACGCCTTGCTATTTTTATGGTTTATTTGATAATTATATCACGTATTAAAGATATTAGGCGGGTTTTCCAATACCACGGAGCAGAGCATAAGGTTATTAATTGCTATGAAGCAGGTGAAGAATTAACGCCCGATTGCGCTAAAAGGTATGGAAGACTGCACAGGCGTTGCGGCACTAGCTTTTTGTTATTTGTTATGCTTATATCTATGATATTTTTCTTGTTTGTAAATACTGATACAGTTTGGCTTCGTGTGGCTTCACGCATACTATTTGTGCCGTTTATTGCAGGCATATCCTTTGAGGTTATACGTTGGGCGGGCATTAGCAAATCGCCTATTGTTAAGGTTTTAAGCTGGCCGGGATTTATGCTGCAAAAAATAACAACGGCAGAACCTGACGAAAGACAGATGGAAGTGGCAATTGCCGCCCTAAACGGCGTTTTAGCGGCAGAAAATGTCAAGGTTGTTGAAAATGACACTGAATGAATTGCGCAAATGGGGCAAACAACAAACAAACGATGCCGATATTTTGTTAATGCATTTCGCAAAAGTTGATAAAACTGTTTTATTGACAAAAGGTGATTTGACCGTGGCACAAGATGTTGCAGAAGTCTTTAAAAATGCTGTTAAATTGCGTATAGAGAATATGCCGCTACAATATGTTTTAGGTGTTTGGGAATTTATGGGCTTGGAATTTGAAGTTTCACCCGATGTGCTTATTCCTCGTGAAGATACCGAGGTTTTGGTACGCTTGGTTTTGGAAAATGAGCCAAGTGGTGCAAAAGGGCTTGAAATTGGGGTTGGTAGCGGGTGTATTTCTGTTTCGCTTGCGGTTTTTGGTGGGATGGATATGGTGGGTGTTGATGTTTGTCATAAGGCTTTGGTGGTGGCAGAGCGCAATGCTAGACAGCATTGTAATGGACGACCGACGGTGACTGCCCCTATGTTTGTGCTAAGTGACCTTTTTGAGAATGTTTATAAAGAAGATAAATTTGATTTTATTGTGTCAAATCCACCTTATATTTCTGGGGAAGATATGCAAATATTGGATAAAAGCGTTAAGGATTACGAGCCACACAAAGCCCTGCACGGCGGAGATGACGGTTTGGATTTTTACCGCAAAATAGCCATAGGCGCAAAGGATTATTTAAAACCAAACGGGCGGATTTATTTTGAAATAGGCTATAACCAAGCGCAAGATGTAAAGAATATATTGCAAAACGTCGGTTTTTTTGATATAAATATATTAAAAGATACAGCAGGACACGACAGGGTCGTTTATGCTCAAATGGAGGGCGATATAAATGTTTGAAAAATTAAAGGAAATTGAAGATAGGTTTAACAGTGTTGGGGAAGATATTAACAACCCCGATGTTATTGCTGACCAGTCGCGCTGGCAAAAGCTGATGAAAGAACACGCATCACTTACGCCTATTGTCGAAAAATACCGTGAGTATAAAAAAGCGGAGGAAACCATTGCCGAAAGCAAAGAAATGTTAAACGAAAACCTTGATGACGAAATGAGAGTTTTGGTGCGTGAAGAATTAAAAGAAGCGCAAGATGATATGGAAAATTGCGCTGAAGAGCTTAAAATACTGCTTTTGCCAAAAGACCCCAATGATGACAAAAACGTTATTGTTGAAATACGTGGTGGTGCTGGCGGTGATGAAGCAGCTTTGTTTGCGGCGGATTTGCATCGTATGTATAGCCGTTTTGCCGAGCGCAACCGTTGGAAAACCGAGGTTTTATCCGTAAACGAAAACGACCTTGGCGGTATAAAAGAAATTTCTTTTATGATAACGGGGCAAGGGGCATATAGCCGTCTAAAATACGAAAGCGGCGTACATCGTGTGCAACGTGTACCTGCTACAGAAAGTCAAGGGCGTATTCATACATCAACAGTAACGGTGGCGGTTTTGCCAGAAGCGGAAGAAGTAGACGTGGTGATTAATATGAATGATGTGCGTGTTGACGTTTTTCGTTCTGGCGGCAACGGTGGGCAGTCTGTAAACACAACGGATTCTGCTGTGCGTTTAACACACGTGCCGTCAGGCATTGTTGTAAGTATGCAAGACGAAAAATCACAGCTTAAAAACAAAGAAAAAGCCTTTAAAATACTACGTGCAAGACTATATGATATGGAACAAGAGCGTCTGGAAAAAGAACAAAGGGACGCACGCAAAAGCCAAGTTGGTACAGGTGATAGAAGCGAAAAAATACGCACATATAACTTTCCGCAAAGCCGTGTAACAGACCACCGTATAAACAAAACCATACACCGCCTAGAGGCTTTTCTTGATGGTGATTTGGAAGAAATGACCGAAACCCTAATAACAACCGACCAAGCAGAGAAATTGAAAATGCAAGCATAGATTGTATACAAAAATATAATCCAAAAATAGCGGAGGATTGACAAAAGATGAGTAAAAATTATTATATCACTACATCAATATTTTACGCCAACAGCTATTCGCATATAGGCAATTTTTATGAGGCTGTTTTGGCGGACGCTATGGCACGCTATAAGCGTTTGCGTGGGTTTGACGTGCGGTTTATGACAGGTATGGACGAACACGGGCAAAAGATAGAACAATCGGCGATTGCTTTGGAACGTACGCCGCAGGAACATGTGGATTATATTGCCCAATGGACAAAGGACGTTATGCGTAATTTGTCTATAGATTATGATGTGTTTTTTCGTACCACAGATAAGGCGCATTATGCCGCCGTCATTAAGATTTTTAAAAAATTGTATGAACAGGGCGACATTTACAAAGGTTCTTACGAAGGATTGTATTGTACGCCTTGCGAAACTTTCTATACAAAATCTCAACTTAACGAAGGCAAATGCGGTGTTTGTGGTAAAGAAGTGGGCTTTATAAGCGAAGAAGCATATTTTTTTAAATTAAGCAAATATCAAGATAGAATTATAGACCTTATCGAAAATACAGATTTTATCGCACCAAAATGGCGTGCGACAGAAATGTTAAATAGCTTTTTGCGTGCGGGGTTAGATGATTTGTGCGTTAGCCGAACGTCGTTTAAATGGGGCATACCTGTAGAATTTGACCCAAGCCACGTTGTTTATGTTTGGGTTGATGCACTTTCTAACTACATCACAGCATTGGGTTTTATGGGTGATGACGACAGCCTTTATAAAAAATATTGGCCAGCAAATGTGCATATTGTCGGCAAGGACATTATGCGTTTTCACACCATAATATGGCCTGCCATTTTGATGGCTTTGGACGAACCTATGCCGCAACAGGTTTTTGGTCATGGCTGGCTTAATTTTGACGGCAAAAAAATAGGTAAATCTTTGGGCAATTCCATAGACCCTAACGAGCTTGTAGAAGCCTATGGTACCGACGCAATACGCTATTATTTGTTGCGTGAAATGCCTTATGGGCAAGATGGCAATTTTACGCCAGAAAACCTAATCGCCCGCATTAACGCCGACCTTGCAAACGATTTGGGCAATCTTTTATCCCGCACCGTTGGGATGATTGATAAATATTTTGGCGGCAAATTGCCCGCCGCACAAGCCGCAACCGATTTTGACAACGAAATTATTTCACAGGCTACAAAAGTTGCGAAAAAAGCCGAAAGCCACTTTGATAATTTGGAATTTGATATAGGACTTGCTGAAATTTGGATGCTTATTAGCCGTGCCAATAAATATATTGACCAAGTTGAGCCCTGGAAGCTGTTTAAAGAAGAAGAAAAACAAGACGTGCTTGCGGGAAGCCTTTATGTACTTTGCGAGGTGTTGCGTGTTGTCGCCATACTTATAGAGCCTTCTATGCCGTCTGTTCCCGCAAAGGTCTATGCGCAGTTAAATATCACCAATGATGGGCATAAATCGTGGGAAGCGTCGCATAAATTTGGCTTAACACCAAAAGAAATAGCAACAACCAAAGGGGACGCTATTTTCCCAAGGATAGATGTTAAAAATTCTGTTAAAAATTAAAGGAGGTTACAGCTATGGAAGCACCAAAACTTGCACCATTTTTAACATTTTGCGGCAAGGCAGAAGAGGCTATGAAGTTTTACACTTCCGCTCTTCCTAACGCAGAAATTAAAGAGCTTGTGCTTTTTGGAAAAAATCATCCTTATGCCAAAGAGGGTGAAGAGAACCTGGTGTTGTTTGGCTCGCTATCAATTGCGGGATACGAAATTATGTTTCAAGATATGGGTTCGGCTCACGCTGTACCAAGTTTTAGTTGGTCAACATCGTTATATATAAAATGCGATGATGAAGCAGAATTTGACGCTATTTTCAACGCATTATCGCAAGGCGGCGTTGTTATGATGGGGCCAGAGTCTGTGGGTCATATTCGCAAATGCGCATGGATAACAGATAAATATGGTATAACTTGGCAACCAGTATGGGAGTGAATAAAATAAGCGAACCAAACAGCGTAATTAAATATTATCAAGACTATAACGAAAAACTACGTCTAACCCGTGGACAAGCATATAATATCGAGTTTGAAACAACAATGCACCTTTTTCTAATGCACATTCCAAAAGGCGTAAAGGTGCTGGATTGTTGTGCAGGTACAGGTGTTTATGCCTTTCCGCTTGCAAAAGCTGGCTATAAAGTTACGGCGGGCGACTTAGTGCAAAAACACGTAGACGAAATTAACGCACAAAATACTGATAAACTGATAGAAGAAGTCTATCAAGACTCTGTGTTAGATATGTCGCAATTTGCTGACAATAGCTTCGATGCCGTGTTGTGTATGGGCGCATTGTATCATCTTATGGAACGCAAAGATAGAGAAAAATGTATTACAGAATGTTTGCGGGTGCTAAAACCCAGCGGAATTTTTGCCTTTGCCTATGTAAACCGCAATGCAATATTTATCAATAATATATACAGTGCGGAAAACAGCGTTGTTAATGCGATAGAGATGACAAAAACAGGCAAATATGGCGTATTTTACTGTATGGATTTTGGCGAAGTTGATGATTTGATTGGTGGCTTTAACATCACAAAAATTACAGACGCAGGCGTTGACGGCATATTATACCCGCTAATGCAAAACATAAATGCTATGACACCTGAAGAATTTGCACAATATATGCAATACCACCTTAAAACTTGCGAACAGCCATCTATTTTAGCAAGCAGTATACACGGGCTTTGGATTGGTAAAAAATAACCCTTCTTTCTATAATAAAAGGCGACTATTAGTCGCCTTTTATGTACTATTTTTGATTTATCATCAACTTTGCCAAGCTAACTGCATCTGCCGTTGTAACAGGCATTTTTGCCGCTTCTTCGTTTTGTTCTTTAATCTGCACAAAAATCTCCTCACGATTAACAGGTATATGACGTGGTGCGTCAATGCCAATCTTTACAGACTCGCCCGAAACTGACAAAACCGTAATGGTTATTTCGTCGCCTATAATAATGCTTTCACCTTTTTTTCTGGTAAGAGCTAACATTTTCCGTCACCCCCGCAACCGCAACCACATCCGCAACCTTTTGTTGCAGATTGGTCAAAAAGCCTTGCACGTATGGGAAAATCATCTCCGCACAAAAACTGCCGCCCGATTTTTTGCTCTAAATTAACAACAATAGGGGCTTTAAGGTTTACAGTAGAATCCATCAGTTCCTCATATATAGTAGCAATATTATAAATCATAGTATTGTCGGGGTCAAAATTATCGCCTTGTTCTTTTGCAAGCTCAACAAGCACCAACGGACGATATTCTGGCAAAAATGCCGTCATATCCACCAAAACAAAAGACAAATCGCCATTATCCACGCTTTGCAAAAAACGTATAGGGCTAATGCCGCCGTCATCTTCTTGCAACAAAATAACAAAACGCTTGTCATCTGCAAAGCCTGGCAAACCATCACCAAAACTGATAATATCCTCTGTATTAATTTCTATCTCGCCAAAACCTTGTGTTGTTAGTTTCATTTTTTTAACCTCCTCTATTGTGTCTCTACAATCGCTCAATATTACCTATATAAAATTAGCCAAAGACAATTGCGAAATTCTAGCACCTGCCTGCAAAGCCGCTTGAAACACTGCTTCCATAGCATTAAGGCGCATCATAACCTCCAAATAATCCACATTTTCGTTTTGGTCTCTAAGCGCACGGAAAGTATCACGGTTTTCAAGCAAACGCTCGCTAATCATCTCCATACGCTCCATTCTTGCACCCAAAGCCGTAAACTCTGTTGTGGTTGTTTGAATATGCACATCCATATGCGACATCAAATTTGTAAACTTTGTATACAGCATCTCGCCGAAAAACGCCTGTTCCATAGCTTGTTCTTCTGCCGTCAAGCCTTCTGTAATACTAACACTATTAACCCAGCCCAAAAACGCCTGCATATCCGCAAACATCTGCCAAGGATAAGCGTGTCTTGCCTGTGTATTTATTGTTAAATGTACATTTGTGCCAAGCTCGAACTGTATCTCTTGATTTTCTTGGCTAAATGTAAGACCTGCTGTTCTATCCGCAGTGTGGAAGAATATGCGTGGGTTAAGCTCGCCAGCGAAAGTGCCGTCTATTCGATATTGTACAGGCACACCAACCCTAGCAGGGCTTCCTGGTATCGCAAATACGTCAAATTCATCCGAAGTGAAATTAATTGCGCTAGACCCTGCTGTGTCGGCTACAATAAAGAGACTGCCGCCAATATCCACAAACGAAGCGGGTGGATTTGAACCTGCAATTGACACGCCATGTAGTGAAGACGCAAGACCATTGGGGGTGGCAAATGGAGGCATAGTAAATTGCGCACCATTAACGACTATAGTTGCGCCGCCGGGATGCCCCATCGCAGGTAAATTAATAAATTCAGCCCTTGCGGCAACGGCAGGTGCTCCAGTGCCAAATCTATCAAGGTCGGCAGAATCTATAATAAGCTCGCCCGTGTCTTCTATAAAAATAATAGTACCTGGTACGGCAGCGGTATATGGGTTGGTTACGCCTGTACCAGCAGGGTCAAGTGTTTGACCCGCAAGGTTCATACGTACAACACTAAAGCCCGGTATATCAGGTGTTGTCATATTTCTGTTATCGGCTTGATGGTAAGGTAATTTCACAATATTAATGTCGGCAGGCACAATCTCTACACCTGCACCAGCTTCCCAATTTGCGGTATCACGGTCTGGTCTATCAAGCCAAGGTTGACTTGCTACCTTAACCAAATGCGGGTCTACTGGCGGTATAGCAGAAGGGTCGCCGGGATGTTGCCAATATAAAGAACCTGTTTGGTTAATATCCCTGCGGTTAATCATTTTATGAATATCATAATCAACTGTATTAGGAGGCACAGCGGTTGTAAGGTTGTTGTTTGTTATAATTGGTGGTTGGTCTGTTCTAAAACCGCTAAAAACATAACGACCTGCAAAAGTGCCGTTCATTTCTGTGTGCATTTGGTCAAACATTAGCTCGATAACACGTGTAATGGTTTGGCGGTTTTGCCAAGTGTATGTAGAGCTTGCGCCCTGCACCAAAAGCTCACTTCTGGCGCGGGACAATATTTGGCTTTGGTTGTTAAGATGTTCTTCGGAAACCTCCATCCAGCTGATGGCTTGATTGGTGTTGCGGCTAAATTGTTCTATTTCTGTTACATTTGTGCGAAAACGCAAGGCACGGCTGGCGATAATAGGATTATCCGAAGGGTTAGAAATAATCTTACCGCTGGATAATTGCATCCAAAGCCTATCTAAAGCGTGCGCAGTACGGTTTGTGTTAAGCAATAGTCTATTTGATGTCATTGAGTTTGTTATTCTCATTTTTATCCCCCTAATCTAAAATCTACCAATTACCCATACGGTTTATCATAGTATCATAAATATTATCAATAGTAGTAAACAATCTAGCTGCAGCCTGGAAAACCAATTGATGTTGTATCATCATCGCCACCTCTTCATCAAGGCTAACGCCCGATATTGCACGGCGTTGGTTGTCGATAACCATCATAAGTTCGCTATAGCTCATTGCAAAATTTTCAGCTTGTCTGCCGGTTATACCTAAATCGCCTGTCATAGCTGACACAAAGTCGCCCACACGACCTTCTCTAAACATACCACGGTCGGTACTGATAAGCACCCAAGAGTGTGCCAAATCTGCATTAGATTCGCCTGTTGCAGGACCATTAGCAATAGCCAAACGGTCGGGGTTTGCCAATAGTTCTGGATTGATTCTAAAATTGGAGGCGGTTATGTTAAAATAATTAAAAACACCTACACCATTCCAATTTGTCCAAGGGTCGTTAGGAGTGGAGTGTGATAAGAACATACCGCCAAGATTGCCGTTAAGGTCATAACCGTTAAAATGCCCTGTAACACCAGGTATTTGATTGCCATCAAGATAACGCCCTTCGTTAAAAGCGGCGGCAAGCGTGCGTGTAAGTTCGTTGAGCCTTGCCATAAAATATGGTATACCCATATAGCTTGTGGTACGTCCGACGCTTATATCGGTGACTGTAGTGCCTACCGGTGCAAAATCTGTATTTGCTGGATTATCGCCTTCATAAAGCACAAATGTTGCGTGGGTTGGCATACCGAAAGTAGCTGATGTTGGGTCTTCGTCAAAATGCAAAATATAATCGGTATATCGCAAATCACGTCCGCTACCATTTGCATTTAGCACACTAATAATACCTGTTGGTCCTAAATCTACACGGGAATTGGCATTAAATTCCATAGTAACCGTTGCAGGTGTTGTAGCAGTGGCGGCTACGAAACCTAAAGGAAATGGGTTAGCAGGTGATGGAGCAGGCGCAGGAACAGGTACGGCAGTGCCAAAATTAGCAAAATTACCGCCATTGCCATCACGCAGATGTATCAAACCTGCAAGTTCGCCACGAAGTGTCGGCGAATACATTCTAAAAGGCATACCGCTAGACCACCAAATATCATACATCGCACCTTGTTCTTCAGGGTTGCGTGCAATGCCTGTGCCGTCCGATGTAGTGCGTTGTCTTACCTCGATTTGATTAAGGTCGAAATGATTAACAAACTGCACGCCGTCTATCAAAATAACAAGTTGTCGCTGGCTTTTGCGTGGGTCGGTTGTGCGTCCTGCGGCAAAATCAGCGTTTGTTTCAATCTCACGTACATCTATATTAACATATCGGGATAATTCGTCAATCAAAACAGCTCTTTGGTCACGCAAATCGTTGGCGTTGCTTCCATCTAATTCTAAAACAGTAATTTGGCGGTTAAGCGCAGAAATTTGCCGTCCTAAACTATTAACAACGCCTACGGTAACGCTGATTTCTTGGTTTAAATCTGCCTTTTGCTGGCGCAATTGGGAATATGTTGAATTTAAAGTGGTCGCAAGCGATTCTATGCTTGCCATAAAATTACGACGGAAAGTAAGGTCTTGCGCATTTGTTGTTAAATATCTAAGACGTGCAAACATATCGTCAATGCTGGATGATATTCCCGCACCACCTTCGCCTTCACGCATAATACCTTGTACGAGCGTCATAATATCAAATTTGGTTTGATACTGCCCTGATACAGAATGTTGCGACCAAAATTTTTGGTCTAAAAACTGATTGCGTACCTGAATAACGCTGGTAATATGTGCGCCTGTACCAACCATTCCACGACCAGCACTGCCACGCAAAGGCTGATGCGCCTGTTGCAATGCCACCTGCCGAGAAAAACCCTGTGTTTCGGCATTAGCTATATTATGAGCAATAGTATGCAAATTAGCCCTCGCCACATTTAATGCCGAAGTCGTAACGTGTAATCCAAAAAATGCTGACCTCATATTTTCACCTCGTTGTCTAAATAAAACATTGGTTAAAACTGGTTAAAATTGTAGCTAATAAACCACTTATCCTCTGCCTGCTCCCAATCCGTTCACAAGTCTATCAATCATAGAATCTATCGTATTTATCATCCGTGATGATGCGTTAAAAGCGTGTTGATAGCGTATCATATTCGACATTTCTTCTTCAAGAGATACTGCCGATATGCTTTGACGACGCATTTGCACCATTTCGAGTTCCTCTTGTGTTGCCCGAACAGCATTAATTGCTTCACGCCCGCCATTTGCCATACCTGTGATAATACTGCGGTAGAAGGTGTTAATACCCAATGCATCATTGCCATTAAAACTGATAAAATCGCTGTTCCAATGGTTCATCAAACTAAGCGTCAATCGGTTATCACTTTCGCCATCAAAAGTCAATGCTAAAAAGCTAGCCCCGCCTTGCCCCAGCAATATTGGATTAATCTCCAAATTGCCCAATGTATAACTATCACCGTCACGCTGGCGTATAAACAAACGACCATCAAAAGGCGGGTTGCCTTCGCCGTCACGCAAGCCGTGCTGGTTTTGCGGTCTGCCAAGGTTTGTGCCGTCTGGTAAAATAAAATCTGATGTAAAAGCATTGTTAAACATTAGCACCATACCATTAACAAGCGTGTCTAACTGCGCCATAACCTGTGGTATTGTAGACACGTTCATATCAAAGCGTCGGCGCGCTATTAAATCTATATCAAGCTCTGTTTGCTCTGTTTGTGCCAAAAGACCAGCTTGACCTGCGGCATTTAATCCAGCGGTTGTCAATAGTCCAATACGTGCAGGTGTTAAAAAGTCTGACATACTGCCTCTTTGTTGTTGTGTCAAACGAAGCTCTGTTTCAAATTGCGTCATAAAAGCATCTACGCCAGCATCAGGCAAGGTAACACCATTTGCAACAAGCCAATCCATAAAATTATCCATAACATCTTCAAATTCTGCAATAGGATGCGATTGGTAATTTGTAGGACCTAAGCCACGGCTTGTTAGCAAAGACAACAGATGACCACGCTCGCCGCCATTTGATACAATGCAGTTTTGCCCAAGCCTGTTCCAGTTAAAAAGCGCAGGCGCATCTATTTCATCAAAACGCAAAATTCTATCTTCGCTGGTAAAAACAGGCTCAACAAAAGGCCAACCAGGATAGCTATGGCGCAACCCTAACGTATGCGCCTGTCCATTAACCAACAATTGATGTCCGCCATTGGCTGTTAAAATATTCAAACTACCGCCAGGTACTTCTATAATCTGTATATCAATTAAATTAGAAAGCTCGTCTAAGGCGTTATTGCGCCAGTCTAAAAAGTCGTTAGGGTTAAGACCTTGGTTGCGCTCCATTACAATACGGCTGTTAAGGTCGTTAATTTCAGTAATAAGTTGATTAACCCTTTGTACCGTGCCGATAATATCATTGTTTAACTGCATTTGATATTCAAACATACTACGTTGTGCCGCATTTGCCCTATCTAAAAATGTTACGGCTTGCGAAATAAAATTACCCCTTGTTTCGATAGAAGAAGGGTCGTTGTTTAGTTCATTTAAAGCCGCATTTAAATTTGTAAGCGATAATTGTAGGCGGTAATGCCCTTCAAGCTCGCCAAAAATAGAATCAAGCTCTAAATGCGTTGCCGCTCTAGTTTCCCAATAAGCCAAACGTGGTGCGGTTTCTCTAAAACGCACATCCAAAAAGTGGTCACGAATTTGGCGTATACCTGTCATTTGCGTACCCAAACCAACTTGCATTATACCGCTGGCATTTGTACCTATGGTTCTATGTGTAAAATGCGCTTGCGTAACAATTTGACGGGTAAAACCCCTTGTCGAATGGTTGGCCATATTATGACCCGTTACATAAAGCCCCGCTTGCGAAGCTAACATACCGCTAACAGAAGTATGCAAACCTTGAAAAGCCATTTATATCCCCCTAACTGTCCTATACTTACGAGCGTGTGTCTATAAAACTACCCGGCTCGTGTCCGTCCTCTAGCGACCCATATCCCGCAGGTGCTGCGTCCAAGCTCGAATGTATAATATTCATATTAAATTCAACAAAATCAAGAGCATCCTCAATTAATGCCTTGTTGTGGTCGTTTGCCGTTTTCATAGCCTCCAAGGCTAGTTTAAAATCATCCACAACCGCCACAAATTCGGCGTGTTCTGGCTGACCTTGTGTCAGCTCTGAAAGAAGTGATAATGTCAAATCTTCCTGCTTTTTGTTAAGAACAATAGCTATATTTGCCATTATCTTTTCCCGCTCTTTGTCCAAAGACAGTGCCTTTGGCACAATAATATTTTCTTGTTTTACCACTTCACGCAATTTTTCCACATCATTTTTAATGATATGTTCTTTTTTATGCGCAGAAAGGGCAACCACCTCGTTAAACAAGTCCGTTTGCCCTCTTAGTGTTTGTATTAAATTACTTACCAATCCTGCCATAAATTTTCCTCAAATATTAAATTTTAACAAAATGTTATTGCGGGTTACAACCCGCAATCCACTCTTTAAATACGTGTATCTACCAAACGTGAAGCCACGTCATAAGCAGAAACATTATAATCCCCGTTTGCAATACGCTTTTGCAAAGCCGCGACCTTATCTGCACGTACGTCGCCGTCAGAAGCAGATACCCCTTTACGAGCCACGCTATATTCCATCGCTTTGTCAGACGCTTCAAAAACATCCGTACCACGCTTGGTATCATTATTGCGCTCTGTTTTGCGCACATCCGTGGGACGATTTAAAGCTGTTAAAGCACTAACGCCAGTTATTTTCATTTGCCCACTTCCTTTCCATAATTTTTCCTTGTAAATTATTATCGGCATATTTTTCATTTTATATTAGAACTTTTTTAAGCGTTTTTATTAATAAAGAAATCGCATAAATTAAGCCTGCCTAACTCACGCCGAACGATAATCTCTGTGGTGGGTTTTGACTTTTTTAGTAACGGGTTGCGGTTGCTAATGCACAGGTGCAGTAGTTTTTTCTCGGCATTAAGGTTGGTTGCGTCAAAAGGTGCTTTATGCCATTTTATAAACTTGCGATATGCTATAGATGCGCCGCCGTCATTACAAATTATATAAATACGCTGGCGTTTTGGTAGTTTTTCCACACCACGCATTACAAATGCCTCTTGACAAAATGTAATGTTTTGGTAGTTTTTGCGTATATACTTCGGTATTTTTAACATCACAGGCAAAAAAGGCTTGTTGCGTGCAAAAATACTGCGCAATAGCGACGAAATATATATTCTTCTAAAATAAACCCCAAGCCTACGAGCAGGGAAAAATAGCACAACCGCAGCAACAAGTATAAAAACACCAATAATAGCGGCAACAACAGGAAAAACAAAGGCTAAAATTACATAGCCAATCGTCATTATGTATTTACCAATTTGCCCAATGGCAAAGGTTCCAGGGATTAGCGCAAATATAAAGCTGGAAGCCTCTACGCCCTTCATTAGCGTACGTACTGCGGCAAAGCTCACTGTGCCAAACACGGCAGGCAAGCCGTTTGCGGCAAGCACCGTCACATTAAATGCCGTGTCAGTTTGCTCGTATGTTTGATACAGCAGGTGAAAAAGTGTTATCCACAATACCGTTGCTATACCCAAAATGTACTCTATCTTACCCAATGTAGCATCGCAAACTACCTTTGTTGTGCGGAACAAATTAAGCAGTATTTTTGCCGCCACCAAACATACCAGCACGACTGTTATCCAATTGTTTAAATCGCCCGAAAAAACAAGCAAAGCCAGCGTCGCCAAAGGGTCAACGCCAGCAGATATTATTTGCGAAAAATTTTCTATTATATTTTCAATCAACCTAACACCTCACGGCTTTGCGCTTAAAGTCAACCTTTGCAACGCTGGTTCCCTAATGGGAACTTCTGATAATTTTACAGTTATAATTATCACCTGTCAAAATTATAACATAATTTATTTAGTTTGACAATATGGCTAAATTGCGGTATAATTTTAATATAAATTTAGACAATTGCGAAACTTCAAAATCAAACCCACATTTGGAAAATAAGTAATTTCACAAGTGTTTGCAAGTGATTTAACAGAAAAGACAGGGCAAAAAGAGTACAAAAATAACACCACTTGAGC
>Ga0123352_10001180_pt1 | contig 34163 bp, 15 predicted proteins | sample TergutLab28metaG_FD_89700 | JGI IMG/M metagenome (GOLD analysis project Ga0123352, IMG submission 89700) | Labiotermes labralis P1 segment gut microbial communities from Petit-Saut dam, French Guiana - Lab288 P1 | ecosystem: Host-associated > Arthropoda: Insects > Digestive system > Gut ...
AAAACCTGTTTTTTACTTAAATTGAGTTGGCGCGGAAGTGTGGGGAGGAAGGGGGTGAAAGGTTTGTTGGGGGGGGGGGGGCTCTGAAACTAATGGTGGGAATACTTTACACTACAGGTCGGCTATCATGTGCTGGAAATCGGTCAGCCCAGGTGACGTCCCTGCAGAACAGTCATTTGTCATCATTATTAGGTCTAACAGTCCTCTTGAGGGGTAGTGTTACTGTTCCATCTCCCACCCTTCTGTTACCCTCATCAACACTAGGAAACCCTTTCAAATAAGTCTATCTGTGGAATCTCAGTGCTGATGCTAAAGCTCTCGGTTAATACTATACATGCTCCTGGACTACGTCCTGTCTCCTGGTGACTATGATTCAGCAATTACATATCTCCATCGAAATATAGAGCATATAGATAAAAGTGCTAGAACTGCTAGGAAGAACTCAAACTGCGTTCTTTCTGCACAGTACTTCAATAAAAATATAGCAAACGTACAGAGCCAGTAATAATCATAAATTAATAATTATAAAATTTAATACTCATTTCTTGTGTGCAGTTAAATTAAGATGCGCTACATTTAAACAGCAGGCCTATAATATGAAGATATCCCACCATCGACATGTCTGTTACCGTTAACTTTTCAATCAGAATTTTCAGCTACAAAGCATGGTATGCCTACTTCGAAAGTTTCGTAACGTATTTGTCAATATGTACGTTGTTTTATGTATGACTTATTGAACGATTTTTTGTATCATCTACCATTCAGTGGCAGGAACATACTAAGATAATGAATCGAAAATTATTTGTAAGTAAGCGACAGTAGTCAATTTTGAGGTGCTGCAAAAACTCTACATTTGCCTGGATCGACTGAAGAAATCCAAGAAATTCTACAGAATAATCAGTATCCAAGTAAAGATTCGTATCGGGCACATCCCTAATACAAACCAGAAACTTTGCCGATATGACACTCTAACTTATTCATGAGCCACGCATGTAGATTTTTCGGATGTATCGAAACGTCACCTTCATGGCCTTGCATGTTCTTCGAACTTAGCCTCAGGCAGTCGAATGTAGTCTAAAACCTCACATTCATCTTCTTTAAGATTTACTTTAATAATATCCTCCTCTATGTAGCCCAGTCTCAGGAGTTATCTTTTTCTGCAGGTTTTCTAATTAAAATTTTTTATACAGTTTTCAACCCCTTTGTGCGAGCTACATATCCCGCCCATCTCAACCTCCCTTTTCCCACTCCCCAGTAACAATTATGAAGTCCCTCACTCCATGTTGCGCTGCTTTCTTATTTTCGTTCGCATTTTTTTAATAACTGACAAGGAATAATCTGATTATCGCAAGTTCCTTCTTCTTGAACTACTTGATCCTTCAAGATGAAGGCACTAGGTGCTTTCGAAACGTCGAGAATCGTATCCTCAGCGACACAGCTTCACATCGAGAAGATACGAATTTCCTGGTATAATGTCCTACTCTTCAATGATGTTGCTCCTTTCAATACTCAATCGAATGTCCCTGTAATCTCTTCGCGACGCTTCTATCGGATTTCTTCAAACTGTTTCTTCCCTTATAACGAAATACAAAGTTTCACGTCAGTATAATACACAATTATAACAAAAAAAAAGAGAGGTTAGCGAGAAACAGAATGAGGAATGGGGAGACAGACGACGGAGAAATTAGTTTCGCTGGCGCTCCGTACCTTCAAAATCAACGTAAGCCCCACCACTCCATTTTCGAGGGCGACATTGCAGCTGGCGCAAACATGTCATGTGAACCGCACGCCGTGTGGGGGGCTTGATTCCCCTTCTGTATGTGCCCCATATTGGATGGGAACTCGAACCCCCCCCCCCCAAAAAAAAAGAAGAAGAAGAAGATATATGGATCCTTGTTATTAGACTTTACTTGTTACTAGGGGCACGCAGCTTACTGTATGTACTTGCCATATACAGACACAACTGGCGCGTGTAAATTGTCGTTAGAGGAAAGAGAGAACATCGGTACGACGAAAAGTGTAATATCAGAAACAAATGTGAGCGGCGCGTCAACGTAAATGTGCATTCATAAACATTCTAAAGAAATCATTTGTTCAAAACTATTTTCTTGACACGGTTCAAAGACAGACAGTGCCATATCTGCACAGCCTTTCCAGAGGCATTCTTTGTTCCTAACGCACTTTCTTTTGTGATTTGCGTGAAGTGTACAAAAGAAAACTACAGTATAGGGTTCGTCCTTTCGCATGTTTATTGTCGAACGCCTTGGAAAAGTTTCGCTTAAATTTGGCACTGTTGGCAAGTGTCTACATCCAAAGCCAGTTTCGCGTCAACCCGATACACGAGATGTCCCCACATCACATGACACTGTCATCAAACATTTTCTTTAAAACGACTCAAACTACAAATTATTAAGTCTGTCAATTCGTAAATCTCTGAATGTACTTCATTAAATTTTTCCAAATTTTTCTGACAAGTTAAGATATAAATTAATAGACTCCATGCAACACAATATATGTAGTTTTGCTTTAATATATCTGTACACCAACAGCTTATACTGTACATTTGTGTAACAAACGAATCTCAATATTCTTTGGAAGACTAAAGTTAAAAGGCTTATCATACCGGAAGTAATAGTTCGTCACGTAACTATTCAGTCAGATTACGGAGCAAAATTCGGTTCTAAAGACACAGCGATTCACTCCACAATCCACTGCGACGATCTAATCATTTACAGATTAATTTATTCTAGTGGCCTACTCTGATAATTTTATTGGTCTTTCCTTCAAGATACACAAACAGTGAAATATTGTGACGTCAAACGATACATCAAACACCAAAATGGAAGAAAAATTAGATCTTATTTTCAAAGTAAGATCTGCAAATATGCATGTCGACTAGGTGAAGGCTTCAAGGTGGATAAAAACAAATTTAAGACTCATAACTAGCTTATATTTACATTACTTCCTGCCCAATTTCAATAAACTGAGGGGTGAAACTGCAATACAATCGTGGTAAACAACATAACAATAAGCTAGTAATTATATTTGCCACAAAAATCCAATTTACTGATGGCCACATTAAACAACAAAGAAGATAGAAAAAATCTGAATTTCATTAACACCTTAAAACTTCGTTCTTTCCGCGCAGCAAAACCTGGACAGTAAAAAACCAAAGTCGAAATTAGAATCACCGCTATTGAGATTAAATTCAAGATAAGGGCAGAGAAACAGATATACTAAATTAAATACCGGATTTTTACTAATAAAACTTTGCAAGTAGGACAAAAGTGCGTATGCCAAATATCTCAAGTTGTGTTACTCCAAATACTGCCATTATTTCTTGTGTTAGTGATGAGCTGGGCTACAGAGAACAACAAGGATACAAGGCACGTTTAACGCACTTAGGAAATACAAACTGCTGAAGAGCTGAAGTTTTAGAATGCAGCATTCTGCCACTCTGTTCAGAAACTGTGATTACAATCCGTTTTGGTATCGGATAGTGCTTTCGTTTAAGAGATCCGCCACGTGTGCGCTATACTGTGCCTTCTTTTGAATCACACGTTACGAAAATATTCTAATACTCTGTAAGCATTTCTTCTCAGCGAGTCCTGAAAAACTCTTCGTAATACTGTCACCATTATTTGTTAGTATATTAGCGTATGTACGTGTATACTTCAGAATTCGGAGTTTGGGTTCCAATTACATTATCATTTGTTTCCATTTCGGAAAGCCGAGATGTCTTTGTCGGTATAGCGACTCGGTACTGGCTGGATAGTCCGGGGATCGGATTCTGGTGGGTCGAGATTTTCCGCCCCCATCCAGACTGGCCCTGGGGCAAACTCAGCTTCCTATATAGTGGGTACCGGGTCATTGTCGGAGGTAGAGCGGTTGGGGCGTGGCATTAACCACTCACTCTCATCTAGCGCCGAGGTTAATGAAAGAGTAGAGCTATACTTTTACTTCTCTTCTGTGCTTCCATGGCATAATATAGGGTGAAATTTACTGTATCTAGGTTTCCATTTTGCGAAGAATAGAATTCTTTTATCTCTGACCTAAGCAAGGGAATGCTCCGGTTGCTGCAGGTTTTATGGAATTTAAAAGAGGCGTGTAGGTGCTGCGATAAAAGAAGTTCCCTGTGTTATACCGTTTCACCCGATAATTAGCAGTGCGGACTAGCGCTAAGTAGCGTGTCTATAGAAATCACACGAAGTTTTAACCCCGGTCATTGGTCCTACCAGGGTCTATGGCCTGTCAAGTGGAATGAAATTCTCACTGACAGCTCAGATTTAATGTAAATATTAACCTGGGTGCTGTAGTGGGGAGGGGCACCATATTCTGATGCAAGGTGTAATGGGTAACTCAATTGCGCGGGAGTCAACAATCAACGGGCAAGACAAAAGGAACAGAAAGAGACGAAAATGAGTTACTGTCAAAACTCACCCATTAATAACTAGCTGTCTGAATATCCTGTCGCTCAAACCTGTTCAACACGTATGTGATGTCACGCGCAAAGTAACAGGGCGCAGGTCTGCATGGTTTTGTTTTGTAACTGAAGATAAAAGCAATTTCTGTCATAAGCATTTTAATTTGGGAGAAGAATGTTATAAAAAAGAAAGAAGAGAACAAAACCTTTTGCTCCATGAGTCGTACAATATTAACGAAATGGTTGTCCCAAGTATCAGATCATGGTGTCTCTTACTTATAACAGAGAGCTCAAACAATAATCCAAGTAAATGGACAGTGTATTTAACCTGGTACAGAGACAATATACACCGTCAGTAGTGATGAAGGCTGGTGTGTGTGTGTGTGTTACGTAAGGACGGTCCTATTCATTTGGAACAGAAGACTTGAAGTGGGAAGAAGAAATCAGGAATTATTACAATGAGTTAAGGAAGAAAGGAATATCCCACAAATAATAAAAAGGATAAAGACTCTGGATTGGTCACATCTGAACAGGGAATGCCTTCTAAAACACAATATTGTAGGAAAGAGAGAGGAAGCACGTGACAGGAAGAAGAGGAAGAAGACGTAAGCAGCTACTGGACGACCTCAAAGAAAAGAGAGGATAATGTAAATTGACAGAGGAAGCACTACATCACACTCTGTGAAGAAATGGCTTAGGAATAGGCCATGGCCCTTTCGTAAGACTTACAAGAACAGGAATGAATGAATGCAGTATTATAGCTTCAGATATTTGTGACGTAATGGAACCTGAAAGCTTGAATGTAACAGGCAAGCCCACCAGCTAGGATCATCGCGTAGCATAAACAGCGATCGGCGAGGGCATCTGTTAATGATTAAGTTAATTGAATTCCATGTTGCGGGTGTGAAGAAACACAGACCAGTGCTTGGTGTAAAAGTTATTATCAAATTCTGTTTGTATGAAAGTCATCTCTGCTTACAGTAAAATATAATTTCTTTGGTGGTTTGTTACAGGACGCTGTCACTTTCTCAGGACAGAATCAAGAGCGTCGAATTGTGGAATGACAAAAAAAAAGATTGACTTGGAAAGGATATGAAAAGTAATGGTTCTTAACTAATAGATATATTACTCCGGTATTTCCATAAATTACCTGAGGTAAACCACTAAACATGTCAGTAATATTAGCTGATGTATTCCCTTGGGGGCGAGATTCTCCGCACTCGTCCAGACATGTCCTGAGGCCCACCCAGCCTCCTATACAACGAGCACCGGGTTTCTTTCACCGAGGTAAAGTGGCCTTAACCACCAACCCCATCTAGCGCCGAGGTTAAATGAAGAGTAGAGCTATACCTCCACTCCCATTTTGTGACTCCATGGCAGGTTATAGGGTGAAATTTACGTTTTTTTATTAGCGGATTTCCTAACCGAAAGTCAAAACAAAATATCTTAAATAAAATCCCAGAGTGTTACTGCCAATAAAAAAACAAGAAACCGAACGTTTTGGAAAACCGAATCTTCTGGCAGCATTAGAAACTCTGTCTCCATAAATACATCACACACGTAGGTAGGTTAAACATAAATGCTAGTAGTTACGTCACCTTCTCCTCTGAACTACACCTACCACGTTGTATCTCCCGACGACAGTTTCCAACCGAAAGTCCCAAACCATCTCTTGTTTCTCCTACGTAATTTCCAGTGCACTTCTCTGTTTTAATTACCTGTCGCGCCACGACAGACAAATGTTGGGCTTTCCGTAAGGTAATTTCTTCAGTTAATGTGTAACTTTATCTCTCAAAGGTCCAGACACTTTTCTCACCGCTTTGTTCTCAAGCATTACGAAGCACCATCATAATCTTAACACCCATTCAAGCCAACAAGTATATCTGTACTGGTCTTGAATACGTTATGTGTTGCAACTACAGCTAATTCACTGCACTACATTTAGATCTAAGACGGACGGTTGATCAGCCCGACACAGAGAACTCTAATTGACAACACACAACACTCACATAACACAGATATCCAAGCAATAGGCGAGATTCGAACTCGCAATCCTAGCAAACGAGCGGCCGCAGACCCAAGTCTTAAACTACGCCATTTCCCAGATATGGGGCGTATTAAATACAGACGATTTGTCACAAACTGACTCTCCTGTAATCAACAAGTGATGAAGTCACCTAGAACCCTCCAATAAGCGGGCTTTCTGATCATAGTATATAACCAGGTCATAAATTTTCCTTGTTTTTATGAAATGTGAGGGTTCATTATTAGCAAGAGTTCGCTATACCCTATCGTGAACCACACGAATAAACTCGCACGGTTCAGGTAATGTGTTGTGGATCAGTTAATTCACTACACCATAATAAGACCTACTTTGTGTCGGGCTGATCACTCATCCAGATGAGTCCTACCAAGTGTGATCGTCAAGTCTCCACAATGAGGGGCCCTGGCCCACTGGGGGCTGCTGCGCCATGGGGGGGGGGAGGGGGAAACGACCTATACGGCGTGCCATTTCTTCTCAACTACAGGATGTATTTAATAGAGACGATGTGTTACAAATTGTCTCTTCTCTAATAAACAAGCGATGAACTCACATATAACGCCCCAATGAACAGTCTACGTGATCATACTAATTAAGCAGGTCAAACAATATCCCCAGTTTAACCTTTTCAAACCTATTGGTTACGTGATGCACCACCAGTTTAACATTCAACAACTGTACGCTCTGCCCACAATTTATATGATTTGTATTTATCTGGGAACAAACAGCGACTTGTGACACTTACAGCCTAAACTGGTTGGTTTTTATAACGGAGATGAAAAGTGTTTACAGCGCGGTACGACCTGGGCCTTTAACTAGAACAGTCTGCGCTTCGTCCTTAAAGGATTAACGTGTTTCCAAAAGATGGCAAGGCGGAGTATTTAAACATACGCAGCAGACCTTCAAAACAACACTTTTAAAATATGCATCATCATATATTGTTTATTATTAATATTAATATTAATAAATAATATATAAGCATATTTTATCAGCGTGCAGTTTTGTCCTGCTACACAAATTTAAATATCCCTTTAATGGGCAGATATAGAGCATAGTATTGTAATTTCATTAACGCCCAACAGGCAAAATCAGTATGTAATAAATAATATATGACAAGTATATCTTACCGGTGTGCATTTGTCGGTCTACTGCATAAGTTTAATCAATTTATCTACTTATTTTGCCATGTTAATGTTCACTGTTACCTTCTTAGCAAGAGCTCGCTACTCGACCCCATTCTAATTCACACAAATCTATTTTAAGACAAAACGCTAAGTATCGTCAAGGTCTGCATACCTGAAACTGAATCAGTTGGAGACCGGTCTCAAATAGCAGCTTTAGAAGAGGGCATTGCCTCTGTAAAGAGCCTGACATAATAAATCATTCATTTGATGCTTGATGCAGTTGAGTACCTCGTTAAATTAACAATAACACACTGAACTGTACATAAGTGAAAAGTAGCACTTCTGTTCCATCCAAAAGTCTAATCAGTAAAGTGTTTGTTAACACTAATCAATTTGCACAGGATATCCAGGTTAGTGTCCGAAGGGAAAAGGGAGGCGGAAACCATATGGGGCCTAGCATTTGGTAATATCGTGCTCATTCTCTATACACAAAAACCGACTACTTTAGCTAATATTAGGCTCAGAGAATGAGACTGGCTGTTCTGCAAGGCCCATCTGAACAGGCTTTGTATTTTAGCCTGGAGACTTGGAACGATCCTTTCCCCGAAATGTTTAAATTTTCTATTTTTATGATTTTCTTACCATGACACAACAGCCCCTAGTGGTCAAGGCCTCCTTATTTTCGAGGATTTACTATCACACACAGACACACAACAGTCGGTAGGACACCTCTGGACGAGGGATCAGCTCGTCGCAGAGACCTATACCTGACAACAAACACGCAGTCGAGATAGACATCCATGCCAGCGGCGGGATTCGAACCCACAATCCCAACAGCCGAGCGGCCGCAGATCCACGCCTAGACCGCGCGGCTACTGGTAATGGTTTTATTAATTTTACCGATTCTAAAACACCAGACGACGGGTAAAGTCCAAGCAGGAAATAGCCTGAAAAAGAGTTTTCGTAATATACTGTACATATCCACACAGTGAATTCCGAAGTTCACAGGCGTAGTCAAGGTTTGCCTGAGAATGTTAGCATACTTGTACTGTACCAGGGGCGGACTTCCGCTGGGTACCAGTTACATTGGCTGGAAAATTTCAATTGTAGCCAATAAACACAGAGAGTGTAACTGAACAGAACTAGGATTCCTTCCAGTTGGTCTCATCTGATTCATAATTTACGACAGTCCTCTTGTTTGTAAGCTATCACAGCGGAATGAGGGGCCACTGAAACACGTAACACGGGAGAAAGTCACTCGACTCTGTCATTCCTGGCCATCCATTCGTATCTTACGCAATTCCTAACCTCAGTAAAGAATACGGAGGCTCTGTGAGTGAGTCTTGCATAGAAATTCGTGCAAAGTTTTGATTAGGAAGTTGAAAGAAACCAAATATCTTAAATGACGTAGACATGAGTTGAAACATGATATACAAATTGAACTACCAGGAGGTAAAGTGTGACTTCTAAGACTGATTCATTTATCTCAAAAATCGGTTTACTGGACAGACCTTGCAAATGTAGTAATGAATCTTCGCGATATTTAAAATTCAGGTAATTTCATAACTTCCGAATTAGTTGTTACATTCTTCCCTTCACATAGCTGCAACTTACACAGCAGCAATCTTCTTGCACGGAGCAAGGATTTTCTTCAATAGCTATGTGCTACTGCTACCTGATTATAATGACAACTGGTAATCGTCAAATTCTACGTTATTGGAATTAATCGTGGGCAGTTATAAGATTTTACGGCTTTGAATATTAAGATCACATTCTGCTGAATTACGGCGCCGTGTAGTTTGTTAAGTAATTAGGAATATATCGGTTCAGTGTTCTCCAATTGTGCGGTCACAACCATGTACCGGTCCTCCGTTCACCGCGAGTACATTATCAGTCAGGTATTCTCCGCTGGCTTTCAGAATTTTTCTAACAAACTGGCTTTCTCTTCACAGAGGACAATAGGAATGGTAAACATCAATCTGAGGTTGTAAAATCTGGCCACGAGCTCCAAACAGGCTCGAGAGTAAGAGTGACCGATTGTTAAAGTGACTTATATTTGACTGGTCACTTCACTCTTAAATTTTTCTCCAAGATGTTCGTACCTACATACTGGAATCCAATGCTACTATCTTTGACAAGTTCAGATTAATTTGTGTGTTAAAAACCTATGTCTTAAGATTGAAATTAGTATTATCCTCTCAATTACTCTTTCGTCTCCCAGACAGACTTCTTCAATAATCATTTTGAGTAGGTTTGGTCATAAGTAGCATTCTCACATGGAATATGAGATGCACACTGAAGAGCCTTAAGTGCAGTACATATAGAACTAAATATATCCCAGATAAACGTAATGTGTTTTTTAATAAAACGGTTGCAGTTGCATGCTTTATGTAGCGTAGAAAAGGATGGAAACTTGATGAAAAATAATAAACAAGTAGAGGTCGTGTAATATTTTAGAAATCATTCCAGCATTCGCCCGGATAAACTGAAGATTTTTATCATTATTTAACGAATCTGTCTCGAGTACATATGCTTAAGCATACTGTACCGAGTTTGTGGTTATTAACTGATAAATTGGAATGGACTTGCAAACAGAGCGTTCTACTACATGTGAAATATTGTCTCAGTATTTGAAAGGAAGGACTGAGGAAAACCACATTCAGTCTATTCGGGCTCCGAGTAGAAATTAGAGCCGTAGAGTTCCAGATAAAAATAGAGAGTGGAAACTGCCTCAGCACTGCTTTTGTTTGAGAGATTTGGGAAAATCACGAAAAAATCTGACAAGAAAAGAAGTAGCCTGGTTGGTAATCAAACCCAGTACCACTGTAAAACTTTATAGACTCATCAAGCTGGCTGGTTAATGGAAGAGCTTTGGGAGCCGTACTGTGTGAGACAGTACGTGTGTCACAAAATTACAGCTAAAGATGATCTCAAACTACAGTCGAAATATACTTATCTGAGCGTACTAATTGGCTTTTTGAAGTGTACACGCTACAACCACATTGCGGGAGGAAAGGAAGCTGAGGGTGTTTGAGAACATGGTGTTGAGGAGAATATTTGGACCTAGGAGGGACAAGGTAACGGGGGAATGGAGGAGATTGCATAACTAGGAGCTAAATGATTTGTACTCCTTACCCAATATTGTGCGGGTAATAAAATCGAGAAGAATGTGATGGGCTGGGCATGTGGCGCGTATGGGTGAGTAGAGGGGGGTGTATAGAGTCTTGGTGGGGAAACCGGAGGGAAAGAGACCACTGGGGAGACCTAGGCGTAGATGGGTAGATAATATTAGGACGGATCTCCAGGAGGTGGGATGTGGGTATATGGACTGGATTGGGCTGGCTCAGGATAGAGACAGGTGGCGGACGCTTGTGAGTGCGGTAATGAACCTTCGGGTTCCTTGAAATGCGGGGAATTTCTTGACTAGCTGCAAACCTATTAGCTTCTCAAGAAGGAATCTGCACCATTGAGTAAGTAAGTACATGCTGCAACCGACGAGCAATAAGGGGCGAAGAACCGACATAAATAGAGGCAAGTGTTTTCATAATAATCATACTCTAAACTACCTGTTTTCATTTCCTTCAGAATGAAATTTTAGATATTTACGGTGTCAGTTAATGTAGAAAATATGTACGTGTAACTACGGTGTATTCTTATACTTGGCATCAATATAAGCACCCGTAAAACTGACAGGCGTTAGGTTACATTTTTCTGCTCTCATGTACTGTATGTTTTCTCTTTGATAGGAAAAAAATTATCCCAAAATAAATGGAAGACCTGTACATTGTTGTCACAAATATACTGAGAATATATGATAAAGAAGTGTTCAGTAGAATGTCTGGAACTGAAAGAGAGAAAGGAATTTAATAACGAGTTTCTTTGTAAGTACTGTTCACATAGCTAGAGTCTATTAAATCAAGTACGATACCGTGGGAGGGAAATTAAGCACATTTCGGAAAGTGGAGAAATTAATAAGAAAATCGGTCCGAAGAGAAAGGGAAAATTAGAAATAGTAGATAAGTTGGTAAGATAAAGTAATCTTAAAAAGTAACAGAATGTGAGGGTGTGGAGAGAATTCATGTGGCTCAGACTAGCTTCTCTTTAGCTTAACAATGAGCATTCGAATTTCAAAAAATCGCGAAATTTATTGACAGTTCGAACGAAAATCCGATTCTAATTGGGTATTCTACTTCAAGGAATTAATCAGTAGCATTAAACACAAGATATATATATATAATGTTTATTGGACCGTGCATCATCTTGATAGTTGAATAAAGATAGTTATGTTTTGTTAACTTGGTGCACCAAGTTAACATAACGAAGTAATTCACTGAATGTTTTAAATTATAGCTTTAGCAAGGAACAATGTATGCTCCATGAGGATTTTATACTTCGTAAATAATATATATATGCATGTGTTGGTGTGTGTAATGAAATAATCTACAGAATTCACGGTGCAACGACAAAAATAATTAATTTGATCTGTTAGCGGTTTAATATTAAGAAATACTGCACTCTTTCCAAAGAATGTTCTTTTGTATTTCGCAGGCCTCCCATTCTCATATAGATCACTGATACTCTCCTATACAGTATCAACTGACTTGTCTTTATAATGAGAAGGAGTTTGTTCTCTGTGAGATAGGGACTGAAATTTTATGTGCTATTTTTCAGATGAAATTAAGTTTTTAAGTGGTTATAATATGCCACAACAGTAGGTAAATATGTAACTAAATATAACGTGTAAGGTGTCTGCATTACATTGTGAAGTAATAGTGGCCAATCTGACTGCGGCAATGTTCAGATTTTCAAAAACAATAATCCTTCTAAAGTAAACCACACGAACAAATGGATGACAGTGAAAAAAAACCGACGACAACTTGAGAACATTGACAAATAAGCATGAATAAATGAGAAACCGTAGTCGAACATTTTGGTCGATTCATTATGGTTAATTTGATGAAGAAATTAAATAGGGTTAAGTAATAAATTGGAAAGGGCGTGGAACGATACGATCGTGATCCGTACTTATGTTTGCAGGACTTGTGTGCAACTAAGACAAATCTTAAAGAGACGGAGATTGAACCTCAGATATTTCCAGTATGAATCACAAACAATAACTGTTCCATTGTTTGCGTCGTTTATTTATGAATTTTAAATTGATAAATGACTGAAATTAATTACATTAAATAAAAATTAACAGTAAAATACAATTAATTGTATTACGGTCTTCCGGGACATGACAACGTATATAATGCCAGGTAGGGGAAACTTCTGAATTAATAGTCAGGATGGATCTATCCTGGAAGTCTTCTACATAGAATAGGGAGACAGGAGGTTACTCGAAATGTTTTTATCTATATTCTAAAGTATATTACATTACGCCCCAAAACCCCAGTTTTACTTGTATTGCTCAGAGCAATAATAAAATAAATATCATACCTATATATATCTTTAACACAGGCTACGTCCGTATTCCTTTCAAATTGTTTTCACACGCCAGTTACCACGTTCATATTACATAACACAAAATAGGCCTACTGGAATATTGACTTTAAGTAACCTATGAAAGCGTCACGTCATAATTTCTGGTGATACAGTCTAATGTGTATAATTGGGTACAAAATGTATTCAGGAAACTCGTAACTGCAATAAAGTTACTATTCTGTCAGTCAACACGAAATTATTTCCGCTTGCATGAGCACAGCATACAATGTAATACTGATGATGTGCAATCACATTTGAATGTACACTAACTGTTAATTAATTGATATGTATCAACGAAGTATTAGTATGCATCTACGTAAACACAAAGATTTATAAACTGGGCTAAAATGTTATTAGAATATCAGTTCAAAAACAAACTGTAATATATTATGCACGGGTGTAAAAATTTTCCAACAATAAGGGAGTCATCAGAGGGGTGGCATGAAGAAGTTCCACATGGAAGACTGACATACATTTTAGGTGCCATCGTAAAAAAAATTAGTAGCCAGAGCGACCTGGCCCCTACATTTTGTGCACCCCTGATATTATGAGTCGCAATAGACCGTTCATCTCATGGCCTACCAAATTATTCTTAGCCTGAGTTTTGCGAAATAGTATAAAAAATGTGTTCGCCTAACACGCACAACACTGACGAACAGCATTTAATTGCTCAAATTTGACGCTGAACATCAGATTTAGATCCCAAACAGCAAAGTCCGGTGACCACAAGTCATATTTCGTAATGGTAAGATGCTGAATTGGAATCTCGCCCAGGAACCGTCTACACAGTCCGACAATTATGTAATGAGACTGAGGTTATGGAATAAAACTGGAACAACAGACTTGAGTACTATCTGTATTTTATTCAAAGCACATCCCTTCTGCATCGATACAGCGAGTGGCACGATCTAGCAAAGACTGGAAGGACCTCTGCAAGTCTTCTTGTAGTATGGCCCGAAGACTCGATGTCACAGCTGCTTGGATGTCTTGAACATCTTCAAACAGGCGCCCTTTCAATGGTAACTTCAGTTTGTGTTTATAGTGACTGAATTTTCCATGACGTCTTCGCTCTTCTGGGATGTCATGAGCTTCGGCGGTTAGTTACCAACGTTTCGAGAGATCCTACAGGTCCAATCTTCAACGGTCGACGTATGAGCGCCATGAAGATGGGACCGATAAGCTGTCATGAAAAGTCGGATAAGGCTGCAGTCATCCCAGAAGAGCAGCGAGCACTTTATTTGCGAGGTGGGGGAAGCCTGAAACTTTGAATTTTTCAGGTTTTCCTTCCGACCCTCAAAACAAATTTCGGATTAATATCACAAATTTAGTCTACAAGCGTTTCTTTGACATCCATTACAATTTGCTATTCACTACCCGCATTGCCATTCAAAGCGCAGCACTGTGACTCTCACACTGGAGCATTGAAATGTAAACTAAATAAATTCACGCTTCTGTTTCTGTTTCTTAAAAAAAAACTGCAGAAGAAACAAGGCTTATTAATTCAGCACGACTCTAAATTCTTCCTTTCTAAGCAAATAAAGGAACAATAATAAGATGTAGGAGAAAACTTCTTCTGTAGAGGCAATAAGACCTACCTGTTTCGACTCGACTGTAAACTAATGAATTACGGCAATAAATAATTAATAAAGTTAGTTCTGCTGGAGTCGGTATGGAAGTATAAACCCCCCCTCCCCCCGATATCTTTTACAACAGACCTCCAGATAGCAACACAGCTTAGGGCATAATAACAATTTTATCACATTTGGTATCTTTAACATCTTTGCAGAAATTTTCAATTTAGTGAAGCTGGATGTGCTGGTAAGTGCAAAAACTTCCCTTAAAATTTCACCGGTCTTCACGCTGGCACCAATTACATTACCCCGAGCAAGCCACGAAGTATGAAACAAAGGCACGAACCATTGCAAAGAGGCACTACGAAGAACACATCCTTGCCTTCATGCTACACAGAGTAGTACCGTGAGGGTGTACAGCCATTGATTCTCAGTGGGTCTTTGATTCGTAATGGCATGCCATCCCACATTACGCAGACGTATTGTGACTTCAGCTGGTCGCTACAATTTGTTCAGCTTAATAGTATGTAGCTTGCTCTAGTCACTGTGTTATATTCTATGTGTCTTTGTACTACAAAGTACTGTCAAGTGGTGTTTTGGGTCCATACATCACGTAGCTTACATGATGCACTTGTAAAATTACTGTACACCTTAATTAACCTTCTGACTTGCTGACAGGACTGAGGAGTTTGCTTTTGATATTGGTAGGTTTTTGCATTGGGAACAGCTGACCGTCCCATGTTTGTGACCGGTAACCGATGTATTCGGGGGAGCCGGGATAGCGTAGTCGGCATAGCGGCTAGCTACGGGCTGGACGGTCCGGAGATCGAATCCCGGTGAAGGAGAGATTTTCCTCACCTGTCCAGACCGGCTCTGAGGCCCACCCAGCCACCTATACAACGTGTACCGGGTCCTTCCCAGGGGTAAAGCGGTTGGGGCGTGGCGTTGACCACCCACCTCAACTAGCGCCGAGGTTAAGGAAAGAGTAGAGCTATACTTCTACTCCCCCTCTGGGCCTCGTGGTCTGTTTCTTGTAAAAGGAACTTCTGAAAAATGCCGACCAGTGGGACGGAGGTCATGCAGTGTTACGGCTCGTGTTGTTGGAAGGATCTTCTTCTTTCCCCCAATCGTTGTCGCGACTATTAAGGGACTCTACCCACGCTATGCAGGTAAGGGACAGTAGAATACTAATTGCACATACTTAAAAGTGTAGACGGTAGCTTTGTGTGGACATGTATTATTTGGTTACGTAGGATTAGAATATTTATTATATAATTATTATAAATTAATAAGTAAATATAAATTCGTGGACAAATCCTGTCATAAGAGAATATTTACAAATGACCATAACGACATACTACAATATTACATATTAATTCAAAGAAAAGAAGAATTTGCTGGGAATACCCTATGAATTTATTATTTCTAAAATGCTTTCATTTGTAACATTCGTCACCACCACATGCAATTCGTAAGTAGCACGCAAGTCCATATTTCGAAAGTGATGGCGAAATGTACGACTTCCCGATAAAATTGTGCACTTCAGTAATAGTCAAACGAATACCATTTATCCCCACTCACTGGAGATATTTTTTATACAGGAACCTCCACCAAAATACACCCGACTTGATTTATGAATTATTCATACCCATACGATATGGGATAGAAAAACACAACGGGCTCTTCTAGTGCTAAAACACGCTACGCAAAATGCGGAATGGGAAAAATTTCCATCTTAGAAAAGAGTAATAGATAACAGACATTGATAAACGTAACAAAGCAAAAAATGGATATTCCGGAAATATTAAAATCATGAAGGCAGTAAAATGTAAGACAGAAAACAGCGCGTTAGAAGACAGAACAGACCTGAAGAAGGAATCACAGATTTTATCGCATTTTGTGAGATAAGATGAAGATGAATGGCTTCGCAGCAAAAATGTTTTTCCATACTGACTGACAAACGTAACTTAAGCACTCCTTGTATCACGCAACAAGCTCAGCCTGAAGATGGCTCTATGAGATGAGCCGAAACATGTTGCTCTTAAAAATGATTTAATTATCTTTTAATTGTAATTACTTAATAAAATGTTGTGTTAGACTGTTTACATATATATATATATATATCCTATTAGTCAGTAATTTATTTGCGACAATACATTCTTTGCTTCCAACGATTTTTCTACTGTAATTTCAATCCCAAAAGAATTTTGCCCCTGTTTGGTGCGCTCGGGACGAAAGTTACAAGAATACGCATATTAGTTTCGTTAATTCAGTCAATCCGTCTTGTCCTTCCTGCCGAACAGACTTTAACTCCACAGCTATAACTGAGAGTGACAAATGTTGCAAACAAACGCCATGCAGATGAACGGGTATCTGTTTTATGTCCAATAATCTTTTCCCATTATGTAGTGTATTATGATTATCAAAATCAGGCCAAAGAATTATTACTTTTTTTCAGTGGGGCAACAGCCCGACTCGGTCTTATACAACCTCAATTTTAGGTTTCAGATCACATACATCTACACACACACACACACACACACACACACACGGTAGGAATCCTCTGAACAAGGGATCAGCTAGCTCGTCGCAGAGGCTGCTAAACACGCAGTATGCAACAAACACAACAGACGAACATCCACGCCCTCAGTGCGTTGCGAACCCCCAGTCCCCGCAATCAAGGACCAGCAGACCTGCGTCTTAGACCACATCGGCACCGAGAGTGACTAACGATTTGTTATACTACACTTCATGTCCAAATTTCTACAATCGTTTAGTCTACACACCTTGTCCATGGTCCCTTGTTAAAAATATTAAAACCTGGTTAACGGGACAGGATCGTTCTCCGTCCTGAAGCTAAGCATACAGTCAACGCCTCAGCTGGGCCAGAGAGTTAAAGCTATTCTCAACCTAGTCCTAAAGGTTGAGGGTGTCTCTGCCTATCGGGGTCGGCTGAGCAGAAGTTAAACTTATTTTTAACCTAAGCATAGCGACGGATCCTATCCCGGAAACATATTTATTATTTTTAATCAAGACGAAGTTTCATAAAGAGACGTCTAATGAAATATCCTCTTTTTACACTCTTTACGTTACCTGCATTTAGACTCACAAAACTTTCATCTTTATTTCCTACATTTCCTCCCTGTATTCAATCCATGGCAATATTGGTGAGATGCTTAATGCAGATCCGTAAAACTACGATAACATTGTGTATATTAAATTAACAAATAAAATATTTAATATATTAACATGAATTATTTTCACTAATTTCTACTCTTATAGCCTACGTGGTTTTATGATGTGCCCCTAATACATATTATTACCGAATATAATAATAATAATAATAATAATAATAATAATAAGTGCAGCATATTATTATTATCATCATCATCATCATCATCATTTTTTGCAGGGTATTTATACATATATTACTGAGACAAACTATGTCCCTAGGGAATACAGTGTTGCAGCTATTCTGTTGTTACTATTTATGGTGCTTACATCCTTAGTTTCAATGTTGATTCTATTGTACTTTTACATTAGTACTTTCCGAAGCATGTGTGCAGTGCCCAATATGGCTGTTTTCTGGAGTTCCTTGACTTCATGTTTTCCTGGTATGTTGCTCACTTATTTTCTAAATGACTTTGAAATAGTCCCAGTCGCCTCTATTATTACTGGTATCACCTTTGTTTTTACATTCCACACGCGCTCTGATTATCATTACTACCACTACTACTACTACTATGTGCTGCACTTGTGTGTTATTGTACTAGAGCTGAGAGGAAGGACAAAGAAAGTCCAAACAATAAATGATTCCAAAAGCAGCATACTGTTGTAAAACTCACAATGGTCTTTCGCACATACAAAAACGTTACTGTTGTCTACTATTGTCGATAATCATTAAACGAAGCTTCTTTCTACCTGACGTTGATTGCTAAATAGTTACTCATCATCAAGGTGTTATATCCGAGAAAACTTAAATTGTAAATACTGCAGAAATAAAAAGTCTTTTGCTTTCCGATGGAGTAGATGAAATTTCCATCCAAAAACTACAGTCCGACGTAAAAGAAAATAAACTTGCGACAGAGAAATATCACAAAGACAATAAATTAAATAAGAAGGCTTCTTCTCACTCAGAAGTGGAAACCAATCTCCGGGAGAAAGAAATAAGGGTGTTGTTTCAGATAAGAGAGAGGGATAAGGAATACAGGAATTAGGCTCAAGTGACGGGGACAAATTAGGATACGTCTGGCACAGACTGGTGTCCAAAGAACAGATGACTCGCAGCTGTGCTGATCAACCACAGACTGGCCCGAAAACGTGTTGTCTCTTCGAGAGAGTCACAGATACAAAAAGATGCATTTCAGTCAGTGTTATGAGATAAGACCCAACTTGTGTCCCACCGAGACAAATCGAGAAACGTATGTCAACAAGAAGCTATCAACCTCAGCATATTAGCCTCAAGCCAGATACATTTCAAGATAACAAGATGCACCTATTTAAACTTCGCATCACTAAGCTTCTAAGTCTGCATCCGTGAATAACACAATACTTCAAATCGATACTACGGTTTTTTATGAGTTACAGGCACCACGAGGCTATAATTAACACAAATAAGCGTACATTTGTGTGGAAATCATAAATATAGGCGAGGGGGTACAAGTGTAGCTACTCTTATTCATAAATTGGACGCTAGTGACCAACTTCAAGTCTCGTCCTCTTTATCCTCATCATAAGAAAGTTTAACTGATGTACTATGGAGGCCTCTTTCTCCTTATGATTTTCAATAAATTTCTTCAGTCTCCAGTTATATGTGGGGCGGAATAGCCTAGCCAGTGAAGCTACTCGCAACGGGCTGGAAGGGCCGGGGATCTAATGCCGGTGGGGACGAGGTTTCCCACAACTGTCCATATCGTCTCTTGGACCCACCCAGACTCCTGTGCAATGGATACTGAGATTCTTCACTGGGTCCAAGAGGCCGGAGCGTGGCTTTGAATACCTACCCCTACATTTGCGCCTATGTTCAAAAAAGAGTAGAGCTATAACCCTACGTCCCCTTTAAAAGGTGAACTTTACCTTTTTTACCTTTACCTTTACCTCTCCAGTTAAAATATACTTGGATATAAAGGGAATCGTGTGATGTATACCAACCACAACATTTACACTGCATGTCTAAGTAAATTCGATAATTCCAGTTAGTTTGCTAAATCTGAGGTTCTCACAGAAGTACTGACCAAACTGCCTTGTAGAAAGCTAAAAATAACTCTCAATTCACAACTGATGCACGCTCATTTTTGTCTGGCAAAACGTTTGGTCTCTTCTAACTATAGGCTAACTTGAAAGTTATGCAACTCTCACTATATAATCTTAGGAACTGACGTCGTTAAATAAAACACATAAACACACAAACACACACACACACACAGTGTATAACGCACAATGGAACATATCGCTCCCAGAATAAAATAAAGAAAATTAAGATGTGATCACTAATATTACGTAATATGACACTGTTAATAGTACAAACACTAATCAATATTACATTATCAACAACAATATACTTATAGTTTAAAGCTGGAGATTCTAGCTGTGGGTGTATTTCCCATGGTGCAACAGCCCGTAGTGGGCCAGGTTCTCCTCATTATCGAGGCTTCGCGTTCACACTCCGACACTTCACGCTCGGTAGCACTCCTCTGGACGAGTGATCAGCCCGACGCTGAAACTTCTACATGACAATTCACAACACTTCACAAGAGACAGACAGCGATGTTACCTGTGGAATTCGAACCCGCAATCCCACGAAGCGAAATGTCACAGACTCACGCCTTAGACCGCACGGTCACTGGGATCGGCTGTGGATATTTGAGCAATACTAAAATGGAGTCCATAATATTGTTTTATGTAATGTATATTTCATATAAATTAAAGAATTTGTACACACACGTTAAAATATATAAGTAGAAAAAGTTCCAGAAATTTTAGTTGGGGACGAGAATATTATACAGAACATTGTACTAGCAAGGATAGAAACGAGAGAATGTGGTTTTTAGCCGCATTACGAAAACTGAAAGGAATTAGAAGGGAAAATTGATTCCCGTTATGTTTAGGCAAAGGGAGTAAAAATTATATACATTAGGTAGGAAATGGTCAAGGAAGTATCTATGTAAAAACGCCTGGATATGAGGAGGTACATTAAAGCAGCAATTTATTGTGTACAAATGAAGCACTTGTTATAAATCGAAGAAGGTACTTCGACATGTTTACATGTAAGTGGTTTAGTAAGGAGAGACGAATATAAACAGTAAACGGACCTAATGGAGGATGGAGTTGCTGACACCATGACAAGCAGGACCTAATTCGAAGGTAGACTCAAGGACACAAGGATGGACTGACCTCACTAAATATACTATTATTTTATCATTTCCAAATTACTTAGCTTTCTAGTTACTATTCATCCTGATATCCGCTGTAGGCTGTATGGTTGTTAAGGCGCCATTTCCCCAAAACAAACGAATCACCACATATTCTCCGAAGGCGTCCATTAGGCAGTGCAAGACATGATGACGAGCACGGACGTTAATGTGCTGTCTGTGTATTTACCGTATGAGAAAATTTCAATGGCTTTACAGAGAAATATGAGGAATGGACGGTATGAAAATAGCTACATTCCATGCTGCAAGACTGGATTAAATCCTCACGACTGTCCTGTTGCTTTGGCACTCTTCCTACAGCTGTGTCTTTTCGCTATTTGATGTTATTCCCACAGATCCAAACACACAGCAGGTACATACTGCTGTTACAATATTACTTTTACATACGGAATATGAAATCTCTCATTGTTTCCTACAATATAACCTATATTTGCATTAAACTGAGTAATATTATTTGTTAAAAACTAGCGTTCGTTTCAAAAATTACCGACTGGGACTCATACGCTTTTATAACGTTAGTTTTAATGCTTCGTCTTTAGACTCTATAAATGAAAAATATACATGGTCTTCCTGTTTTCAAGTTTTTTATGTGCCTTAAAACTGAGGTCGTCTTATGTTCGAAGTCGTCGTTATTTCAGGAACATATACATCACCCTTCTTGAACATTTGACTCTACAATTGGGTCGCCATATCGAGATCGGCCTGCCGTACTGAGACCTATATCAGGTGAGAGAAAAGGGGTGAAAGTGAACCACCTTGTAATTCCTTTCTGACTAGTAAAGTTCATGAAGGGCAGCCATTACGGAAAATCTAATTGTTCCTCATCGAAACAAGAAATTCCCCAAATTTTATGGAATCCTAAGCTTCATCACCATGTTCACAACAGCCCGCCACTCATCTTTGCCTGCAGCCAGATTAATCTGGCTCACATCCCCTTCATCCAATTTCAGTAATACGTTACGCTATCCCTTTTACTAACCCCTGATTATCACGGTGATAGTCTGTAAGATGGTTTAGTAAATAAACTCGACGTAGGCTCTCGGAGACAAAACCCACACCCACTTTGTCCACTAGAGTTCCAAAAGACTTTGAAATTAAGCCTCAAATAAGGGCCACAGTTAAAAACATTTCTGTTATTTAAAGCACTATACCCCACTACACGAACATGCATCGGGCATCTGATGGAAAGCTGCGACAGGAATTGTACTGTATGTGGATGAATAGAAGAGAGTAATATTAAAATGAAACTTAAAAGAAATGCAGTTGGGTGCATTCACTAGATTCCACTGGCTCAGTGTAATTAAGTTAGCAGACAGTTTAGTGATAGAGTAATACGTGCTATCTCATTATTGTTGCTACTACTGCCCCTACTACTACTACTACTACTACTACTACTACCGCTACTAATACTGCTACTACTACTACTACTAACACTATTACTATTACTTTTAGTCTTTGTTTCTGGTTACACTTTATGGCCATAAATTGAATCCATCACTTTAAAATTGATAGGAAATGTAATTATTACGAAGCGTCTAGGATTTGGAAAGAGAACAACTGAAGGAAGTGTTTTGAAAAATCAATAAATCTTTGGGATCCATGAAAGCAGGGTGCGGTCTGACATCTGTAGTGTCTCGATATTTCCAGAAAACCCTGCAGCGTCGGGGAGGGGGGGGGGAGGAGGGTAATAACGTTCACACTCATAAATCACAAAACAGTGATTTCGGAAACACATCTTGCATTTTTCCATAGTATTATTACAATACTAAAATACACTGAGTGATTTCTTAATGCCTAAATTTGAGGACAGTGCTAGCGCAAAACAATAGCAAGAAAAATAACTGGATACTTGTGAACCAAAAATTACGTAGTCAAGGTATCCTGCTGCGGTAACAAATGCCTACTACAGTACGTACTTCGAAAAACACAGTCTGGAATTTTGGGTGGATTATTACACAAAATGACATGCCATAAGACCAACTATGCCTGTAATTAAGTGTGAATTTTGTCACAAGACAAACAATAATTTGTTCTCGAACACCCTGTGAAGAAATTGTACACCACTACAAAGACGGGTAATGTAGTGTACCCCACATTACAACTGTAGTCAACTGTAGAAGGTATAATATGGCGAAACTAATGAACTTGGGTGGAAGGGTAGAAAGAAAAGGAACAACAAAAAATCCGGATAGCAAACGCCTACATTTCGCCACTTAATTTATTTTCAAGTCAATCATGAAGAACAGCTCCTGACTGAGCAAAACGAACAAAAGGACAACCATACGGCGCCTCAGCATACACACACGCGTGTGTAGAATTCTGGCAGTGTTCGGAGCAGGCATATATAAAACCTTTAACGCACTCTGATGCTCATCTTCTCTTTTATTAAGTTACAAATTATATTTTTGACGCCATAGGTACATGAAAATAATGACAGACTACTGACTCCTTCCTGGGGTATTTAATAACGATGATTGACTTGTATAAGATGTATCCCCTCCACGCCGTGGCTCTGTTGCCCAAAGCCGGCCATGTTCTCTTCATTCTTTAGGTTTCTAGATCTAGGACTTCTCTGGACGAGCGATTAGCTCGTCGCGGAGACCTCTACCTGACAACACACAACACTCACAAGAGACAAACATCCACGCCTCCGGCGGGATTCGAACCCACAATCTCAGCGGACGGGTGGCCGCAGACCTACGCCTTAGACCGCACGTCCACCGGGACCGGCGTATATGTTAATGTGGGTGTGTAACAGACCTACAGGCTTAAATAATGAGTAATAAGTCCTGTTACAATTTATTATGCTGGCATTCGCCTGGAAAGAGACAACTGTCAATCACTGCATCCGGCAGACCGACAGACTGGTTACATCTTAAATGCAAGTCTCGGTGACTCATCCTGTACATGTGATACAACCAGAGGCATGAGAAAATTACAAAAACTGCATGAAAAGTGCTTGTGTTACATTAATTAATACGAATAATGAAACATGCATTATATTGTTTAAGTAACATGTGCATACAGATTTTTCATAACATAACACCTAGAGCGACGAAAAAGACTTGTGATAGTTAACTATGAACTGGAACGATACTGAAGGTAAGTGTCCGTGTTACAGGGTGATTCACCGAATTTACGCTGGGCGTGCTTCCGAGAAGGGCAAAATTTGCACGACGCAAGTGGAGACAGACTCTCCCATAAACGAAAAGTTTAATTTTGGAAGGTCATTGCAGATCTTCAAGAAGTGGGATGTGGAGGCATGGACTGGGTCGATCTGGCTCAGGACAGGGACAGATGGCGAGAGCTTGTGAATGTGGTAATGAACATTCGTGTTCCGTCAAATAAAATGCTGGTTCCCGACACTAAACTTTGACCAAGAAAAAAAAATATTTCTAATTATGATAAAAATGACAAAAGTATGAAATTACAGACACATAACAGTTTCCGAGGGAGGCACTCCCTCTTGACCTGTAGGCTATTCATCTGGATTATCATTTCCAGTATCAAACTTTACTGGTGGCGAAGCAGGAGTCCGTGAAGACTAGAAGAAATCAAGCACTGAAGATTGACGAGAAAAGAACCTCTCCTCCTCATCCTCTTTCTTCTTCTTCTGCTCCTTCTCCTATTTCTTCTTCTTCTTCTTCGTCTTCTCCTTCCGAATCTCCTCACAGCAAGAAAGCGTCCCCATAATTCTTGTCCGGTTCTTGCTGCTCGCTGCCGTTCCAGTCAATGCCCTCAGACCCCTCGATGTCAGCATCAGTGAGTCCTAAGCCGTCAGTCAACTTCTAAACTGTTCTGGTCCTCTCCTTCGGCTCAGGCTCAGGATCAGGTTCCTCAGCTTATTCAAGGAAGTTTTGCTTCCAAATTTCAACAAATTGGTGCAGCGTGAGATCCTTATCATGGGAGTGCAGGTACTAGAAGACATCTTCTTACGAATTTGGCGTCTGACTTAATATACTGGGTCTGCGGGCTAATGACGTTACTTGGACATATTTCGGTCGGTCTGTGATTGTTCTCCAAATTATGAACAGAAAATTCAGGATTATTAAAGCTGTCAAAAATCCAGTAAAAATTTTACTGGGCAATAAGTCACATAGCGAATTTTTGGCTTGTGGGGCTTTGCAGTTAATTCTCCATTCTGAAGCAGTACTACGCCAAGCCAATGGGTGACTATTCCCACACGTTTAAGAACAGCGTGGTGCTACCATGCTCAAAGAGTCGAATTCCCTGTGAGGAATAGAACATTCAAACCGTGAAGATGGAACAGATCCAAACATCAAGAAAAAATACAGAGATGGGCTGTGCAAAAGCCCAGAATGATGCAGAACTTAGTATGGCACATTATATCTGAAAGGCATGCCTTTCAAGAATATATTGGTGTGGGCCAAATTTTCTGTCTGGGCTTTACCACGCAGTGATTAGGTAATAGTGAGTCCTCAAATTATAGAGGTGCGTAGAGCACGGAGATTGTGGATATGATAAGGTGACATAGATAGCAGACAGTTGCTGAACCCCTTCGAGCAATGATCTTACCTTCGAAGTATTTAGACATAGCGTTCTTATGCGCAGATAACACACAGCCACCTTTAAAAGAATCGATAATTGATCTGTTCAGAGAAAACTACACACACACATAGTTAAATTTTGTCGAAAAATAATTTAGTGTTTCAAAATGTTAAAACAAGTGGTACGTAGCAACCTACTCCAGTTCTAATCTGACGTATCTGAAAGGAACTGGGAAGTGTTTATAAGCAGCAGAATTTCGTAGAAAAAGCATAAAATCTGTGGACAAATTTCAATGCTTTTAAATATTAAAGCAGACGTTATATGTTTTGGTGAACTTACTGACTCAAAGTCGTTTGTACTCGTAGACCTAATTTTCTCTCTTCAGACTTCATTAGTCATCATCTACGCAATAATATCTGTCAGCCATCAAAGATACTGAATATCTTAACTGATGACCACGCGTCACAAAAGAACATTGACGAAAAAATAATCAATTTACAGGGTGATTCAAAAGTTGCCATACGTATGTTATGTTATCTGTGTGCGCCCGTTGGTTAGGTCGGCAGTTTACAGGTCATTGGATTGGTCGCCGTGGTCCTGCGGTTTTTAATTTTGGTGACATTTAAAGGCAACTGTGTACTAGGCGAATGTACAAAACATGGACCACCTAAAAGAAGGCATTAGGGATATGTGTCCGCACGTAACACCAGACATGTTAAAGCGAGTACGCCAAAGTGGGAAAGTCCGCTTCAGTGTGAGTTATCAATGTAATGGTGTCCATACAAAGCACACTTTTCTTAAATAAACAGACAAATTACCCACGTATGGGTACTTTTGAATCGCTCTGTATAATATAGTGGATAGTTTAGTCTTAAGTGCGTCGTTTCTAATACTAGAACATAAACATTAAATAAACTTTCTCCATTGGGAGGTTTGAGGTGCTCATGTCGATGGCAGTAAAGAATGCCTTCCTCTGGGAGGGGACGATGTGTGGTTACGAGGCTGGTATTCACCTATTCTGAAGATGGGAACGGTAAGCTCTTCCTGGACGCTGGTAAATTCCTACCCGACCACACGGCGTCACATCCCAGAAAACACTGATCCTAAAAATTGTCGAACGCCATAAAAATATTTATGTAACAGTTCTTTAATTAAACTCTTTTTCAATTCTACTCCCAAGGGGCAGTACCCTAAATAACAACTAATACGAATATCATATGTAGATGGTTCGACCTCAAAAGGAAGAATTTTGATAGAAAGCTGCGCATTTGATAGACAAAGCGGGAACACGATGGTGTAAAATACATTTGAGTTCTCTCCTGCAAGAACTCAGGATGAATGGCTTTCGTTCGGGATTCGAAGTGGAAAACTCCTGGATAAGAGTCGCTTGTTGCAGCAGTATCATTAGACCATATATATACTGCAAAAGAGGGACTGGCTGTGAGGATAATATACAGCACACAATCTGTAATTATAGGGAACAAAGGTAGCTATTGGACTGAAATTAAAAGTAATTAGGGGCAACAGGGCCCGGCTATGTAACTAAAGTACATGGCCGGTATCTGGAGACAGGTGTGTCTGGGCACATGGATGTTCCTAACACAGACCTCACATGTAGATTTCTGGTCCGCAACTTCTAACTCATTCAGGATATTTGTTTTATAGTAAGGTGTACTTAAAGAAGTAAAAATTTCCTTCTCGTTAAATTGCCCATTGTTTTTATTGTTTTTTGTTTATTTGCGTTTGTCGATAATATATTGATGTTATAAATTGATTACACTGTAGGATATTAAAGGGCGCCTTCGTTATGATCGACAAGGTCACTGATACGATAAATTTGTAAGAATTTCGAAGGAAATGGACGTGGTAGAGCAGATGTATATTCCAGCGATTATTTATGGTGAAATTAATAATAACAGACGAATGCACTATTTAAGACAGTCATTAACCTGACATGGAGTGTAGCCGCTAAGGTAACCTGCTTGTTGGATTACCAATAAGAGCGGCTAACGAAATCACAAAATGGCAAATTGATAAGACAGCAGAGAAGGAAGATCCATCGTGGTACAGGGACTTAGCAACTGCGCCTTTATAAACTGATATAAAGAGATATTACAAACACACTTGAATAGCTGACGAGATTCAAGCCAAACATTTGTAACTTACTTGTACGAGCTTGATTCTCCGTTTGTAAAATGTAATATCTGAGGATAGGGCCCCATATTATTTCCATTTTCACAGAAGTATATCATGGGTCCCCAAACTATTCGCAGTATCACAAACACATCTAATGGTAGGGTCCTTTACTTAAGGTAAAGCTATCCCATCACAAGAGTGGACAGGTATTAGGGCTCCAGGAGTTTGAGGCTCCCAAAATTTGTAGACATTCAACGCATAAAGGTGGCAAGGTTGTCAAACGTACGCACTGGCCGTCTTTACCCCCGAGGGGATATTCCCGGTACTCACTGAAGGCTGACTCGACCCTAGGGCCATAATAATGCGGCCGGAAGAATTAAGTCAATGAAATACCTCAATGACATCATCGGGAATCGAACCCACCACCTTCGGCTTGGAGAGCAGAGTGTCTACCCACTGAGCTACCGAGTACCCAGCTATCCTCCATATCACACAAATTTCTCACGTAGGATCCTCTATTATTCCCGCTATGACAAATATTTCGGGATAAACTCCCATAGTATTTCCACAATCGCATATTCTAAGTATCTGATGTTAGGGTGTTGTGTAGTTCCCCGGTTTGACAAGAGCCTCTCTCAGGAGAAAGTTCAGTACTATTTCTAATGTCGCATAAATATCTCGTTATACAGTTTGATGGACTTCATCGCGCAGTGTTTTCAACAATCAAAAAAATAACCACCTCAATTACATCTACCACAACTATATATTTTTGTGTACTATACACCAGCTACATGTGACATCTTAAAAAAAGAATATATATATATGTGTGTGTGTGTGTGTGTGTGTGTAAAAGTTACACTTCTACATTTTGTTTTGAATTTGTGTATAAAAGCCTGATGATGGTCCGGAAGGATTGTAACATTTGGCCTGCTTATACGTTAGGTGGTGATTTAAATGACTATTGGTAAATTTCAAGATAAAGCTAAGTTCTGTTCACAGCATCACAGAAATATCTCACAATATGTCCTCAGATAGTGACGTGCTATTCACAGTAACAAAGTACCTCAAGGGTCCACTCGTTTCGGTTCAGAGCTTACATGCTTCAGACCATCACCTCAGGAACTCCTACTATTTATCTTTCTTATGACTTGTTATTGTGCTTTCTCATGATCTGTTACTTAGTCAAGTTAGTCGCCTTGTGACGTGGTGCACAGTCAAAAGAGGCCCCCTGAAGTCCCTTGCAGGGGCACAGCGGGGGAGACAGAGCACACCCTCCTGTGGAGATCAGTCATTCGATCACAGCCTGACAGGTGGCGGCACCACTGATGCCGCTGCTTCGATTGACTTTTATTTTGCGATGCTGTATCTGATGTTAAGGTTATGAAGCATAGGATAAGCTGCGTCACTCGTTTCAGCCTACATGTTTTTGGTTCAAAAGCATGGTTTCGGTGTGTTCCGAGCGATAAATATCGCGGCGAGTGTCAATATGATGCACGAAAGGTACATTTGTTAGTTTGATTATTTAAGAAAACGCCACGAAGGCGTATAAGGGAGCGGAGGTGTATATCCAAGTACTCATAACCTTGGGACTACGTGGGGGTCAGTGGGCAGATCCATTCCCGGCCCCTTACTCTCGGGGAAACAGCCATAACAACCCACTGAACAGGAACTTAAGTGGGCCCCAGATATGACAATATGTAAGAGCCTTAAACAGCTCTCATCACCAGAACGTGAGCAAACTCATATCTGCATCAGACTCGTAAATCATTACTGACCTTGCAGCCACCGCTTATTAAATGGCAACTAGACAGCATTTCTCGTATTGCAACACTGTCCTTCGAGAACACAAATCTGCTACAAAATTCTGCGAATTAATATGGGTTACACAACCGGGCTTTCACTCCCAGAAGGGGCAGGGACTTTTCGCCCATTATCATGTTACGAATGACACTAGCATCCGTCAGCCCATTACACAGCGAATACCGGTGGACTTATCTTTGGAAAATGTAGCCGGGGAGTGAAAATGACCAATTCACACTCATCTAGAACCTAGATTACGGATGCGTGGAGCTTTAAACCACTTGTCAAAAAAAAAAAACAAGATTTGGTTATTATTTACACTGATCATTTTTGTTCCACCTTGGACCCTTCTACGGCAACACCAAAAATGAATCAGTATTACGGAGTGATAATTTTCTGAACTAGCGATGACATGGAGAAAATTGACTTTACATGTGCAATAATATCCTTCTCCTCCTCTTTTTTTTCGCCCTCACCGCCATTCTTTTCTCCGTTTCTCTTGTCTCTTCCCTTTCCTCGGCTTGCCCGTATCCTTTTCTTTATTATCCTCCCTCCTTCTCAGCCTTGCCCAGGTTTGTCATAGTTTTATTTGTCTGATTTCTCCAGCTTTTCTTGTCTGTGGTCATTTCTTGGTTCTGCTCCGCACAGTTTTGCAGTCAGGTTCCTGAAAGTGGTAAAAATTTGATTTAAACGTAGCCCTTGTTTTACTCGTATGCCCCACACGTTGCACGCCTTTTCCTTTCACTCCCCTTGCCATTGTTCAATACTTCTTAATTAACGTCCTCTCATTTTCGGTTTAACGCCCTTTGGCTGGCTGCGCGGTATTACGATATACCCTACCTATTCCATTATTTCATATAAGAATATCATTTTTTACTTACGCCCTTTTATTTACATCCACTTTTCAGGAACACAATTAGGGCGTAAAATAAGGGTTTGGTATAAGTAGTTGTGTAATTGGACTCCATATACTGATCTCGTTTGCGTTCAAATGACGCATTCTGTTTCTGAAAACGTAATATAAGAATTCGTAACGTAGATTTGCCTGAATAAAATGGATCGGGGGTAAACCGTTCCACTATCAAAGACACATTCAAATTTGTGCGCTGCTAAGTTTCTGGAAGCACAATTTTTGTAGCTGTCAGCTTCTTGAAAAACATCTAAACGCATCAAGCGACTGCCATCTGTTGGTGAACCACGGACGTTGTGCTTGATGTTCCCCGGGTAAACAAATCGGTATTCTTATCTTGAACGGACAAGCTTGAGGGCGTAGTGCCATGTTCTTCCAACTACGTTCCTAGGATTCCAAAAGAGCAAAGAAAATTATTGGGTGTATCCTAGGCCTAGGGGTTCGCATGCAACAGGTAGTGCGAGGAAGAGAAGGAGTGGCCCCTACGCAATTTGAAACAATGGATGATGTTTTGTACAAGGTACTAAACTGACACATAAGCCTAAATCAAACACAAAACAATTGCTGGCTAATGCTTCCACGGCTGGTATACAGAAATGTTCTTTCTCGTATCAGATTTAATTACAAACACATGCACGACAGATACTCCTATTGTATCCAGATATGGATGAGAAAAATTGTATTCCAGACATCCTTAACCCACGCTCTAGACTTAACACGTTAACGCGTACTGAAAGTACTTCTACAGGCATACGGTAATAGGGCGAAAGGCGAAATTTTGTATGGCCTAAACACCACGACACAGGGGCGCACCCAAAATTTTTCATTGGAGGGGACTGACCGTGGGGCTATGTATATTTTAAGTTTCGTTTTAAAAACTGTGTATATATATATACACGACAATTATGCCATATATATACTTGTGACGTAAAACTGTCTCCCACTGCATTTATAAACGTATAACTATGTTCCATGACACACTCACCTAATTCCCTTCGTTTTCTAATTTTTTCCGAGACTTCCTTAGTGTCTTAGTTTATTTCTCGAAATCCATTGTTCTTGTCATCGGCTGATTTCAGTGGCTGATTTTGGCTGAAGGGTAAACAAAGTACAACCGTTCGTATAACCGTGTCTGCAAAAGTGTTTAAAATTTCGATTCGGAGTGGGGGGCTGCAGCCCGCCCCCCCCCTCCCATTTACGTGGGGTCTTGCTACGACATGGACCACAGAATTCCAGTTTTTAACCTTTTTCCTACTTGGAAATGAGTGGCCAGATTGAATCTACCGTCACTTTGGGAATTAAACTGCTGTTCACTGGGAACACAAGACAGGCTAATATACTCTGCGACATCGATGAGAATGTCGCTTCTTTGAGAAGTCGAATTCTGATCAAGATATTCCAAATGTATAAAAGCTCCGTGCATTGTCTTTTCTGTTATGCAAAACTGCTCTAAGAACTTGCTTATGAAAAGTGTAGTAGGTTAACTGGTTAATAGGCTGGCCTGCAATTAGTTACGCACTTCTTATCGTCTGTTACAGGCATATCTTTTGCGGGACAGTGGCCCGGCTGAAAGCAGTATGTCCGAGATATCGCTTTTCGATTCCTGGGAGACAAGAGTTTAATTCTTCTCCGAAGCAGCGTCTGGCGCTGGAAAATACTCATCTTTTTATCATGAGGTTAACAGAGAGTGGAACAATGCCTCCAGTCCCCTCGTACGACTTCATGTGTGCATAAGGAGAGTTTTTACTTTCCCTTTATTATTCTTCGGATTCTCATTTCTTGTGTGGGCCGGGTAGCGTAGTCAGTACAGCGAATGGCTACGGGCTGGACGGTCCGGGGATCGAATCCCGGTGGAGGCGAGATTCTCTGCACCTGTCCAGACTGGCCCTGGGGCCCGTATAGGCCGTACGGTCTGTACACAGCCTCAGTGCCTGTACAAGGGTACACTTTACCTTACCTTTACCTCTTATTTCTTGTGGCAAATTTCTCTGTTCGGCGCAGCCAACATTTCGCCCATCACAATTCAGGTCTACGCCAACTCAAATACCCGCAAGGTACTTGTCACACTTTCACATGCTTTCCGTCAACAGTTGTAGCAAAACTCGTAACTTACAATATCAGAATCCAGAACCAGTAACAAAGGAACCAAAATTATACGCCTCATTCAACAATCATCGCAGTTTGTCAAAGGCTCATTCCAAATTGCTGAAAGTATATGGCGAACATTGAGGCAGGTTATCCTTCCATATTCCCTCCCTCCTGAGGCCAACAGGTTTGGATGGTTCTGAAATCCGGCCTGCTATCTCCCCTCAACCTGTGCGCGGTCTTCCTCAAGGGTAAGGTTAATTATAGTGTAGAGGAAACAAGTCTGCGTCCATCCCGTGTAACCACGGCGCCCGCACGCTACCCCCTCATTTCCAAGCCTGCTGTACGGTTTGAAACGATAATTCTATTATTTTAGCTGGAGATGATGCTCGTTTCCTCATACAAAGAGCCTCTATCACACGAGAGAAGCAGGGGCCTTTTCAATGTTTACTTTTCCCTTGTTCGTCCCTCTAATTTGAAGTAATGATTTGGAATTTTTCTTTTTCTATTTTGTTTTTCTTTCCTTGTTTTTTGCTTTCGGATGAAACATATAGATATTAAATAGCCCACGGTTTAGCTATGGATATTACCAAAAACATTAGCCTGCAAATTTCTTTTCGTCTCCTTCATGTACGATATTTAATTTAAGGCCTTCTGGCATGTTGCAGATTTTGGATTACATTTGAAACATCGTCCTGATTACAAACCGAGGCCTCGTTTTACGCCCTAATTATGTTCCTCAAACAGTGAGCGTATATCACAAATATTTCCATAAGGAAGAAACTTGAATAAAAGAAATTAAACCAGCCAAAGAACGTTAAAAGGAAAATGACAGGTTGTAAACAAGAAGTGGTGTAAACTGGTAAGGGACGTTAAAGCAAAAAGGCATAAAACAAGACCTTGGTTCATTAAATAAGGTAATAATTCATAGTCTAAAGCAAATTTTATTAAATTTTTGAATTTACAACTTGCAGCTACATGTTTCGGCTCTTAAGATTTATCTTCAAGATTAACACAAAATAGTATATATATATATATATATATATATATATAGCAATGCCGTAGAGCACGCGAGATCTCGTTTACATTAATTTATAAATTATCAATAAGATAGTATTAAATTACGAAAATGTAAAAAAAAAGTACGAATACATAAAAGATGTAAAATTTTTAAAATTTATAAATTATGATATAGATAAAATAAATGGAGCTGTTTTAATGTAGGTTGTTTGATCTAGCTTTTCGGTAGCATGAGTGTAACATCCTGATGAATTTACAACGCGATCTGTTAACAATAAATGTTTCATAGCGATATGGGAAGAATATTACTGTATTAAAAATGGGTGACGTGTATATAATTATGGTTCTTACATTTTTGGATATGTGTGTGGTTGGTTTTTTATTTCCTTATTTAATTAACGGAAAAAAACACCACGAGGATGCTTTGCCTAAAAATTATAAAAAATCTTGGTAACCTTTTGTCTTCCAGGTTGCTATCCAAAAATTTAAAGATCAAGATATATAGTACTATAATTTTGCCTGTTGTTTTGTGTGGGTGTGAAGCTTGGTCGCTGACATTGCGGGAGGAAAGGAAGCTGAGGGTGTTTGAGAACATGGTGTTGAGGAGAATATTTGGACCTAGGAGGGAC
>Ga0123352_10001181_pt1 | contig 34159 bp, 20 predicted proteins | sample TergutLab28metaG_FD_89700 | JGI IMG/M metagenome (GOLD analysis project Ga0123352, IMG submission 89700) | Labiotermes labralis P1 segment gut microbial communities from Petit-Saut dam, French Guiana - Lab288 P1 | ecosystem: Host-associated > Arthropoda: Insects > Digestive system > Gut ...
GCAGCACCCCAAACTATTTATTGTTACTGTATCAGAATATGATGCAGCACCTCAAACTATTTATTGTTACTGTATCAGAATATGATGCAGCACCTCAAACTATTTATAGTTACTGTATCAGAATACGATGCAGCACCCCAAACTATTTATTGTTACTGTATCAGAATGGGAAGCAGCACCTCAAACTCAATGGCAACCTGTGCACAGCTACTTCATGACACCAGCACATGTCAGTATCTACTGCCATCAATAGCAATGTTTCTACTATTGTTACTCCATGGAGCATAGATCTTCAGAAGCCAACAGATCCTCAGATGTAAGAGCAATTTCTGCATTTCACAGACCCTGAAGGTTCATTACCATGGTCACAAAAGCTGGCAAGTTCAAGCCCATTGATATCAACACACTGATTGACTCCTAAGAATTCTCTTCCCAATCAGCATCATATGACTTCAAAGGAAAGTGTTAATTTTGTAACACTAATACAGTACGTACATAAATTCAGACTTTGGGTAGAGTGGGGTGAAACAATTACCAAACCAGTAGGTTTTCCCGAAACGTCGGTAACTAATTACCAATCTACACTGCATGACATCCCAAGAGATCAAAAATCTCAGGGTGTTGTGGTTTGTCTTAAAGGTGCAGCTATCCAATAATGTGTAAATAAATACATACATAAACCCATGGGCCAGAGTCCTTGAAAAGCTAACTTTTCCTCAGCTACTCAATAAAATCACCACATTTATGGAACCCAAACGTTCATTACCGTGTCCACAACAGGCTGCCACATGTCCCTGACCTCAGATCAATAAAGCCCAGGCCCTCCTATATCATTTCTGTCAGATCATTTTTAATATTAGCCTAGGTTTTCCAAGTGACTCTTAACTTAAACTGAACAATCTACAAACAACAGCTATTAAAACTATCTGTCTCAGGGCCAATTTCGAACCCGCTACTTCCCACATACGACGCTGACACAACCACCTCTTGCCGTCTTATTTCAGAAGCCCTTGACATGGTGATGTTCGTGAGACAGAAATATCCTTGCCAGATTTACGGTTCACACAGCTGCACTGCTGAGGATTAAGTCTAGTAGGACGTGAGGTTGTGTCGCTGGGCGAGTTTTCCCGACGTTTCTAAGGAATGTAGTGACTTCATCTTCACGAGTCAAGCATACTTCTTCTCAGACTGCTCGACCTTTCGTTCTTTCGAAAGGTCTAGAATCATTTAACCCATCGCCATGTCATCACATCCCAGAAGACCTGAATTAACATCCGGCACATGAAACCCAAACTCAGTCAGCATCAACGCCAGAAATATTCGTATTATCATGGCGGTAGTTGTTCAAACGATGGACCTTCGGAAGTCTGTCACACTGATCTTGTGGAGGAACTCCTTTGCATCCACTTGAACCAGACTTTCGCCCTGAAGATGGAAGCAGTACATACCTCCCAAACGTCGGAACCTCTACTACACTGTGTGAATGTCGTTTAACACCTAAAGCGCGGCAAGCATTTCATTTCACTTGTACTTTCAACAACACAGACGTACTCTGAGAAAGTTAAACACGTAACTGTAACCTCACTTAATCGTTTCCATTTCCCAAATGACAGCACTTTCATCCACGACATCGACAGCGCCCCAGAGGTTGATGCTCCCAAGGACACAACAGAACACAAGCACGAAAACGAAACAACTCATGTAAAAAAATCGATGGCCTTCACCACTCAGCCTTGCTGCGCTATTCCAAGCATTGCATTGCCCCCCTCTGAAAACATTCTCGCCTTACAGGACCGGTCAATTCAAATCGAACTCAGTAATCTAAACACCGTTGTTAGCGACATCAGCATTTGCACGCGCGCATGCACGTACGTTATACGAAAAGCCGCGCAATCACGCGAGTTCTGTGTTCGAGCCTGTTGTGTGGCATTAGGTGAGGGTCGTGCCAAGGAGCACCCAGAATTTTTCATTGCGTGGGGGGTCTGACCCTGAGGCTACATATAATTTACTGATTTTAAAAAATTATGTTATAAAATTCAAGCCACGAATATGACTGTAACATAACACTGTTGGCAACTGCACTTACGTACACACAAATATCACTAGATGTGCCATGATTCACGTAATTTAAACCACAAAGTGTAACTTTCCTGATTTGGGGGGACTCCAACCCAGCAGTTCCTCCCCCCCCCCCTCCATTGGAAGCGGGCTTGGGTCATACTGAAGTAATGTATACCAAATACAGTAACTACAAAGCAAACGGTTACCGAACGCCGTCTGTGATTCTCTGTTTACTGCTGCTTCACAACCGACCCCAACATTGTATCAAATGGCAGAAACTTGAACGAAGGAAAATGCAAATGGTGCAGTCCGTGACGTAGTACACAGGCGTTCTTTACTTCCAAAATGTCACGTGGTCCCACAGCAAGCGCCGTAACTGCAACGCCAATGACGCCCACATGAAAAGTACGGCCCTTCTACCTGCGCCGATCTGCGCGAAGCTCGACAGGTTTGTATTAAGAACTCCTGTACTTAATTTCATGAAAATAAGACAAAAGGTCCGTTCCTTAGACACACGAATGGACCGTCGGACGCTGTCTAAAAACGCCTACCCATAGGCACAGGCGCGCACACACAGTGCTGCCGCGCCAGTGGCAGTGACAGAACATTACTGATGGCAGTAACTACCGTGTATGTTGAATGGCACATGTTCGGGATCGATCTGGAGACCCTCTGCAGGCCAACAGCCACCCCACGCCACCGTCAACACCGCTTCAAGACGCCGGATTGACCCCGCACCAACAGCTCGAAGACACTCATCGTCTGACCAGTCGGCTTCAACTTTCGGTCGTTTAACCAATATAGGGTCCTGAGACAAGGACTCAGATCCGGTCTGGGATGTGACGCCGTGTCGTTTGGGTGTCCTTGGGCAAGCAGTTCGCGACGTTCGAAGGCCCGTTGTGCCTTCACCTTCACGGGCAGACAGTCTGAGACCTTGGCGATGAAGGTACTCGAACCGATAAACATTTGGAACGGAAGCTGCGTCATAACCAGAACATCGCACTACAAATCTTCACCGCTGCGTAAACCGCAAATCGTAAATTACATATTAAAAAATCCAGTGAAGCAATTGACTTTGACATCTTCCACACATCACTCTTCAACATCTGTTGCTTTGTTCCTTCAATCCTCAATTATCAGCGAACACTGATCGTTCCGATTGGTGCAAACACTGTAACTGATTGGCTTCCAATGTGGCAACAGCGCCTTCGTCCCCTTCCTTGCAGTATTAGTTCGAAAATGGGTATGAGATCCGGAATGGTCCTTGGCACGGAATTCGAATATGTGAAGCCAGGGCTCGAGCTGGTGCGATTGACAGCCAACACTACACCAGCGGTGGCGCCCAGTATTTGTGAGCCCTCTGTTTTGCAGCACCAATGGTCTGCAGGTGGTTCCTTCCATACGCTGCTGATCATAACCTAACGCGACTGTATCAACTGTCGGTTAATTACAGCACACTGAACACTGTCGCATCACTGCAGCGGTGGTTACTTTGTTCCCAGCACGTGACAACGCTGGCAATCAAAACACTTCCAAATCTTGTAAAGTTAATTTTCCAGCTGAAGCCTTTAAAACAGCGCTTTTCACGCGTACCACTACCACGAACAAAATATTTCCCCATACCACCAGACAACTATTTCTTGTGCATGTTGAGGGAGATCCAGGTAGAGTGGGTGGTTGCAGGTACTATTTTGTGTGGGGGAGGGTGGTTGCCGGTACCATTTTGTGTGTATGGGGAGGGGCTTCAGGTAATCTCCTGGAATTCGCGTGTACGGACTGATGAAAACCATGGAACCCCAGGATACAAAGTGTACTGGTCGAGTCACCTGGACCTCAGACGTGGGTCATGCGGCACCTATAAGGAAGAACAAAAATGCACACAGGATCGTGGTGGGAAAAACCGAAGGAAAGAAGCCACTTGGAACATCGAGGTGCAAATGGGGGGGGGATAATATTAAAATATGCTTTAAAGAAATAAAATTGTGGGCGTGGACAGGATTCATCTGGTTCAAAATAGGGATTTCAAGTGGCGGGTTTTTGTGAGCACGGTAATGAACCTTCGGTTGTACAAAATGTGGGGAATTTCTTGACTAGTGGAAGAACTAGCATACATCTGTACATTCAGACTCTTAAAACTTTGCAGCAGCGTTTCAGGACAGGTCGAACTCAAAATGTTGTTGCCATCAACCTGCACCACGACAACGCACGATCACACATTTCAAAACACAGCAGGAACCAGATAACTCGGACTGTCCTTCTCACCCACCATACAGCCCAGATCTTGCCCCTGCGATTCCCACTTGTTTGAGGATTTCAAGATGTCATCTATAAGAAAAGTTCTGGAGTACAACGAGGGTGTTGACGAAGCAAAGAAGTGGCCGGGCTGTTGAATTTGATGGGCCTTACTTAGAACAATGGTGTAATACATCCATCCAGCTATTCTGTATGTTCAAAGAATTATATTGTTATATTTCTAGTAATACAAAATTGTGTGCAAAACTTTCGCAGTAATCTTCGTACAAATACACTCTCTGTATTAGACGTAGAATTTTTAATGTTAAACCTGGCGGTACGTAAAGTAACCACTGAGCTTTAGAGGGTTAAGGCAGGTAGGCCAAAGCGTGTCACGCGATCCAACTCGGCCCTCAGCATTCCGACATGTCAGCAGAGAGACTACAGTCTATAAATTATTTGTGCTCCCTCAGAACAAATTCTGAGCATCACAGTTTACTCGCACAGAGGTACTCAAGTTTGTACTGCGTTGTTCGACAGAATATTCTAGCTTTTCACACCGCACATCAAAGGTTCGGTCCAACGTTTGGAAGGAACGTGCTGCTTCCATCTTCGGGGTGACTGAATCTGACGCAGGTTGATGCTGAAGTAATTTGGAGGAACCACGTGTCGGTTATAGGGGAATGTTAGACGGAATCCCGGCCAAGCGTTCCACATAACCCTATCGAGAAGGTGACGCCGCTCGACCTTCAACAGCTTCCCTTTAGCTAATTCTGAATGGAATTCCATTCAAGAATCGAAGAAGTCAGCGCGCGCATGCAGAAGGTTGGCTACCCTAAAATGAGTTCAAAAGTAGGAATTAATGAAGTTTGTATTACACACAAGATGGTGAGCTTCACAACAACGCGGATCCCTAGTTTCGGCACCAAGCTAAATCTGCATCAATAGATTCAGCACAAGGCTAATTCCACGTCTCTAGTTTTAGCACAAGGCTAATTCCACGTCTCTAGTTTCAGCACAAGGCTAATTTCACGTCCCTGGTTTCAGCATAGGCTAATTCCACGCACCTAGTTTCAGCACAAGGCTAATTCCACGTCCCTGGTTACAGAACAAGGCTCATTCCACGTCCCAAGTTTCAGCATAAGACTAATTCAACATCTCTGGTTTCAGCACAATGCTAATTCCACGTCCATAGATTCAGCATAAAGCCTATTATACATCCCTGGTTTCAGCACACCGCTATTTATACATCCATGGTTTCGTAACAACGAAAATTCCACATCGCTGGCTTCAGCGCAATGCCAATTCTACGTCCCTAGTTACAGCACAACGCCAAATCAGCATCTCTGGTTTCGACACAACGCAAATTCAACATCCCTGGTCTCACCACAACACAAATTCTACATCCCTAGTTTAAGCACAACGCGGATACAGCACACCCGTAATACAGTGTGTCAGGCAGAAAAAAGAAAATATGAAAGTCATTAATTAGTATGGCGATGTTGCTGTTAATATGTCCGGAAAGGGTGGTGGGTGGAAGAGCAAAGAAAGGCGTTGCTGCAGTGGGGTGTAACGTGTGTGGTATTGATCCACCGTCACCACATCTCCTTTTGATAGCTGGCGTGTTGGGGTCTAGTAGTTACGTGAGGGAAGAGACATGGGGTATTTCCCCCTGCCGTAGTGGGGAAGCTGCAAATTATGAGTCACTGTCTTCCTATGAGACTACAAGAGCTTCTGATAGTGGTCGAAACATACAGCATTGATACAAATTTGTCATGGATGGAAAGAGAAAATAACACACGCGTATGACAGCATTTCACGACCGATGGTCCTCGAGTTGAGTAGATATTACTTATTAAACACAGTTGCTTCTTTATGTTGCTTAAAATCTTAGTTTACTCAGACTGCTAGGAACATTACAGCGTTTGCAACAAATTTTTTCACTGACACTATATACATTTTTAGACGAGATCGAAAAATTATGAAAACAGACTATTAGCTTCGTCACGTCTCTCCGTCCAAGTGGAACAACTCGGCTCCCACTGTACGGATTTTAATGAATTCTGGTTGAGTATTTTTGGAAAATCTATCTAGAAAATCCAAGTTTCCTTAATATATGACAATAACGGGAACTTTACATGATTATCTATGTAAGTTCATAATATCTCACTCAATTCTGCCTAGAATGAGAAACGTTTTAGACAGAAGTTGTAAAGAAAATCAAAACACACATTTTATATTCAGTAACTTTATTCGAAAATCGTGCCGTTTAAGAGATAACGTGGAAATGTATGGTAGAGCGGGACACGCCACCGATGACAAACAATACAATGCAGGAGAGATGTGATCTGCATGCCACCAGATAACTAAAGTAAGAATACATACACGAACTCGTAATATTTAATACTCATTGTTTTTCCACGACAACAATGGTCATTTGAACGCGCCTCAATGTTACGTTTATACGTACACAGCATGTATTGTTGTTTCAGTATTTACGTAATATTTCCCGACGGAAGGCATACGATTACCTCTGTTGGTGAAACACAGACCCTTCATGTTATGTTTGTGGTTACCATCTGGGCATGTGAACTGGCAATACGGCTATTTTCACTTTGATTTGCTATTTAGCTTCCTGTTGGTATTGCGAATTTCTTATGTAATAACTCTAACATTTGAATCTCATTAAAGTTGCGAAGACGTAAGGTAATAACTCTTGTAAAGGTAAAGGTAAAGCAATCCCATTACAGGCCTGGAATACCCTGAGGGTTTCAGGAGGTTGAGGCTCTCAGATGTCAAGACAATCGGCACATGAAGGTGGTAAGGTTGTCAGTCCTACGCACCGGCCGCCTTTACCCCCAGGAAATATTCCTGCTACACATTTCTGTTAGAGGCTGAGTCGACCCCAGGGCCACAGTGCGGCCGGAAGGATTATGTCAATGAAAAATTCCAGTGAAACCATCGGGAATCGAATCCACGACCTTCCGGCATGTAGCACATTGCCTCAACCAAATGCGCCACTGCTTGCCCCCAGTTACTCTTGTACTCTCTATTAATCACACCGAGGTGTCTAGAATAAAATTTCAACTCTTAGGTTACACCTGTCTATTAACCTGAAATACATTCAAAGATTCAGTCCGTACCGCGCAGTAAACACACTCCGCCTCGGTTATAAAAACCAGTCAGTTAATGCTGCATAGGGAAATAATCGGTGATTGTTCTCAGATCCACACAAAACACATAAATACAATCTGTGGGCAGAACGTAGAATTTGTGAGTGTTAAACTGGTGGTACGGCAAATTTCAAACATTTGGGAACAGCCCAAACAAATCAAAATTCCATTCATGAACAAATTAACAGCAGATGGAACTCGGGGAATGCTTGCTACCTCTCGGTCCAGTCTTTCGTCTTGCAGTTGCTATCCAAAAACATGAATAATGAAGTATGCATAGCTATAATTTTGCCTGTTGAACTTGGTCTCTCACACTGAGGCAGGAACATATGCTGAGGGTGTTCGAGAATAGGGTGCTGAGGGATATTTGGGCCTTTGAGAGACACGGCAACAGGGAGGTGGAGAAGGCTGCAAAATGAAAAGCTTTATGATCTGTACTGCTAACCAGTTACTATTCGGGTGATTAAATCAAGAAGAACGAGATGGGTGGGGCAAGTGGGACGTATGGGGGGAAAGACAACATTCATAAAGGGTATTGGTGGGAAAACCTATTGGAAACATCGCTTGGAAGACCTACGCATAGAAGAGAGAATAATATTAAAATGGACTGAGATAGAAAACCAACAAGATGCAACAGTTTGATGTTTATTATCAATACTTTCTCAACAAGTTTCGGGCATCATTATGCCCATCTTCAGGAGACCAAGACGTGTGTTACTGCACGTGATGTGCTGCGCTGTAACAATCCGGGAAAAGGTAAATATTAGCTGTAATGTCTTTTTTGTGGGGTAGTGTGTAGTAAGCCTATTTGGGACCTCGTGTGTATATCTCACTTCACAATTTGCTCACGATGCACGGTCACAGAAACCTAAAGATTAAAATGGACCTTCAAGAATTGGAATGGGGGCACGGACTGCATTGATCTGGCTCAGGATACGGACTCTTGTAAATGCGGTAATGAACTTTCGGGTGTTGTATCCCGGCCGTGTCCCGATGGAGAACGTATCGTAGATGTTGTTCCTTGGTGAAGGCGGAGCTCGAACTCTGGTTAAGACCTGGCTGTGAAGGACTGCTGGCTCCGACAATAACTCGTTTATACAAAGTATATGGAGTTTACTGAGAGCGAGTAAGGAAGTTACAAGTAGGGCGAGAACTCAGGCGGTCGGTAATCTACCCCAGTGGAGGCTCGGTGGTCTTGACGGCTCGGCGTCTGGTGAAGAACTGCTGTGTTTTGTGTTAGAAGCGATTGTCGTGGACATGGAGTGTGTGGAAAAGTTGGGACTAATTACCGTCCAGAATTCTCATATTCCTGAACCTTGTGCCGCACGTGATCGTGCTTCAGCATAACATCCAGTCATGAGGTGCACTTTTACACGGGCAAAGTCCGGGTTACACAGTCAGTATCACATTTCGTTGAATAGGCATGTTAGCCACAATAGATTAGAACCATACATTAATACATATGCAATTAAAAAAAATACAACGTACATTAACATATGCAACAATATAACACAACTATGCAACACGGGTTCCGAAAAAAAGGGGAAATTTTCTTGACTAGTTGAGGACCTAATAGAATCTCAAGCAGGACTCTGCTCCGTACAACTGGATAGTTAAACCGGCGGTACACACAGTAACCACTGGGCCTTAAAAGGATTACACGAATGGCGCGTTGTGAATGACTCCACGAAGAGGAAGGTGCGAACGACAGGAAACAAGGCATTAGACCCAGCAAAATTGTGTGGCAGCATTTGTTACGTGCAACGTCAAGAAGAATTCCAATTTTAAGAACACAACATTCATTACAAACAGTTCTGAACACATAATGATTGGCCGACAACAAACTCTGCACTGTTTAAAGCTACGTTTCTGAAAGGGCCACTAACTGCACCTTCACCTGTGAATCTGAAGGAACATCACTACAGGCGATGATAAAAAGGTAAAGTTCACCACAGAACGGGCCGCGAAGGCCCAGATTTGGAGTAGAGGTACAGCTCTATTCTTTCTTTAACCTCGGCGCTATGTGGGGGTGGGTGAACGACACCACGGCCTGGCCGCTTTACTCTCGGGGAATAGCCCCAGTGCCCATTTTACAGGAGGCTGGGTGGGACCCCAACACCGGTCTGGGCGGGTAAAGAGAATCTCCCCACCAACGGTATACGATCCCAGGACCGTCCAACCCGTAGCGAGTCGCTATACCGACTGGGCTATCCTGGCCCCACTGGTGATTATCCCATGCTGTTTATCCGCGATCAGTGTACTGGCCCGGGACACACGCATTCGCTTCTCGGAAGAGGTTCCCCTTCCCCACAGCACCCAGATCGGCTCTAGAGCTCAAATTCCTACCCAGCAGGTACTGGCGGGCGCATGATCCATCAGCGGCTACACTGAGCCCACTGACAGATGTCCTTCACCTGTCGCCCCTCGAGTTGTCACACTTCCCCTCTGACGTCCGATTTTCTTGTCCTTATCACAGAGATGTTGCTAGTGACAACCTTTGCCGACGACGAGCACTTTAGGCTGGATGACTTACACCAAACAGGACTCGTTGGCAATGCAACAATACGCAGAAAGAAAGACGCCTCATCTGCATCGTCCTCTGGACTTCTTTAGGTGGTCTTAGTATAATCAAGAAATCCCGGTCTGCTATGCTGAACAACCCAGATGGTTCATTACCGTCTTCACAAGAGCTCGACATTGGTCCCTGCTCTGGGCCAAAATAATACACTCCATGCCCTCCCACTGATTCTTTAAGATCCGGTCACTCCTGTACACCAACAAATGCACATAATAGGATTACAATCTCTATCTGTAAGATTCATTTCTTATATTGCTCAGCCAACGATAACAGCAATTAATAGCAGTAAACACTAGTAGTAGTAGTAGTAGTAGTAGTAGTAGTAGTAGTAGTTGTTGTTGTTGTTGTGGTGGTAGTAGTAGTAGTAGTAGTAGTAGTAGTAGTAGCAGTAGCAGCAGCAGAAGCAGTTGTACTGTTTAGATTTTCACTGTAAGGATTTTTAAGAAAGCAATCTTTTGGGCTTTAACATTCTGTAATGTTGTAGGTTACGGAGAAACAAGCTGCCTTTGTCTTCAGGATTGCAAGAACATGATCCAATTTGACGCTTTAGGGACCCGATTTCTTGTGTCAACTTGCACCCAATTGCTTCAACCTTGAAGATGGAGGCAGTATGTGCTTCCGAACATCGGTGCCAAAACAGTGAACGCCGCAGTGTAATACTAGCAGCTGCTGCAAATCTGCTTATGACCAACATTTACGTAACGAAATCAAGCATTAGGAACACAGCCATATTCATTGTTATTGTCATCATGTAAATCATTAGCTTGGTGTCTCACAACCACATATCCAAGGGCCTACATGTGGAACTCAAAGTGCATGCCGTGTGTTACGAACACCAGTTTTACAGTTATACAGTTATGCCTGGACTCCAATGTGGTTCGCAAATTAGTATTTCATTATCAAGTGACACAGTAACTAAATGAACTATCGTTTGTCAATAAACGCCATTCAAAAACGAGTACTTCGTTAGTAGCAACGTTACGGCACCGTTAGGAAGACTGCGGATCACTCAATGACCACCAGTTCTCTTACTTACACAATCTACAGGTCAACAATCTTCTAGCATCGCCGGTGGTTGCTGTCACGCTAGTTGAACAGAACTGGAATTCCACAAATAATTTCACTGTAAATAATAGTACTTTCCATATATTTCACTCACACAAAACTGTTAGAAGATTCGTACACACTGCACGTCAATATCGCTTTGCCATAATTTACTCAATACGCACAACCCAACACAAACACGTTACGCGGCCATCCATTACGAACACTACTTCTATACATGCCCGCTAGATGCCCTGGTTGTTGCGTTATCCGTAAAACCGGGAAATCTGAAGTCATTTAAGGCGAGAGAAAATGTCACATCCTTTGCGTCGCACGAAAATTGGGTAATTTTAAAAAGCGAGAAATGTTTCCTAGTATAATCTGTACAGTAAATGGTAATAAAAACAAGAATAAGAAAGCTAAAATGAGTCGCAAAGTATTTACAAGGAATCATATACTTTTTGAAAGAAGAAAAATATAGTCATAGGTAGGCACAAATTAGCCAAATTCTTGCATTCTCATCCATCGGTTACAAAATGAAATTTATATGTTCACGCATACATTTAAAAAATGTCCCTGTAATAATATGACTAGGTGCAATCAGGGAAGCATACACATATCAAGAACATCCAACAGATGTGAGTAAATGAGTTATCTCTGCCTACTCATAAAGCTTGCGATAGGGTGTCAATAATATATATTTTATATATATATATATACAGGGGTGGGCAAAAGTGGGTTTACAGTTGTTCGTATGAAAAAAGACATGCAGGTTATAATTATTACAATAGATTTATTAACTCAAAAGAATGTCACAATGGCACAGTGCACTTGGGTACAATCTCGTAAATGCTCAAATTGCCGGCCTTAATTATTTACACATATAATACAAGAATAAACTCTGTGTTTCGCGTACTCACAACTGTAAACCTACCTTTGCCCACCCCAGTGTGTGTATATATATATATTTCTTCTCCCATCTCAAATGGCACTTGTGTATGAAATTTTACATGAAATCTTAAACCAAATTTGAAGGATCACACAACATGTTCTATTCTTCTACCTGTAATATAGCTGTATATCCAGATATCTACGACTTAGTACCCAAATTTGGATAAAAATCATATTATAGTACTATATGGCAGACTCAAACTGCATGAGAATTACAGTAAAAGAAACTAATATTTATGATTAAATTTGGAGCAGTTACAATAGGAGTAACAACCTGCAGAGTTCCAAAATAAATCTCCTGGGAGAATAAACTATGTATTTTTACATCAAACAAAAATGCAACAACCTGCTAATTTTAAAGAGGGCATCACGAAGTGCTCTAACGAAATTAATAACAAATTGATTAGTACACATCAGCACAACAAACATTTATTGGAGTCTATGATGATAATAACCTGTTAACAGGTCGAAACATGTAGCCTATACTCTCCAATAAATGTTTGTTGTGCTGATGTGTACTAATCAATTTGTTATAAAAATACAACAGTAACTACTTCAACATCTGGTGATAACAACACGACTGAAGAGTAGTGAAATATAGAACATATAATAATTCAAGTGGCCTCAGTAGTGTTAGGCTGGAGTTCTGATATAATAAGGAATTGTTCTTCTGGGATATGATAGTGCATCTCTTGCTCAGCAGATCCTGATGTTTCAAGGCAATAAAGTGACCTTATCTTCATGGGTCAAAAGTTATTCTACTTGGATATCTTACCTCTTGAAAATGAGGATAATACAGTGCCTTGAAATGTCAGGATCCAATTCACCAGTGACACAGCGCCATATCCCAGTGGTGGAGTCTTGTGAACACAGTAATGAACCTTTCAATTCCATAAAATTTCTTCACTAGCTTGACTGACTGGAAAGCAAAGCATGCAGCTGGGAATATCAACCAAGGAGATGCAGAAAACCTACTTTTCAAACAACCAAAACTGAAGTTGAACAGATTTATCAGGCCTAAACTGTTACGTTCATGATGATGATGATTAAAAGTAGATTAGATTCTAGGATATACTTCATACCATTTAGTGTAGAATTACCATACTAAAAGGCCTAAAGATTAATATTCACAGAACTGGAACTTTGCTGTCAACTGACTGAGACCTGAACCTAAGTTCTAACGTTAGAATGCCATCTAAGGATGAAGTTTTAGGTCTTCTGCAACTTGGACTGTTTGATTGTGAAGATGAACCACTGTGAAACATTAAGAACCACTTGACCCATGACACAGTTCCACACCTTCACCAACACTGCTGTAAGAATGCCATTTCTCATATCATTTTAAAACACTTCAAACCACTGGGTTGGGAACTCTTGGCTCAAATATGGACAATTTAACAGAAGCAGCCAGAAAGTTTTGTAACAATGAACTTAATAATTTGCAGTCCTCACTTAATAATGTTGAGATGATGCAATCATGGATGAAAACTAGCTGCAAGACAACATAGACAATAAGTTACAATCCCAAGTTAATATCATCAGAATTCTGCTGAACGTTCTAATGATGACATTCACCTGTGTAACATTCATCACAATTATAAGCTTCATGGCAGACACAAGCTTTAAACCTCTTCAATAACATCCCATGACTGCTCATGGCATTCTGCCAGTATGCACAGTGCCATGTAGTAGACGTGTGCTGGCTCCTGATGTGTTTCTAGATTGTGTACACTCTCTGTGTTGTACATGAGGGCTATATACATGTAAAGATGCCTACCATCCATCACACTGTTGTCACATCAATGACACTGTACTGTCTCAGGTCCAAAACTGTGGAGGTGATCATGGCCTGGTCACAGAGAGGCAGTGCCTTGCTTTGCTTGCACTGACTTGCTTTAAGTTGGCTTCACAGGTCTTCTTCACTGTGAAGTTATTGTAGCTTTCTGAGGATACATCATGTTGACATGTGGTTCTAGCTGCATTGTTCACACATGGAAAACTCAATCACTGCAACCAAATGGGGCTCTTACATGCAAAAGGTTTTTATGTAAACTTCTCCAATTTGCAACTTTGGAGAAGCCGGTGAAGCAGACTGTCCTAAAGACAGCAGTTTTAATACATGATGGTGCAGAGACCAACCCTCACAACTAATAATACAGCCACTGGCTCACACTATAATAGTGCCAAACAATAGCACAATCAAGAGGTGGAAAGAAATGGTGGTGCCTTTATTTGAGGCAAAATTCCAGAGTTTGATTGAATGGACTGACAAAACCCATAAACAGAACCTCATTCAAAATTACCATTGTTTCAACAGAGTTTCAAGCTGGACACCTCCTGAATACAAGTCAGGCACATTACTGCTTCAGCCAGCTGTCTCAATAGGTAAAAGTACAAGTCACATAACAGTAGGTCGTCACACACAAAACTGCTCGAGCTAGTTATCTCAGTAGGTGAGGATATAAGTCAAACACTAATGCATGAGTCAGGTGCCTCAGTAGCTGAAGGTACAAATCACACGTGTTACTGCTTGAGTCAGCTGCCTCAGTTGTCTTAATGGGTAAAGGTACCAGCCCCAGGGCTTGCACACACTGTCTTGAAAGTATATATAGAAGTGGAGGTAAAACTCCATCTTGGTATTGAGTGGGAATGGTCAGATGCCTTACAAGACAATGAAAACCTTATTTATGCAATCCACAGAAGTTTCTTACTTCATTTCCTAAATGGATAAGACAGTATGTTTCAGCCTTTCCTGTCAGATTGTCTTCACTTCCACATACAAAATCAGAGTAACTACTACCGGTCAGCTTCATGCTCTGGTTGTTATACCTTCAGAAAAGGGTTCCTGCTACCTCTTCCAAAAATAGTTGTGTGAGCACCAGAGCTGATCTGGCTGAAGTGGTAAGTAGCAAAGTTCCTTTCACAATCACACACCAAGTTCCAACCATCCAACCAATGGCCAATTATTTGATAACTGACAATCATGGCATCAAAAACCAGAAAGTCTAACACAAAGGCCATACCTGGTTCTCCTGGCCAGTTCCACACAGTCAGTAAGCACTTCTGAATTTGAGGTTCCATGAACATGTTATTTATTGCTGAGGTTCAAAGGGCTGAGAAAAATGTGGGAAATAAAGGGGACTGACACTCTTCAACAGGTGAGTGGGATTGGAGCCATTACTGCTACTGCAAAAGGCTAGAACTTGTAAAGCAAGTTCAACAGAAATACATTCAATGACAGCACTGAGTCTCAATAATTACAATTAACTTAGGCCAATAAAACTGCCATGAATATCAGAAATCATTGCACTGTACAATGCCTACTTGGTTGAAAGAAATTAAGAAATGACAGTAACAAACACAAAATAACCTCAATAAGCATAAACCACAAGAGAATATTTTCACTGGACCACAAACATGTTCTTGATGCACAAAATACATTAAATGATGAAACAATTCATTCTGTAAGGTATAAAAGCAATGAATCTCACTTTCTGAAAGACAGAGCTTGACTGAGCTGAGGGATTATTGCTATAGCAGGAAGTTTGGGAATGCTGATTGGACAACCAAGGGCACTCATTGGAACCAGTTGCAAAAGGTGGAAATAAACACATTAAACTGGGCGTACAGGAAGGGTCAAAATCCTCAACATCAAGGTTCATACACATCAATATTCTACTGTATTCAGTCCAGTCATGCAGGTACCAGTAACCAATAGGTTAATGTCTCTGAGTTAGAATTCTGTGGCCTGTAGGTACAACTAACTGCACACAGCCTGCAGCCTTCATCTGACTGGATGCATACACAACGTAAGTGATGTTTTCAGAGGCCTAAAGACAGGAGGAGTGCACAGACAGAGCTCCCTGGTGATACCAGAAGACAGCAGAACTGTTGCCACAGTCAGAATTTCTTCTGCATGCTGGCATGTTTCCAGTCAAATCAGCTGTGACACTAACTGGTAGGCTCATTTCTATTAAACCCTCCAGTATTCAACATTATTATCTCAAAGATACACAAAATAAAATTATAATCAAAACTACACTTTTCCCTAATAGCAAATTTATTGGTTCTGAAAAGTAGGTGTCAAATATAATTCACATATCACTTATATACATTAAATATTTCATAAGTATGAACAATTATAGTGTTTCATAATTTTTGCATACTATGTTCAACATATCCATACCTCTTCTGACATAAATTGCACTAGCACATCCATGCAAACTAGTATATATAATTCCTACAATTAGCCATAACAAGATGTCATATTACCAGTCGCACAGCCTAGAAAGTGGTATTTAACAAAAACACGGTCAACTTTTAATACATGCTTCGGCCCATGAAGATTTTTGCCATGTTTGTCGTATTTAAAAGAAGGATTAGTTTTACAAGGCATGCTCCTCTTGTGCAAAATACCAAAGCACAGCCACCATATGGTACATGGTATCTCTAATCATACTGGACAGATTTTGTTTAGAAGCATCTATTGAAGCAATGTTAAAGCTTACATGGAAATGTGCTGCCAGGGAGAATTCAGCAGCACAAAATTCGTTCAACACCACATTTCTTTTAAAATGCAGAAAATCATTACAGTTCACTGCACCAATTACAGTACATGCCTGTTACATTTCTTACAAGCAACTACCCAACACAAAATGACATCAGTGCTATGATACTTATGAGTAATATTTTCCCATACAGTAACAAAAATAATCATGGTCTGTTGATTCACATCTCACATTATGGTAAATTCAAAGGTATAAAGTTCTCCTTATAACCTGCCATGAAGTCTTAAAGGAAGTACAGGTAGAGCTCTACTCTTTCTTTAACCTCTGTGCCGGATAGGGGTGGGTGGTTAACAAGATGCCCCGGTCACTTTACCCCCAGAATGACCTGGTACCCATTGAATGGGAAGCTGGGTGGACCCCAGGGCCAGACTGGATGAGTGCAGAAACTCTTGCCCCCCACTGGGATTCGATCTCCAGACCCAAAAAGCGCGTAGCAAGTCACTGTACCGACTGAGCTACCCCAGGTCTCATGGTAACATCACAACCAATCACAAACACCAACTGCTCCATGGTCGAACATGTCTGATCACATAAAATTACTTCTACACTAAATTACTGAACTTCATGTTTAGTGGCAACTTAACTGGCAGTAACACATGTACATTCATTTTACTGAAGGAATATGAATACTATACTTACATAAGGGGCCCATTCCGCAAACAATTACATAACTCAACTTTTGTTATATCAGAAGACCTTGACCCATTACTCATCAAACATGTGGGGGTGTGTGTGTGTGTGTATATACATACACACATACATACATACATACACTGTGTGTGTGTGTGTGTGCGTACACATACATAATTTTAGAATACACAGCATACACATTTGACAGCATAAGAGACTTCTGCAAAAAATTCACAGATGGTGGATCTGTAGCTAAATTCAAGTTACTTTCCACCTCTGTGGTTCTTAAGACAGGGTACATTAGTGTGATGCAATTTAGCAGTTCAGACATGTATAATTTCTACAAAACATCGCCAATAACAAATCTTACATTACAAGTGTACCATACTGTATATTCTCGAAACTAATCCGCATCCAAATCTAATCCGCACTAGTATTTGCTAGTTAGTTCGCGGTTCTAATCTGCACCTATGGGAGGACGATGGTGAAGATAAAGATGATAGTGACTGGGTGACGGATAACAATTCAGCTATGAGTGTTGATGGCAAGTCTGATGAATAATAAATTATAAATATTACATAATATATATTATAAATAAAATAATAAATTAGTGTATTGTATTGTTCTTACAGCACGTACAGCGGCTCTATCATTTTTAAGTCCAGCTCACTACCGCGAATCTAATCCGCATCTGATTTTTTAGCCCTCTGAAACTGTAAAACAGGTACAGATTAGATTCGAGAATATATGGTAATATTTACACACATTAAATTCCTTTAGATGTGGTTAATAGAAAAGTACACGTATGTTCAAGTTTGCAGAAGTCAAGACTTATGTTACCTGGGGGCACTCTATTGCTGACATTTGATGTCACTATTACAGATTGCAACATTGGTCAATATTTCAGGCTTTGACTGTTTCCAAGTGTAATTTCCAGATTCATAAAAGCCATCTCCATCATTAGGATCCAAGTCACTACGTATTGGCCTCGGCCTGAACTCCACATCCCCAGGATGTTCAGTGCCATCAATCTCGACCACCATAGTCACCTAACCTTGCAAAACGTAGTGGTAAGTAAATGTACCACCTACTGCAATATTAAGAAACTCTACACTTTGCCCACACAATGGTTTGCCATGTTCCACGTGATTCTCAGAACAGTGATTACTTCTACAAACAGTTTTAGCCAGCTGGTCCTTCGCGTGAAGACTGTGGTCTCTGTGAGGCAAGTGTCGTTCAGATAAACCTCAGTGTTCAAAAGGATAACAAAACATGACCACACTCATGCCACAGCCTGATTACACCAAAAGTAATTTGTGGAGTATTATTAAAATCATCATGATTTGAGGTTCTCACAGTGGTGCTGCTGCTTCCAGAATGTGAAGCTGCATTGCTGGACAAGCAGTTTCTATGTATCACACTGCAGTACCTTCTGCATCAGGCTTGAGCAGCCCAAGAAGGCTGCTTCCTCAAAACATCACGAGTGACTTGCCCAGTGACACTATAACACAGCCCAGATGACTTGCATCTTCAAAACCAGTCTACCTCAGAGCTTCAAAACAGCAGATTATCAGCTCAGCATAGCTTTGAACATCATCATATCTATTCGGAATAAGAATCAACTGAATTCTGTAAGACTAACAGGTTCTGTTCAATGCCTGATAGATTTATCACGCCCCTTTGGATGTTGCACAATCATTTCTAAACCATCAAAAGAAAAATTCCAATTCATCCCCCATATATTCCCTGTTGTCTTCGCATTTAGCTATTTTTCACGAAATTTTAGGCATTCTTTAAGAACTAAAACCAGGATGTCTATGTGCACCACATGCCTATGTTTACCACATATCTATGTGCACCACATGTCTATCAGCCTAATCAGCCCATCTGTAGCTTTGTATCAGCAACTACACTGTTTCTTGAAGTTCTAAGAAATTCAGTCAAGGAGTTCTTCATGAACACTGTGAAGCAGGTGGGAGTTCTGCAACGAACAGCTCAGTGACCACTCCACTTTCCTTAAGGGCATAAATGGATTTATATCCATACTTTTATTGTCTCATTTGGTTAAAATTGAGCATTCTGCACAAAATGCTGTTGAGCATTTGTGTGTTCACACAAATGCAGGCCATACTTTTCATGTGAGCCAAGACAAAACTACACTTACTCATCTACCACAAAATCAAATGACATTTTCAAAGAAAAGAACACCTTGGTACACTCAGCGAATTATGTCACAGAGTATGCTATTTGCAAACTTCTTCTTCTTCTTCTTCTTTCAGGCTCCCTGTATTTTTCCCTTCATTCCACACATCTCACCAATCTGCCCACACCCCCACCCCCAAAAGAAAGAGAACAGCCCTTTTAAGTCAGTTCTTCTGCCTTAACTTCCACTGCCTGTAAGATGAGCAGCAGTGTCTCACCAACTCACACAACTGCGTCATAAACATCAGCATGTACAACTGGGTAGTCACTTTGTCCTGAGGATGGAGAATCTCTAGAACATTATTATTATTTATAACATGTGGTCTAATATAATACTGATACAAAAAGTGCAAATGACCCACTGTAATGCATTACAATGTATGCATGTGCAGTATCTTTGACTATCCATGAAGGCATCCGACAGTTTTGTAACACTGTGTGTTGTTTTACATGAAAATTCATGCTTGTGTATTTTATGAATGGTCTGATGATGGCTTGCACAAGCCAAAAAACCCACAAACATTTAAATAAATTTAATGTGCATTCTATAATTTATGGTACTGAAATGAACAACAAATTTACAATGAATATCAGTACTGCATCCTACACAAACATACTGGCATCACCCAAAACAGATACACTAACAATACTCTTGTCACTCTTACATACCAAAATACCAGTCAGTGACAGTTCACATCAGTAACAAAGTAACAATAAGCAGCACATATTATATCCATAAAATATCTATTATACTCACATGTTCAAATTTATCCTTTTGCACTGAATCACCTCAAAATATGTCAGTGACAAGGCTATATATAAAGGTGCACAACAAATTTATTTACATCTTAAAATTAATGTTTCAATGAAGACAATAATGTTTGTAGAGTTAATACCCTACATACCATAACTAGCATACTACATAAAAGCAATGCCTACAGGAGAACAACAAAGACAGTCATCACTCACAACCTTTTGACAGTTCAATGCGCAGCAGAGAGTCACTCTCATGCTCAACACCCCGAGAGGGGGATCTACACTGACTGCAAAGAACGCAAACAGCTATGACCATAACATGATTCCTGCGTCCCCTGTCTAAATAATACAAAAACATGGACAAATTCACACATCTTACAGGATCTGAGATTCTCACAGCAGCATCACTCAGGATTCAAATCTTCTCAGATATGATGCTGTGTCTCATGGTGGGTGCTGACACCTGGAACATCACACTACCCTCACACTCAAGGGTAATCAGTCCACAGAATGACAGACTGCTCGACTCCACAGATGAAGGAAACATAAACCTTCATCAGAACATTAGACACTACTGATCCTGTAACACAGCATCACATCCAGGAAGACTTAAATCCTCTGACATACATTAGTCAGTTCCATTTTACACAGCTATTATTTATCTAGTCAGGATTAAGTAACACAATTCCAGTTATTCTTTTTCAACTCAGTGTCTATTATATACATGTATATAAATGTAGATATTCCCCAACTTACATGGTAACTGCATCCTCAAAATAAAATGTGAATGAAGACATTCAGCAGTTCTTGTGCCTGTAATTAAAATTTATAAGATCTTTTTCAGTTTTAAGCTTATTTATGAAATAAAAATCAGTCTCATATAAAAAAAGTTTTGGGTGTGTGTGTATATGTGCGCGTGTGCACACACGTGTCTGTGTGTGTAGGTCACTGGAACGTTTAAAGCTTCTTCACCAATCTCCTTGCACTCCTGTTAAATCAGAAAAATAGTTTTGGAATGAACAGCACATGTGTGTGCGTGTGCGCGCGCACGTGCACATGTGTGTGTGTGTGTGTATGTGTTTTGCTCCCTATGAGTGACACCAACTGCAGTTCATAAACCTCAAGTGGTCACAGAAATCCACCTAGGAATTTGTTGGGAAGAAGAATGTTTACTGGCAGAACTTTCATCTGTACATTCACAAAACAATAATTGTACTGCTGATAGTCACTTTTCTTGGTCTAATACACATGCATCATCTGTATATGTAACTTGCAATAATAGCTGGTTTCCATTCAAATAATGGAAACTGTTTGTGGAAATTTAGTAGTGACATGTATGTAAGATGAAGCAGGATCACTGTACACGGAAGAGGGGTTCAGGCACACAAAATCTGGACACACTGCATAAGATTAATGAACAGACACTTTTCCATCAATCAAAGTCATCCTGACCTGAGCATACAAATTATTAACCAAACTGGAAGGTAGCACATGAAACACAACAATGGTTGTAATGAGCTATGTGCTTAAACCTGGATTTTCAAGCATCAGAAAAATATGATGCACCATGACGAGCATGTGTGAGTAAGTGGAATGTGTTACTTAGCACTGCTGTCAGTAGTGGACAATATATAGCATCAGTGACAGTAACAGAATGAATATGGAGCACTGGTGAAATGATACGGACACACAGAAACAGAAGTACTTAGAGAAAAAACTATGCCAGTGCCACCTTGCCCACCATAAATCGTACATGGAATTGCCTGGAATGGAACCTCGGCCTTCAGGGTGACCAACCACATGCATTATGGCATGCACACAGTATGATAAAGAAGTGCTGAAGTCCAATTTACGTGCTAGCTGTTTGTGTTGGGGTAAGGGGCAAGCAGATGTAAGGCAAAACACTGCACCACATACACCACCAAGAATTCTTCTGGTTCAAAAATGTCGACAGCAACTAAAGCAATAAGTGCACTCCCAATACAATGTTTTCCACAGAGGTACAATGTTGCAGGCACCATTCAGGCGTAACCTTAGCGCTGAACACACGGGGCCGACTGCTGCTACATACTGTGTCAGGGAGCACAGCTAGCAAGTATCTGACCACTGCTGTCTTCCACAAGGTTCCAGTAAATGTGCACACCACAAAAACATCTGAAGTGTGTCAGTAGTGATGTGTTTTACACAACACAATGCACGTGTTTCATACACACTGCCCTAACAGAAACACCAATAGTTTACTAAGCTGGTATAAAACAAAAACATGTTCTACAATAAACATGAAATATGTACCCATGATACATGCCAATATACAATTTCAAAACACAAAATAATCCCAAAAAATAATTCCTTCAAGACATGCAAGTTTTAGCACTGTCCTCCTATAAACAAATTGTCTGAGCTCCTGATATTCATGCAATTCATACAGCTACGTGCAATTTGTGATCACAACATTCCACTTGTTCTACACTGCAACAACAACATGCCCAGTGGCCCAAATTTCCTATATACTTTATACCTCACAATACAGCAAGATGGGCTTGAACTTGTACTGCATGCCAAACTGTAATGCATAATTACTGTATTTTCTGGACCATGCAATGCACCAAGATTGTAAGCACAAATTCAGGAACAAAATTATTTGATTCACCTTCAGACCATAAGGAATAGGGCAGTTGCAAGGAAAACATGCATCTTATGGCCTGGAAGACACAGTATGTTATCTACAGGCTCTGTACACAGTAAGTTATACCTAACCTTTCCTGGCAAATTTTGTTTGAAATTCGGTTTTTTACATGCAAGCATCACAACATTCATACAGTATGCCTATTCTGAAAGTATATTTTAAAACCAAACACAGACTAAACACACTGAATGAAGGACTACGTTTACAAAATAATTCATGTAATAAGTTTAAAGCAACAAAGTACGTGTAAATATTCTCTGGGGACAGCAGATATAATCGTTGAGCTGGGAAAGGTAACACTAATGACATCACTGAAAATGAATGTTATGTGAGACACAGTACACTGAAGAATATTATGTGAGATGTGGCATCCTCACAGCCGAATTGTTGAAGATAAAGTCTTCTAGAATGCAACAATGTATCACTGGGCCCGCATTTCCTCCTGTTTTGAAGAAATATAATGCTTTCACTTGCAGGCTCCAGCACCTCTTTTTAGGACCAAGCAAAATGATCTCTGCTTCCATGTTCCACGTTCTGTTTGGTGTGAATTGTTGGTACTTGCCTACCAAAGAACATGGTACCATATCCAACAAGATGGCATCTTTAAAAGTAAACAAATTGTTCGACTGCATTTTCTTGTAACCCCGCAAAATGAATGTATGTAAATAGCTACTGCAGCAATTAACTGAACTATCATCCCAGCTAGCACCAGAACAGCATGGCAGAACAAATAATGACAAAACTTACAAATTACACCAAAATTTAAACTTCTTATGCATTGCCACCAATATCTTACAGACTTCACCAGTTTCAATCTATATTGCTGGGAATCTGCACACCCCATAGAGACAGCTGGCACCCTAGGCCCACAGACTGGGCCATGGGACAATGGTGAAATGTTATTATACATATGAAGCTTAAAACTGAAATATTCATGAAAGACGAAGGTGAAGTTGTCACTTTGAATGCAGTGATGAGAAGTGGCTTTAGGAATGGCCAGGGCAGCTGCTACAGAACAGATAGACATACTGTTTGTTGGACCTGCAGCTTATAGGAAGATTAAAAGGTAAAGCAGTATCGTTACAGGCCTGGAGTGGCCCGGGGGGTTCCAAGAAGTTAAGGTTCCCAGATTTCATGACAACGGCACAGGCTGGTGATAAGGTTGTCAGCCTTACGCACCGGCCACCTTTACCCCAAGGAAATGCTCCTGGTTCTCATTTGTTAGAGGCTGAGTCGATCCCAGGGCCATAGTGCGATCAGAAGGATTTTATGTCAATGAAAAATTCCAAGGACACCTTCCGATTTGTAGCACAGCACCTTAACCACTGTGCTACCATGGTCCCCCATAGGAAGATTAAAGGATTTAAAATTATGAAGTTTACGTGTTGGCTTCAACATTTCAGAGCAGTCTGCATACAAATGGCACATCACAAAAGCTCAGTTTGTTTTATTCCTAGTATTAATAACATCAGTTCTCCATACATAATCTATACATAGAAACATAGACGTCACACTTTGACAAAGCACTGTTTTTTTTTTTTTAAATCTTTGGCACATTTACGTTTTCATATTACTCTGATATATGTACACCATACGCATGAAAGTGGCTCTGCATCATGACCTAAACTGAGACAATATAGACATATAACATGCAGTAACAAAGCAGTTACCACATGCCCTGTTTCAAAAGATTAAGGAATTTTTTTGCCATGCAATGCTCTTATAAAAGTACTTTCTCATTAAGATTACAGGACAATGAATATGCACTACTTTCTCTTTTCAAATTTATATTCAATTTATGATTCAAACGTATCCTTTACAATAAACACAACAATGCAGGTACAAAGGTTCTACCAACGGTGGTTAAATACTGATTAAAACAACGACCATCCAAGTCAGATACCAAGACATCACTGTTTTACTCACAACCAAAATACACTGATCACAAATATCATTATAAAGGGCAACAATATTCACAGGAACAACAGCTAAGGTAGAATGGCAACCATGCCCAAATGCAGACATAAGGAACTGTAAACAAGGAACACACAAACACACCAACACAGGTACAATGAACAGTAAATAAAGAACACAAACCCCCACAAAAAGAATTGTGCCTACAAAAAATGTATGGCTTAAATAAATTGGAACGGCCTATGATTTGGACCTACGAACCAATCATAGAGGATCACAAATTATGAACTGTCCACATGGGCTGGACTACAAAACAACCTACTGTAGAACTTCTCCTATAACAATATAACAAAAAAAATTATGAAAGACAATGTATGAATTTTATGAGCAAGAAAGAAAATTTCTTCATACCTACCCGCCTATGAAGATGGAACAGACGGAGTGTTCTGCAACGTTCACATTTAAAATTCAGATGCCGCGCAATCACCCAGAAGAAAGAATACAAAATTCAAAACACCTACAAAGTTTGAAATCAAGAACAAAGAAAATTATCCATTCTACAGGCTATTTGACAGTAGCTTCATAATTAGCTTTTATGTAATAAAATAGATTATACTACGCTGTCAGTGCTGCTGCTGATGATGATGACACACATATTCAATGTTAACACGTACCAACAGCAATTCAATCCACACAAACCCAACAACCAAACATTATACAGTCCTTTATTATTATTTCTCTATGACATGTTTGAGCAGTTCATTCAACCATCATCAGGTAGTGGATACAATATATAAAGAAAAAAGTGTGCTATAGAAGTGGCTGCCCCTTCACAATCTACATACTTGTATCCTCTGCCTGAAGATGGTCAAATGAATGACCAAAACATGTCATAGAGTAAAAGAATATACAGTGTTCAGGTGTCGTGTTCGTGTGGATTTGACTGGTACTGATTGACTAGAACAATGGGGATGATGTTGCACAAATTTGTTTATACTTATATTTCACAATGCAAATCCGCTAGAGCATATGCTGTTCTGTACAACATTGCAACAGTATATATTGTTGCATGTGGCACTGAAATAGCATATGTTGTTGTGTGTAACATTGCAATACCATACGTTTTTGTGTGTAATGTTGTAATAGCATATGTTGTTGTGTGTAATGTTGTAATAGCATGTGTTGTTGTGTGTAATGTTGTAATAGCATATGTTGTTGTGTGTAACGTTGCAATAGCATACGTTTTTGTGTGTAATGTTGTAATAGCATATGTTGTTGTGTGTAACATTGTAATAGCATATGTTGATGTGTGTAATGTTGTAATAGCATAGGTTTTCGTGTGTAATGTTGTAATAGCCTATGCTGTTGTGTGTAATGTTGCAATAGCACAGGCTTTTGTGTGTAATGTTGTAATAGCATATGTTGTTGTGTGTAACATAATAGCATATGTTGTTGTGTGTAACATAACAACATATGTTGTGTGTAATGTTGTAAATAGCATGTTGTTGTGTATAATGTTGCAATAGCATGTGTTTTTGTGTGTAATGTTGTAATAGCATATGTTGTTGTGTGTAATGTTACAACAGCATAGGTTTTTGTGTGTAATGCCATAATAGCATATGTTGTTGTGTGTAATGTTGTAATAGCACATGTTGATGTGTGTAATGTTGTAATAGCATAGGTTTTTGTGTGTAATGTTGCAATAGCACAGGTTTTTGTGTGTAATGTTGTAATAGCATATGTTGTTGTGTGTAATGTTGTAATAGCATGCTGTTGTGTATAATGTTACAATAGCATACATTTTTATGTGTAATGTTGTAATAGCATATGTTGTTGTGTGTAATGTTGTAATAGCATATGTTGTTGTGTGTAATGTTACAACAGCATAGGTTTTTGTGTGTAAAGTTCTAATAGCATATGTTGTTGTGTAACATAATAGCATATGTTGTTGTGTGTAATGTTGTAATAGCATATGTTGTTGTGTACAATATTGTAATAGCATGTTTTTGTGTGTAATGTTGTAATACCATATGTTGTTGTGTGTAACGTTGTAATAGCATATGTTGTGTGTAATGTTGGAATAGCATATGTTGTTGTGTGTAACGTAATAGCGTATATTGTTGTGTGTAATATTGTAATAGCATAGGTTTTTGTGTGTAATGTTGTAATAGCATATGTTGTTGTGTCTAATGTTGGAATAGCATATGTTGTTGTGTGTAACATTGTAATAGCATATGTTGTTGTGTGTAATGTTGTAATAGCATAGGTTTTTGTGTGTAATGTTGTAATAGCATATGTTGTTGTGTGTAATGTTGCAATAGCATATGTTGTTGTGCGTAATGTTGTAATAGCATAGGTTTTTGTGTGTAATATTGAATAGCATGTGTTGTTGTGTGTAACAATGTAATAGCATATGTTGTTGTGTGTAATGTTGTAATAGCACAGGTTTTTGTGTGTAATGTTGTAATAGCATATGTTGTTGTAACACAATAGCATATGTTTTTGTGTGTAATGTAATAGCATATGTTGTGTGTAATGTCGGAATAGCATATGTTGTGTATATGTTGCAATAGCATATGTTGTTTTGTGCAACGTAATAGCATATGTTGTTGTGTGTAACGTAATAGCATATGTGTTTGTGTGTAATGTTGCAATAGAATATGCTGTTGTGTGTAATGTTGCAAAAGAATATGATTATATGTGGAACATTGCTCTTAACATGACTATTTGACTGTAACATGTCAGGTGTTGGTAAAATGTTAAGTTCATGAATTCTGTACTTGGACAGTCTTTAAAAATCTAAGAATTAAACAAATAAGTTTAAACAATAAACCCTAATTTACAACAGAAGTGAATACTAAAATTTATTACTCCTCAAAACTGTTTCCAAAGACATAAATTTAGTGCTGTTTGAAAGCACAATCATTCCAACATCACACAGCAGAGCAGCAGAGATGAATATGTTACAGGCCAGGACAAACAACTATATATATCAACATTATGGTATTTCAGGAAACACTGCAACATGACTTCACAGATGGATTGCTACATTTTAAAGGGACCTTCAGTGCCACACACTCATGATGAAGGCAGCAGTTCCTCCAAAATTCTGACAATACTTGGCCACCAAATTACACAACATCACACCCGACTGGATATCCACAGTCGTAGGAAACTCAAACCTTACACAGTTACATACACTAGTACAATGAACAAACCATTATGACAATACTGTCAAATATAATAATCAAATCTCAAGCCCTGTAAATACATGTATTTATTTCAATTTAGTTACATTTTAATCATAAACCTTTGTTTCCCTCCTCCTCGATAAATGCTGATTTTATACATCTGCCACAGTAAATGTATGCACTTACACACACACAGGTGTGCACACATGCACAAGACTGAACCTGTTACACCAATGAACAGCCCAACATCACAATTGACACCGATCAGCTGCTTATGTACTGAACTGCTGCCTTAATACTTATGAAGCCAACACTTTTTCTTGTTAAAGTCACACATTCTTCCCTGTACATAATTTAATCCCAGCTTCCCAAGTTCTGCATTGTGGCACTAGGCATGTTATTATTTTTGCTTTAAAATGGTACTGGATTCATGAAATATACAGTTTGGAAGGAGAATTTTCAGAGACCCATACAAATATTTCCACAAATAAAACTTATGAAATGGCATAATGCACGACAAAACTGATAACACACAGTACCCCAAAATAAACACACTAACAATTAAGTCATGTAACTTTACTCCTTACTGAAACAATAACACAGTTTGGTAAGACCACAAGCACAGACAGTATAAGATTCAGTTTCATATCTCACAAGGTTATGACAGTCCTTTATTCCATCACTGCAGGACAACCCCAGCTGCTTGTTACGAAGAGCTGCCTTCAACAAAAAGAAGCACCCCTCACTTTGCCTGCAATATTAGATCCTTCTTAAATAAGCATTGGGTTTACTAAAGAGGACCTATGAATTGGCCAGCCCATTCACCCCACAACTCTGTGAAGTTTTCTGATTGGACACATCACAATGAATGGTAGGTGACATGTTGAAGTTTATTAACCTTTATCATACTAGCACACCGAATCCTCTGAAACCTGCATCTTGCTCACGCACCTGTCCTGGTACACTGCATCCATTTAAATGCTCTGTACACTCATGTAGAGGCTTAGAATTATAGACCTACTCATTATCTCCAGATCAGATAATGGTTTGTGGTCAGATTCACAATCCAGCCACTTGACCCAATGATGTATACATGCACCTCTTGAATATCAGTTTCACAGCCTGCCTGTAAACTCCAAAACCTCATGTTTGTTGTTATGCTAATGCAACAGAGGTCTTTCATTGCCTTCTCAAGATACATCAGCAGTGTGACAGTTCAACAGTTCTAGGAACAAAGCCTCATTAACTCTTCCAGACACTGCTGTTACAGGAACTTCTAATTATGACGGCGTGCATTGTAGCAGAATTTTCTTGCTGTGTACCCCACTGCCATAATATAATGACAGATATAATGCACTCTGTTTTTATCCTGTAGCCAAAACAGATGCACTTTATGTGAATGGTTGCAGGATATATTACTACTAAAAGGGAGTAAGCACCAACAATCTGTATATGATAAAATGCCAATGGTATATAAGTTCTCTCATGCCTGTCTTATGTTTCAGTTGGAAGGTTTGAAAAAATACAATACACAGGCTGCATACCATCACACAAACAATTGAATAAAGGCAATTAATGGCTACGCTGTGATGTCATTCTTTTCCCAGAAATTGAAATGCCTTGTTGGCAAACTCCAGTGGGGGGTTACAATTTCATCTGAGTTTGATACATAGAAATAAACAGAATATTATGTAAATAAAACAGCTGAAATAATATGGTATTTCACTGTGTTACCACTTGTTCCAACTGTGTAATAATAAGTTGGACTGAATATCTGTTTCTCAGTCAGCAGTCAGCGATGTCTGTGCATAAGAGAGCCGGGTTCCTGTCCCCAAACCAGACTGAACTGGTTTGGGACAGCGAGAGTTAAGAAGCAGCGAGTGACAGCATCATTTATTTAAGCAATAAAATTGTATGCATTTTTAGACAACCACTGAAATATCTCTGTTTTAGTTACTCTTTCCTTGATGGAGTAAGGAAATACCACGTAGAGATTCTCGATTCCCCATCATGAAAAACATACTGGAAACGATAATGCAAGTCAGTATACTGGAACATCACTCAACAAACGTTGGTCTTTCTCAGTTTGTGATAGTGTCATGTGTGAATGGCGAGTGGTGTGAGAAAATTTGCCAGTGAAGTGATGAAGAAGTATCGTGTGTACGTGCGCGCGCGTGTGTAGTAAGATGATGCTTCTGACACTACCAAGCCAAGGCACAACTCCACAAATCCCGAAGCTGGAATTTCCTATGCAAACTTGGGGCCCAAAACAGAAAAGTAAGTAAAATAAACTGAAAATTATAAAATTTTTAAAATTAACTTCCTGCATGTAGGCACTAAACATTTCTACTGAATCTTTTTTTTGAACTGAAATATCTCTGATTTATTCCCAACACAATGCAGATTATTGCACTATTTCATCATCTTTGGTTCATTAGATGTAAACGTTTATTCAAATATGTGCAAATGATTTAAAGGGCCATCGCAGAAACTCTCTGTACCCTGGGCACAAAGACTGAATTAAATGTCCGTACAATAAAGGTTAATAAACCATGAATATCTAGGTACAACCACAGTGCATTACAGCACTGAAACATATAACAAAGTAACTGTATTTCTATGAAAACCAGTTCATTATTTCAGTTACCAGTAATGTTACTTCTTTCTGGTGGTGTATTTTGGGATGCCTTGTACTATACATTCTCCCACTAATGCATAACAAATTTTGCATTTATTACAGTGTGAATAACTGTACACGATGAAGTGCGCTCTGCTAGGAGCTGTATTCTTCAAACACAGATTATAAGTAACAAGTGAATTAATGGCACTAACATGATCTATAAACCATCTCTCTGTGTGCTGCTATCTCCCTTTCTGCAAAGGACATATGGGAAAAACAACAAAACAACAGACAATGAGAATATTTAAAACTGCTCCAATCTGACAATCTACACCTCAAACAGCAAATCTCTGTACATACAATTCATTATTACATTGCAAAGATGATGGATTTTACATGAAAAAAGCTTACAATCTAAAATATTTACATTGCAAAATGAGCATAAATCAATGAAAATGGAGCCAATTATAATTATGCACATAGTTTTAAGGTGACATTTCTCTGTATAAGACTAGGCATTATTAGTCGCAGTCAGTCACGATATAAGCTTGCATCACCTCATGTGGGTTCCTTATGGTCTCAAGACAGGATTTCTTCTTACAGATGAACTAACGAACACCTGATTTGGAATGTGCAATTAACCACTGCAGTGTAATATCGATGTTATCTTTCTCCTTACATGATATTGAATAGCAGCAAATTTCACGGTCTTGAATTGCACACAAATTCCTGCAAATGAAAGTCACGAGAGTTATACAGTTAACTCCGAGCAGTAAACCAGTACTTGATATGGCGACAGAATGATTTGTATTCAGATTCAGTTATGCCAAAATCTGTTGGAATATCAATGGCAATAAGGATAAAGGATTTGCACCAACACACTTATGGCTCAATCGAAGCACATCCCAGCACTTCCCTTTAGCAAGTGACAAATACCCTGACAAGCCTGTAAGGACAGCCAGTGTCCAGCTGAAACTTGAATTGAATACCAAATAATTACAAGTAACAATCACATTACGTATTTCCTATGTGGTTCAACATAATCATACTATCTTCAGGAGTGTAGTGAAATTATTAGTAGTACAATGTACAGTGTTGTTCATATAATATCAGACACCTAAAACCTATAGAAACTGCATGTGGATAATTAACCGTTTGAAGCCGAATGACCCCTTAATGGGATTTAAATCGACTGCACGCCCTAATGTCCTCTTACGGGGTTGCCAATATGTGTCGAATTTGGAAGGACTTTGTTCGCCGCTGCATCTTGGACACCTATGGATTTGCACGTGGTAGTCACCTATATGTCAAGGCAGCTTTTTGGTGTAAGAGTTTCTTCCCCTCCTCCCCGCTATCCACCCGAAACTGCCTAGACTTCCATGTCATGTGTCAGCTGAGTTAAAATTTTAGAACACAGCACCCTTCCGTTTATCGTTCGCACTGGAGCCGAGTGTAGGTTGAATAAGGCTGAAAATCAACGGTGGACTATGAAACCAGCACTAACTGACCGTCTGAAAGGTTTTCAGTGGCATAAAGTAAAGCGAACTTACAGATCAAACTCAATATATAAAAACTGGAGATATCCACAAAAATTGACATTTACAGCTACAGAAGGGCTCGCAGGTGTGCCTGTTTTAGTTCTGGGACACTCTGAAGGGACCGTGGGGCCCTAATGTGCAACACACAATCGTAAAATTTAGTGAAAATGATGTGGACACCCTTGACTAGCGGAATTTTACCCAGCATTCAAATCGTAGCTTTAGACCTGTTTTGCTGTCACCCTATAAGCTTACTCTTTCTTCAAGGCATTAGGTTTCTGCAGCTATGGCACCAGTCATACAAAACAATCTGACTGTGTCACTGCAGTACGTGGTGCGATGGCAGCGAAGAAAATAAAACTGGATGAGCCAGCCATCAGTGAAATTCTGGTTGCTGACACAGACTCAGAATCAGGCACTGAGGCTAGCGATATAGAAGAAGAATTTTATGAATTCAAAGAAGAACAAGAAGCCTCAGCACAAGAAGACAAACCCCAAGCTGCAACAAGTGGCGGAGGATCACCAACCTGGGGACCGCCTCAAGGCAGGAACATAAAAATCCATCTGTTTGTTGGTCCAGCAAAAGGCTTGAAATACAGTGAGGCTCTACACATCAACAAAGACAGCTCACCACTGGCTCTGTTGATGCTGTTTTTCACAGAAATTTTTCAGCTGCTGGTGGAACAGTCAAACTTATACTACCAGCAACACTTGGACAGACAAGCTGGACCTAGCCAACGACTGCCTGACATTACGTTGCCGGACATAATGACCTTCACTGCCTTAGCTCTGCAGATGGGACACAATGTGAAAGACACACTGCATGGCTACTGGTCTAGACTCAAACAGCTGCACACTCCATTTTATGGTGAGACCATGACACAAGACAGATTTTTTACACATACTGTGGTTTTTGTACTTTGCGGACAATTCACAGAGACTCGACCCAGTCGAGGAATATGACAGACTATGAAAAATACGGACCATCTTCGACACCCTGAATCAGGCTTACCCTAAATTCTACAACCCCTTGGAGCATTTGGCAGTAGATGAGGTAATTGTAAAATTCCAGGGCAGGGTTATTTTCAGGCAGTACATTCCCAAGAAAAGGAAATGTTTTGGCATCAAAATTTACAAAGTGTGTGACAAACCAGGTTATACGTATGACATGAGAGTGTACTTGGGTAAAGACTCATGCTCTGCCACTGATGACATGACTGCAACACACGCAACTGTTAGACATTTGACTTGCAGAGTTGAAGGCTTAGGATACAAACTATTTATGGAAAATTTCTTTTCATCGCCCAGACTTTTGGACGACTTACTGAGACGTAAAATACATTCATGCGGGACAGTACGGCCCTACAGAAAAGACATGCCCTCTGACTTCAGACCAAAAAAAACTGTAACTGACAAAGGATGATGTAAGGGTGAAGACCAGGAGAAATTTGACCGCGCTAGCTAGGAACGACAGACAAGACGTTTATATGCTGACTAACATGGACCCACCACCAGAAGGGAATTTTTGTGATGACAGCAAACGAGCTGTGAAGCCTCAAATCGTGGCACGGTATAACCGGCACATGGGTTACGTCGACAAATCTGATCATATGACGAACAGCTACTCAATGTGTCGACGTAACTTCAATTGGACCATGAAATTGTTTTTCCATTTTCTGGATCTAACAGTACTCAACAGTTGGATTGTTATCTTCATGTGGGGCTAAATGTACCCACCGAGATTTCGGACTTCTTCTGGTGAGGAATTTGATCCAAGAAGCTGGAACAAGCCAAGATCGCCCCACCCCCAGTTTGGTTGGAAGGCCAAGTGCAGCTGCAGTAAATGTTATGAGACTGGACAGCCGCCATAACCAGCATTGGCCAACAAAATCCAGCAAACTCCACTGCCGTGTTTGTTCAGTGCGTGGCCAGCGAAGGGACACCATGTACAAGTGCACCAAATGTAATGTGGGTCTGTGCGTGGTGCCTTGTTTCACTGATTACCACACAAAAAC
>Ga0123352_10001184_pt1 | contig 34087 bp, 20 predicted proteins | sample TergutLab28metaG_FD_89700 | JGI IMG/M metagenome (GOLD analysis project Ga0123352, IMG submission 89700) | Labiotermes labralis P1 segment gut microbial communities from Petit-Saut dam, French Guiana - Lab288 P1 | ecosystem: Host-associated > Arthropoda: Insects > Digestive system > Gut ...
TGTTGCAACACGTGTCGCAGGAACTTGATTACAGGATTGACATCTGCCGTGTCACCAAGGGTGCACATATCGAGCACCTGTAAGGTAGGACAGAAACTTGGAGTGTCTCTCTGTCTGTTGATATGCTCCTTTCTGCCGTGTCTGTCTTGGTTGTTGCGCAGTCGAGTTTGGAAATCCTGGAGGGACTTATGAATAACCCTATATATTTTCACTGTAACTTCACACAATAGAGTACTGTGTCATAATGAAAACATGCAGCTCTGTTTGTAACATGTACTTGGTATGATAAAGAAATCGTTTATTTTAGGGGTGAGGTAAATAAATTAATCATAAAGTTTTGAATTCCTCTTCCAGCAGCCCATTTAATACCTAAATGGCTTGAATTGGCTGTGATATAATGACTCACATGATTTCAACTGCTTCAAGCAAACACAGGTGTTTAGTTGCTACATCCATACAAACTGTTTTGCTTGCACATTGTTAATTGGTCAAGAATTGTTATAATCTCATTACACCAAAGGATTTTAAATCTTTTAGGCATGACTTTAATTGTGGATTTAAGTATCCTTGGTTATCTTCGTCACCTCTTTGCCTTTCTCTTAAGCAGTCTTATGCATGTTATTGCAGAGGCACTGAAATCTATTATGCTTCTGTTATTGTAGTTAGGAAGTACAGTGAAACTGACTGATAAACCAGAATAATTAGTATTGACATTTTTAAATGTGTGTAACATAACACATTGTTCTTTTAATATGTTTCCCACTTAAAAGGCTTTCCTACCTAAGAACCACAAAAAGTTTGCAACACATCAAATTATTCTCTCCTACTGTTGCATTTTTTGCATCAAAATCTTAAACATTATGTCAAAGTTCCTGTTTGTTCAGTTTGTTTGAAGCATATGGTGACAAAATTTTGCTTTCAGCTTCTGAAGTGAATCTGCAAGGTAGTTGCAACTCATTGTTTCACACAGTGTGATCTTTGTACCTTATTTTTGGAAGTATCATCTGTCATGTTGGTCAGGGTATGGATTGTGCTTGTGAAGTCTGATAGTGTTACCACTTTTACGTATGTGTTACCAGCTAGAAGGATATGTAGGTCCAAAACATGGTTACTTGTAATAAAGCTTAAAATTTTAGAGATGTAACCTCTTCGCATGTTGGCAATCTACAAAGTGAAGAAATGTGAATTTAACATAGTGCATAGTGACTGTGTGCTTGTTTTACTTTTATTCAGTAACATGAAGTACCTGTATGCAAAATTTAAATACATTATACAGTTGCTTTAAATTTTTGGGTGTACATTTTTCATCCGGTGGAGCATTTAATTACACACATGATTAGAATGGCTGCTGCATCAAAAATTGGTGTAGTACGTAAAAATAGTGTCAATTGAAGAATAGCTAGACATAGTAACCAAGGTGCCTGCAACTTCAAGTGTTCTTAAAAAAACAAAAATCACTGAACTTTGCATTTCTGTATCAACTTGAAATATGAGACACCATACTTAGTCTGTAAGTCAATAGCTGAGCCAGAGAAAGGTGAAAGCAGTAAAATATGGGAAGGTAAAGTCCATACATATGGAATTGTTCCAGCTGGAATGGGCCCTTAATTTACTGGTTGCATGTATAAAAATATGTTTTCTTGTGTTTAAAATTGTGTCAAAATAAGTGAAGAAGATAAGTGTTAAAATGTGGTTCGATGGTTAAAATGTATCGTTTTAGTGCAGAATTTGCATGGAATAATGTTCAGGTAGACTGGATGTCAGTTTCAGTACATAATTACAAGATAATATTTTCGTGCTGTCCCTTGTAAGGCATTCTCCTGTTTAATAAGCTAAATCTGTTTTATTTTTCCAAAAATGTGTTAAAATGGTGTTACTGTTTTCACTGTCAGGAGTTTTAGTATCTTAATGTTACTCATCTTAAACAGGTTTATTGTCACCTTGACATGGCATTTCATCACCCTGCAAGTTGAAAATATGGCCCAATAAGAACAATAATTGGACACATGTTTAGTGTGCTGCTGCAGATAGCCAGGGAATGTGGCATTATAAAGTAATACCACAGAAGAGAAATGTTTTTTAGAACTCATGTTTGCTCAGCTGGTCAAGAACTTCACTGCCACAATTGGAACCCAGTGGGTTCATAATTGTGTTCCCCAGCCCCTGTCTTAAGCTAAATGAATACAATTTCCACCATTATATCATACTTCTGTAATAGGACATAGGATTCATAGTCTTCATGATAAAAGCTGTTCTGCTACAAAAATTCCACGTGAGTGTTTACAGACTCTTGTTGTAGGAGGTATCTTGGAAGACAGAAGTTAGAGATTGAAGGATGGCAATGAAATGCATTGTAGGGAAACAAGATACACATATTGTGGAGTGGAATGAGGTTTTTGGAATAAGGTATGATTAAAGAGTCCCTGTTTTAGGTGCGATGAACTTCCGGAGTCATTTACTAGAAAGGTTAGATTTATTGTAGATACAAATAATTAGCTAAATTTTTTTTAATTGGATACTTTCACGTAATCTTAAGATGATAGTGTACTGTTATAAACACATTTAATAATATACTAATTTATTTTAACCCATCATTTCTGTGTAATACTAAAATGTCTTTGGTCTTGACTTATGTTCCATGCAGGGCAAAGTCTCGCCTGCATGAGTTGATGCAGCAGGATCATGATTTCACAGCAGAAGACCGTGAGAAGATCAATCCTGGAAATGCACTTAGCATCTCTACTGCACTAGACTTTGTTAAGAACCCTGTCAAATGCTGTGAGCATGTACAGGACCTAATTCAACGACTCATGGATATTGTGCGCATCAAGAAAGATGACCCTAAGACAAAAGGTGCTTCATATGTATCTGGTTGGGGGGAAATTATTTTAGACAGCTGTATATTGAATAGTACATATTTCAGTGTATACAAAATTGCACATCAAATATATATATATATATAAATAAATCCTTTGATTAAATAATATATAGGCACTTGAAAGGGACTGGGATAGCACAGGCAGTATATTGACTTGCTACAGGCTGGATGGCCTGGGTTGTGATCACTGATGGAGATCTCATCCAGGCTTGACCTGGGGCCAGTCCGGCCTCCTCCAATGGATAGCGGGGCTCTTCCCAGGGGTAAAGCAGCTGGGGCTTGGCATTGACCACCCACCCCTCTGTAGTGCCAAGGTTGAGACAGAATTGGGCATACCTCTATTCCCGCTCTGTGCATTCTTGGCATGTTGCTGGGAAAATTATACAATTATATGCAGGGATATCTTAACATTTTCATTTATATGTGTTCATTAAACTTGTTGAAACGTGATACAATTGTTATCTATGATTGTGTAACTACACACACTCACACAGTTAAGTGTATGTGATAATGCATTAAGCAGCCCTTAACTGCCTGAATAAGGTCAGCAGTCAAAAACAAGGATTAAAAAGAAAATCATACAAGATGCCAATGTTTATAAGAAAGGTGGTCTGTACAAGCATAGAGTATTAATGTAATCTACAGCAATTTTGTTGTGGTTCTCAGATGCTGTTTTGTACCATGGTGAGACATGGGAATTGATGGGAAGACGTTGGGGCAAGATTGAAAAGGATTTCTGCACCAAGAACAAAACTTTTGATATTTCTAAGATCCCTGACATTTATGACTGCATCAAGTATGACCTCCAGCACAACCAGCACACATTACAGTTTGAACAAGCTGAGGAGTTGTATATCACTGCCAAGTACTTGGCTGACATAGTCATCCCTCAGGTATGCTTGCTATTCACAACATTTGTGAGTTAGTTCAAAGTGGGAAAAATTCTCTGAAATAGGTTCCTTTTTTTATACATACTGGTGTCGAGTATTCACGCTTCTCTTCCTTCCCATTGCTTTGTATACCATAGGCATTATCAGCAGCCATATATTCTGTCCTTTGTGCCAGCCTCCTGTGTGATTTGTGCATCTCTAAAAGTAATTTGCAATGTCTCAGCAATACTTACATATAATATGGACTGACAGCAGGAGAAATTAAGCAGGGCAGCATTTGTTTTTTCTGTCATGTACATACAGTGAAACTGCAGTAAAAAGATTATGGCATATCAAGAGATGCTTATTGAGCAATAAAAATAACTGGCACCATCGGTTTCTGAACAATTCTTTAATGTGGGAATATTATTTGTAAAACAAGGGTGGTTTTTGAAATGTTTGTGTCATACCAAGTGACTTACGTAGCTTGCCTGTTGTACTCAGCCTGTTGCTCCTACAGTACTGGCAGTTTGCTTGTGGTTTGGTCATGTTACCTCACTCATATGGCTGCATTTCTGAGTCTGACCTTACTGTTGTCAAACTTTCCAACCCTCTATTGTTACTAGTTTGTAGATTTCTCTTTTGACATTTTTATTTGCTTTTAAGTGCCAGTTCAGTTACAATTTTTGTAGTTCTTGGTATAGAGCCATTTAGTTTATGATTGGTATTTTCTGTAATTTTGTGCACATTTTTTTAGTGAATCCTAACCTTATCTATGGTGTGTATATTCTTGGACCTGAATACAAAACTCTAAATAATACATCTCTGTGAAGTCAGTGGCCTGTCAAAGAGCAAACTAGAGGTGATATACAGGCCGACTTTTTCAACACTGTTCACTATTTTGGAGAACAAAAAAGAAGTATATTCAGCAGTTTCAAGGGAGAAGAGAACACAGGGTATGGAAATGTGGAATTCACATTTCCAGGTAGTTCTGCCAAGAAAGATTGGCAGGCGTACCTATTGAAATTCTTAATCATGTAATTTGTGACCTGCCATTAGCATCATAGGACAGTACCATTGGAACGTTGTAGGCATAGGAAATTCAAATGGCATGCATTTCTGGGTATGAGGTGAAAATGCCCATGATGACTTAATGGCTTTAATGTGCTTGTTCAAGTATATTGCACAATTTTAAAACAAGCCATGACTGGTCCACACCTTGCACACATACTAAGGTATAACTCCACCTACATGAGGTGGGCAACCAGTTTCTGAGTTGACACATCATTCAGAACTTAAACCTGCAAGAGACATTTGGACTGTTCTACCTCATGGTTAGCAGAGCACTGAAGACATAACAAATGTGGGTTTATATATGTATGTGTGCATGTATGTAATGTGATGGGCTGTAGAACATATAAACAGTTTGCTTCACAAATTAATGCTACTTGAAACCTTGGGACCCTATAGTAATGCATATAAATTGAGTTTAGAAGATGTAGACCAGTGTTAAGTATGCAAATTAAGTTTGTTTTTGGATAATTTGAGTACTCATTAAATCAGGTATTTTCCTGAACGTAACAGCTTTATGTCACATCAAGGTTGCACTATACTGATGTCAGAAATCTATATACCTCTACTGTAATTTTCCGTGTGTCCCAGTACTTTGTGATATGGCATTCATATTGTGTTTCAAGCTATAAAAATAATTCATAACAACAACTTTATAGTTTTTACACATATCTCTTGCAGGAATATGGGCTTACAGTGCAAGAAAAGTTGACTATAGGACAGGGAATCTGCACACCACTACTGAAGAAAATCCGTGCAGATCTGCAGCGTAACATTGAGGAGTCAGGAGAGGAGACTGTTAACAGACTTAACCCACGGTGAATGGCCTTAATCAGTGTAATGTAATGGGGATGCTAGCATCATTCGTCTGTTCAGTTCAAATATACAGAGCAAATAGATTTACAACTACGGCATAGTTGAGAGATTGAGGTCTCGTCCAACAGTGTTAACATATATACGGAATATGTATTTAATTATTTCTCCACAAAAGTTATGTGTTACAATGCTGAGGATGACAGTGATGTTGACATTCTGATATCATGATATATTCTTATAAAAAAAACCAACGATAAGCACTAATTTCTCAAATATGTTTTTGGAATAGAACTCTACATGTTTCAGACAGTATCTCTGTCCGAAACATGTAGAGACCTATTCCAAAAATAAATTTGAGAAATTAGTGCTTCTGATTGGTTTTATTATTAGAATATGACAGTGGTGTTGACTATATATGTGGCACTAGAAATCTGTGCCAGTAGGAAAGTATGCATTGAATTTATTATAAATTGGTGCAGTAGATTATTCCATACATTGCCATGGCACAACAAAATAATATAAAGACCATTGATCACAACATAAGTATTGTCAGTTGTGGCACTGGCTGTTCTTTGTGTACCGAAGAGAGAGAGTGTGTCTTGCAATATAATGTTGTACGTCAACCTCATCCTTTGATCAAGTCTGCTGTAATTTAATCTGTTCTTGGAGATATGTACCAGTATACCAAACTGCACTGTGTGACATCTTAGAAGAAAGGAATGCTAATGCTCTTCCAACTTTTCACTAGTAATTTGATCCTCAAAAAATTAGGCATGGATTTTAATGTGTTGGCTACAGATATTTTAGTTTGTATTACATTTTTAATCTCATATACATCTAATAGCTGACAAAACAATTTGGTATGTACCCATCCACATCCCTCAAAGTTCTTTCAAACCTTTATAAATTTAGTGATAAATTTAACATTACTAGCTGCAACAGTTTTGTCCCTGCTGTCAGAATTTTCAAATTTAGTTTCAGATAGTTTAACAGTTTTTGGGTGAATGTAATAAATCCAGTGAAATGTAATTATATTGTAGTAGTACTAACGTGTGCGGTGTTTCTCAGTTACTCACATGGTGTATCAAGCCCTGGACGACATGTGCGGACACGTCTGTACTTTACCAGTGAAAGCCATGTTCATTCACTTCTGACTGTACTGCGATATGGTGGTCTGCTTGATGTGAGTTATGTGCTGTCTTTGTTCTTTTATTTGTGGAATTAGTCAGTGCTGTTTGAGTGTTTTGTTGTGAGCTGATGGCAATATTGTTTGCAGGTGCGGAAGGATGAGCAGTGGCGTAGAGCAATGGAATATGTGAGCATGGTGTCAGAACTGAACTATATGTCACAGATTGTCATCATGCTGTATGAAGACCCAACCAAGGACCCTTGCTCTGAGGAGAGGTAGTGTCAAATTTATTATTTGGGTAATAATTTTGTTGTTGAAAATAGATGTGAAATAATTCTTGTATGAAATTCACATGTGTTGGGACAAGATACTTCACAGAAATGGTCCTGAATGAGTAGCAGCCCTCCCTCCCTTACAGCCAGTGACAGAAATTGATCAACTTTCCAAAATGTATTATTTAAGCAGTGTCTAAGATGATGGACAGTTTCCAAAATAATGGTAACGTGTCCTTCTAGAAACATTTTGCCTTAGAGTAGATTGTGTTCCCCAAGATTTACTGATCCTTTTCCATTAATTTATGTTACCAGATAAGGCACGTGTGTCTGACATATACATTGCCAACATGATTTGTTCATGAAAGAGATACTATCTTGTACACCTTATTAAATAACTAACTCCATGGAGCAGGGTCCTTCTTGAGAAGTTATCAAGTCCTCAGCTAGTCAAGAAATTCCCTGTCTTTTATGGAACCTGATGGATCATTACCGTATTCACAGGAGCTCACCATCCGTCCCTATCCTAAGACAGATCAATCCAGTTCATGCCCCCCCATCCCACTTCTTGCAGATGAACTTTAATATTATCCTTCCATCTTCTTCTGGGTTTTCTAAGTGGTGTCCTTCCCTCAAGTCTCCCCACCAAAAACCTGTATGCACATCTTCTCCCAGCCAATAATGTTACATGCCCTGCCTATCTCTCTCTCTCTCTCTCTCTCTTTTAATGTGATCACTGGAGTAATATTTGGTGGGGGAGTACAGACCATTAAGCTCCTTGTTATGTAGTCTTCTCCACTATCCTATTACCTCGTCCCTCCTAGGCCCAAATCTCCTCCCTAGCACCCTATTTTCATACACCCTCAGCCTATGCACCTCCCTCAATGTTAGCGACCAAGTGTTACACCTGTACAAAACAACAGGCAAAATTATAGTGCTGTGTATCTTAATCATTATATTTTTTGACAGCAAACTGGAAGACAAAATGTTCTACACCAAATGATAGTAGGCATTCCCTGACTTGAGTCTGCTCCTAATTTCTTCATTAATGGAGTTTTGATTCATTAGGGCTGTTCCTTAATATTTGAACGATTCTGCCCTTTCAGAGGTTTTATTGTCTATCTTTATATTGTACTTTTGTCCTGCATTCTGATCTGGAGATATGACCACTGACCATATACTTATTTACTTGTAGACTAGTACAGCTTATTACTAAATCAATATGAAATCATTGTTGGTGTGTTTGGCATGTAGCACTGTTTGTTCTTGTCCACTCAGTGACATAAAAGTGTTTGTAGGTGACTGGCTTGCAAGGCAAGCTATTTTCAGCATATTTTAAACTGTTCGAGTGAATCTTCACAAACAGTACAAGATAATTACAAAAGAAAAATTAACATGTTTAGAAGTATAAAACATAAGTGCACAACACAGTTCATTGTGGACATTGTCCATTGTCTTCAGTTTTTTAAAACACAGTATTTTGGAAACTGCACCTTCTGCTGTAGTAAAAGTTGAAGGGAGGGCCAGGAAAACTCTCTGATGATGGACACTGTAACACACACTCATCAGAAACTTTTAGGCTGACCAGGAATTTGTTTCATGTCCAGCAAAGAAAACAGAACATGACTGCATTGAGTGATTGAATGTGTCGTTCTTGTAACACAAACTTCACAGTGCTTTTACCACCAGTCCTGTAATTTTAGTTTTGAAAGGTGTTACTTTTATTTTGTAAAATTTCATATAATACTCTATCCTTATAGCTCTAAAGAATAAGAAAAATGTATGTAACCTGTTCACTTCCATCTGAGGTGTGTTACTCTTATTTATTACTGCAAGAGAGATGAGAAGTGGAATTTAGGGCCCAGTCACTTTGCCTCTAAGATTACCAGATGTGACACCCTCTTATCTTGGTATGTTGGAGAATGTCAGATTTCTGTAGGTAGAGGAAGGCAAAGTTGAAACTTTTGAGCAAGGTGAATTTCTGTCTGTTTAGAGTAACAGTGTGATGCACTTATTAACAGATTTCCAGGGCAATGGATGGGGAGGTGAGGCCTCGTCACTTGGTCTGTGAGATCACTACGTTATGAAACCCCATAATGTTTTGCTGTGGGGTTATGTCAGAAGTGCTGTAAATGGATGAACTGGGCAGGTTGTCAGCAGCAGCAATTGATAAACACATTTGTTTTAAAGCAGAAAGGATTAGAAAATATCATGTTCTGTGTGCATTTCCCAGGTTATGTCACCTGGCTTCCATCTGTGGACCTTCCTTGCCTCGTGTCCATATAGGTCAGGTCAAACCTGAAGATGGAGGCAGCATAAAGGTAGCCACCAATCACACTTGGTGGTGGCACAACCCAGAGGTCTATAGTCTAAGTGCTGTACTTTGTATTACACGACTGTCTTCACCGTATAGTGAACTGCTTTCATATACGTTAACAGACATATGAAAATACCCCTAGAAATTAACTTCATGCATTGAAGTAACAAGGAAATTGACTGTATGTTTAAGACATGCTGCATAATCTCTGTTTTATTCTCCACAAAATGCCATTTATTTCATAATTTTATCGTTTTCTTTTCAAGTAATACATTTTTATAAATACCCACCCTAGTAGGATAAAGGTTAAGATAAGAGTAATTTTGATGAGCCTAGATGATAAAGTAGAATCATTTTTGTGTTGGGTTCATATGTTCCAATTTTGTGCCACAGGTTTCATGTAGAGCTTCACTTCAGTCCTGGGGTCAATTGCTGCGTTCAAAAGAACCTGCCCCCAGGTCCCGGTTTCAGACCACACAGCCGCAATGAGTCTGTGGGCTCCAAGACTGTGGTGTGTATGGTTTCATAGATTTTCTGATGATGGAGCATGAGATACAGAGGTTATTTTGTGTGGTTGTGTATGGGATAGGGTAGGAACCAGGGGAAAGCATGAAAAATATCAGGACACTTATGTGATACTGAAAGTAGGCACCTCATAATATAGTTGGACAACATTAAACTTGAATTTTATATTCTCTATTGCTTGCTTTATAATTCAGTTTTCACCATTTTAACCAACAAATGCACACAGTTATCATTTAATTCACAATAGTATTTTTAAGAATTTTATACTCCCTCGTGTTTTGGACCTTACTGGTACATGGTCAGGGAATACGTTAATTATTGGTGTATAAGACAGTTACTAAACAATATTTTGATATGTCACATATGTGGAAGAACTGGTGGGATTCTTCCTTGTAGAATGAGTATGTGTAAAAAACAGAATTGTTACACTGAAAGTTAAAATATAAAAATAGAAATATGTAAAATGTCCATTATTTTTTATTTATAAAATTATGTAAAAGAGTGTGTAAATTAGTTAGGTTAAATTGAAAAGCAAGAGTACAAGTGTATTATACAATATTGAATGATAGGTGCAAAGTACATACCAGTAAATTGGAGCAGCGTGTGGATGTACTGGGGGCATTAACGTTTCTGTGGTATAGAAGGTAGGCAGGAAGGATGTTTAAATGTAGGTCATGAGCTGGTGTGACCTAATTGAAGGTTGAATGCTTATTGGTACATTGGGTTTCATTCTCCTGTATTTTGTTCTGAAATAAGTTTATTGTGATACTGTGATTTAATATAAAACTGTTCACAGGAATTCATTTGTGACCCTTTGTTTACCTGCTTTAGTAAGGACATGATGTTATTGATAGGTCCATATTGGTGTACATTTTTCTAGATACGTAAGTCATATGCCGATTGTGTGTCATTGCGTTTTATGTATCTTGTTCATGGTACCTTTATTTTAGATGCCTCCTGTTTGTCCAACATCGGAATATTTACATGTAGCGCATGTAACTTTATAAATCCCACTGTTTGCATATTCATCTATTGTGTTCTGTGTTTTTGGTGTCATAAAGTCATATATAGTATTGTATTACAGAAGGTATTGTTTATTTTAGTTTGCTTAAACAGGTTTGTAATATGTAAAAATTATCCAAATTTTAATATTATGAGTTGTGCCCTTATTTAGATTAAGGTCATTTAAGTTTTGTTTTATTTATGAGTTTAATTTTTAAGTGTGTATGGAAAGTTATTAACCTGCAATATATGTTGTGTTATGTTTCATTCTTCTTCTTCTAGTGAGAGTAAGAGTAAGCGCATGCATGTAATAAAATATCTGTAGGCAGCTATTTTGTGTTCTGTAGGATGGTTTGAGAAAAAGTTGGTAGTTGTGTCTGCATAGATGTGTTTATGGTGTATTTCATCTTTGTTCATAGGTTCTTTCCCTTTGAGTAGTAGATCTAGAAAATTTGTTGTCCTTTTTTTCTCTCTCTCTCGAAATTGAATTGGTACTTCCATGTATGTGATTGATGTTGGAGGTGATGAGTTCTGCATCAAATCTTTGTAATATCACATATTATCAAGATATCATCAACATAAGGTGTATGAAGTGTTATATTCTTGGTCTCTTGAAGGTGTTTTATATATTTGACTTCATAAAATTGTAAAAATCTCTACGTTTGAAATTGGTGAACCCTTGGCATTTCCTTTCATTTGTTGATATGCATTATTTAAATACGTAAAATAATTCTGTTGTTTAGTAACTCTTTTATACAATAACAATTAATGTACTCCCTGATGATGAACCAGGAAGGTCTGAACCTTGTAGAAGTTTAGTGTTTTAAAAATATTTAAAATATTTGTTGGTTAAAATAGTAAAAATTAAGCTTGAACTAAGTTGGCTGATTTAGGACTTTTTATAATTGCTTCCAGTTAGTCCCTTTTTTATTGTGTGAAGAATATTAGTCTGTTTGCTTGTTTTGTAACATAATTGTACATACGCCATCCTGAAGTTCACTTTAGTTTCATGTAACGATCCCCTATACTCAGCCTGATTTTGCACTATGTGACTTTTTCATTTTCCTAAAACTGGTTTGAACCAACACTTAGGGTATTATAATAGTAGTTCTGGAAGGACATAACAGCAGTATTCTCCAGGCATGGCAGAAATGGTGGAACGTGCATGTAAAGTTAGTTTGTAAATATTCCTACAGTTACCATGTTCACAACAGATTAATCACAGTGTATTTTGCTCTGTAGAGTTAGTCCAATTGTATAATTAATGGACTTTATGTACCAGCAAAACAGAAGTAACTGTATAATAGTATATTTTTCTTTTAGTATGGAACCTGTTAATTTTGATACTGAAGAATAGGAAGTTATGCCAGAAGAAGAGTTCCGACATTTGAAACTGGAAACATGTTTGCTGTGCAGTTGAAAGTAGGAAAAAACAAAAGTAGTTAGAGTGACTGGTAACAAATATGAGTAAGCTCATTGTCTTTTTTGTGATTCTCATGTTCTGTTTTCCAGTCAGAAGCAGGAGGGGGCAGTGAGGAAGGTACATCATCAGGTGGGGCACAGTGTGAGGGGAGTGAGAAGGGCTCTAGTCGTATTGATGAGGAGGAAGCAGAGTTAAACCTGCTGGATGATGAGACTAGCTCACCACATATCAAAGCTGATTACACTCCAGCACAATCTGTGAGTTGTTTCCACCCTCTTTGGGCCTGTACTGTGTGTTTGTGTGAAGTGGGTTTTGTTAACTTTTTGCCACATTCCACTTCTCATTGTGTAAGCTATGAGCAGATCTAAATTCTGTAACACTGTAAATATTAAACTGTACCTTGTTAAGTGTCAAGCTGTTTCGGTACATGAGCCTGAAAACTAGAGTTCAGCCATGCGCCGTTTATACCAGTTATCCACTCTACCCCTCCCCATTGCCTTGTCCTACCTGAAGGCTAGAGACTGGTTTTGTTCTAACTCTTGGATTGCCTTTTGAAGGATCAGGATGGTCTAAATTTGGTTTCAACTTATTTTTCTAAATCCTGCTTGGAGACTTCTGACGACAGGCCAGGGGTTCGCATGCTGGCTTCATGTGTGTACTACAGTGGTGTTACATTGAAAGCTGTAGTATGTTTTTTAAGTTGCTGAGGTATATGAAGTTTTGTTATTATGAAGTCAGCCAGGCCATTTGGTGTGTTAGTGTTCAGCCTCATTACTCTGGTGCATCGTGTAAGAAAGATTTTTTCTATTCTGTTAACCAATTCATCTTTTTTAACTTTCTTTCCTTTCTTTATTTTTATTATTATTATTGTTGTTGTTGTTGTTATAAATGAAATGTTCACACTGGAAGAAATTAGAGCAGATTGAAGTCAGGGATTGCTCGCTATCATTCAGTGCAGAATCTTTTGTCTTTGAGTCTGCTTTCCAAAAATTTAAAGATTAAGATACACAGAACTATAATTTTGCCTGTTGTTTTGTATGAGTGTGAAACTTGTTCCCTCACATTGAGGGAGGAACATGGGCTGAGGGTGTTTGAGAATAGGGTGTTGAGGAGAATATTTGTGCCTAAGAGGGACAAGGTAACAGGGAGTGGAGAAAACTACATAATGAGGAGCTTAATGATCTGTACTCATCACCCAATATTGTTCAGGTGATAAAATCAAGAAGGAGATGGGCAGGGCATGTTGCATATATGGGGGAGAGGAGAGGTGTATACAGAGTTTTGGTGAGATAACCTGAGGGAAAGAGACCACTTTGAAGACCCAGGCATAGATGGGAGGTTAATATTATGATGGAACTTCAGGAAGTGAGATTTTGGGGGTATGGGCTGGATCGACCTGGCTGAGGATAGAGACAGGTGGCGGGCGCTTGCAAATGCAGAAATAAACCTTCGGGTTCCATAAAATGCCGGGAATTTCTTGACTAGCTGAAAACCGATAGCGTCTCAAGAAGGACTCTGCTCCATGGAGTAAGTAAGTATTTTTTTTTGTTGCAAAATTGTAGAATGTTTATAAAATTCATTTCTTTTTCATGATAATATCAAACTTTTACATTTTAAGTCAGCATCTAGCTCTGTATGACAGCCCTGTATTATGAAATTCAGTTTAATAACTAAAATTTTTGGTACATCTTAATTATCAAGGTTTAATCACCATGAAGCCATTACACCATGTTGTGCATCATGCATCATAATGAATTTAGTTTTATGATACATGGAAACAAAAATGAAACTGAACAGTGTTACATTTCTATACTGTGGTACCTAGTAGAAATAATCAGAGTCATGACAGAATTCAGACTGCTGCCAGTGTTACAGAAAATGAGAAGCCAGAAGAAACAGATATCCTTACTCTGATGTTAATAGTGGAGTTGACTGATTGACAGTTACACCTGAAAATTTCAATGATCATATCATTGTAGAAAATTTAGTGTCTGTGTACATTTTATGCCTAGAAGTGAAAAATAATGGGTTATTGTTTCTGTCTGCTGAGAGTTGGATGAGTGACTGTGATGGTAGGACAATGCGGAAAAGCAAAACCGACTCTAAGTGCAGTAAAATTGTAACTGCTATAAGAGTCTGATAAATAAATGAAAATTATAATAAGTGTAGGCAACAGGAATTGTGTGTTCTTGAAAGTTGGATTGTAGCAAGCAACAAAGCCTTCTAGAAATGACTTTCGGAAATGTGCGTACATCATTATCAGAAAGCATCATCTGTATAGAATATTAAGTGTTTCAGTCACGTGTGGGCACTTTAAAGTTGACAGAAGTGGGGGAACAGCTTAATTTAAATATGGAACAACTATAGAATAAATTACAAGGGTATTGTGAAGAATGTGTGTCCTTGCTCATGCTTGTAGTACAGAACTGTACAAGTTAAATGCAGTGATATGGAGAGGACTATAGTGTACTTCAAGCTGTGTGAAGCTTATGTCTGAGCAGATTTCATCACTTTAATTGTGAAAATTACAGTACATTAAAAAAGTAGCACAGCATGTTGAGGAAAGAGCATTATGTAAGTTTTTTATAATGATTTTTAACTCTATTGTCATTTTTCTATCATTTTATTGTATTACTTGCCTTATTCCTTAGAAGAATATTGAGATCTGTAGGTTGCAAAGCAAGTTCTTACATAACATCACTTTTGTTTGTGCAGGTGCCTTGAATTAATTATCCTGTTAGGCTGAGCTTTTGTATTCACACAAAAGATTTAGATTATGGTCTTCTGGATTGTTATGGCATGTAGTCTGGTAGGCATTTTGAAAGAACGTTTTTCTAAAAGGCTGACAGTCTAAATCTTTTTTTGACATTCAGGTGACCGTTCATCGTGATAAACTTTTATAATAAAACCAACTTGATTCACTAATTTCTCAAATTTATTTTTGGAATAAAACTCTACATGTTTTAGACAGTTCCTTTGTCCATCATCAAGAGTTTTTCTCTGTACACACAACAGTGGTATATGTCATACAGGTTTGCTGACAGCTGTCAGCAAACCTATATGACATATACCATTGCTGTTTGTACAGTGAACATCTCCTGATGATGGACAGAGGAACTGTCTGAAACATGTAGAGTTTTATTCCAAAAATAAATTTGAGAAATTAGTGAATCGAGTTGGTTTTATTATAAGAATAAGAGTCTAAATCTTGTAAGGTTCTTTCTTCTGCATCAGTTATGAAGTTTCTAGAATTACTCCTTAATTGAATGTTGTGCCTAGGCATCACCTGCACCCTCAGATGAGTCACCACCATCAGAAAAGCCAGAGATACAGCAGCAGGGAGCCAGAGTTACATCTGATCCAATCCCTATAAGGTACGTTGTTGCAAGTCTGATGCCATGAGATTTGTGTCCTGTGTTAATTTGACTTCGAGGAACCTTTCAGAATGTGATAGGATCAGACGTTGTTGTCTTATTTTGAACATGCATGTTTTGGTGCTTGCAAAAGCTTAGAAATTGAGAAGGAAGGGTTGGTCCCTCTAAAAGCATTCTCATGCAAGAGGAAATTCACATGATTCGTGACTCTTACAAAATGAAGTTGTGCTGTAAGTGGGCAGCACCCCAAAGAAAAGGTAAACAAGTAATAAAACTCTACTGATTGACCAGCTGTATCAATTCATAACTCTGAATTTACACAGCTGATCACCCTACAAGATTTTATTGCTTTTGGTTGCCTTGAAAGCAAATTTTGTAGGTCAGAATGTGCAAGAAGCAGGGTAAGATATGGGTTGTACATACCAGATAGGCTCAGAAACTTTTGCATTAGTAGGCCAACTCTGTTTAGTATGGGTGTGTTATGTCTCTAAGACATGTGGTAGAATTTCTTTGAGATTAAATTTTGTGGTCTTTGAGTGATCCTAAGTTTACCTGCATGCAGGGCATCTCCAGCAAGGGACCCACTTGATTTGACTTCCCGGTTGTCAACTGAGCTGGCTTCCCAACATTCCCAGCGCAGTCTGTCCTTTACAGGTGCCTGCCCTGTGAGCCCAGAGACAGAGCCTAGGTCACGCAGTTTTGACCACCAGCGAGATGAGTCAGTGGTAGATAAAGGTAACATAGCATTAAATCATCCCCTGAGGTCAGCAGCTTGTGCTTTCTGAGGTGCAGTATAATTGTAGCTAACAGCCAGTAGAAGAGGCACAGCTTTCCAAAGGCTTTCTGTCATGTATGTGCTGGTGGATAGTTCAAGGATTGACCATTGAGACTTTTGCATGGTTGTATACGATGTAAAACAGAATGCATAGTCAGGCTCTCCATAGTGTGATTCCTCATTAAGAAAATTCCATAATTTGAGAATGTTATACAACATATGTCATGAGAGATTTAGTTTTCAGTACACACATCACCATGAAAAGGGGGTAACGTTTGTGATCATTGTTGTAAGGTCAGTAAATTGGATTGTTACACATACTTAATGACACTGTGCACAGTAGGGATCAGTTGTGATTGACTGATCGTGGAGTACACACATGAAAAATTCTGTGGCATTCTTTTATTATCTGATGCTTGTAATAATTCAGCTGATATTGTTGTATGGGAATATGCAATGTGTTACCCCTTGCTTGATGTCATCCGTGTGCTAGTGTGTTCCTTCCCAGGAGTATGCAAGGTCTCATGGCAAGCGGGCAGCTGTGACAATGGCTGATGCCAATATGTTAACCCTTGTTTGAGTGCTGTGCACTTCTGTCTGTCTTGAAATGGACAGAGGCAACTTGAAGCACCATTTGTAATTCCAAGTTGCTGATGGTATGATCTTTTTGATTCCTTGCACCTTTCGACAGTCATGTGTACTTCTGAAGCTGAATGTCTTAGAATGTACTGATTACACTGTCCTGGCTTGTCTAAGTGAGAGGATTTGGCAGTAATTTTCATGCCGACACAATTTTAATTTTCTGATGTGAAGAATTCTTATTAACCCTACAGTGCTGGCCTCTGTGCACTGTACAGACCTTTAATTCTTCACATGCTGCTGGCCTTGGTGCAATGTATACCATCTTCAATGCATTTAAGGGTATAGGAGGGTTAAAGGTGAAGCCTGAAATGGTACTGCATGTCATTCACAGTTCCACTTTGCATCATGTGTTCTACAAGAAGTGTTGGAAACCGAAGTTATATTTCAGTAGCAAGATCAGCCATTTTTTGCAGAAGAGCATTTTGTCTTGTGTATTTCCACCTGCCACCTGTTACTAAGATGGGCTGGTGGAATTTACATTGTAGTAATTAAATATGTGTTCTTAGTTTGACAGTGAATACCTTTCAGAAATACATGAAGCACAAATGCATTCAGTGTGTGGTCAGTCTGTGTCGGCCACATTTCACATCACAGGCACCCATGCATTAGATGTATTCAGACTGGGTGTAATGCCATATCCTTACAGCAGGTGAACTTGCCTTTGAATACTGTTGTAATTTAGTCCTACAACAAGCTCATCTGGTTCGAGATCCCCGTGGCGTGGAACTGCCTGCACACCCTACCCCTTGCCACTTTCCAGAATGTGGGTTCACCACACCTGCCAACTGGAGTTGTACATTCCAGCAGACTGCTCAACAATGCACAGCACCAGCACAACCATGCCTTGTTTCCTGCAGGTCTTGTCCCTGACTTATCATTCCATCACCACTTCAGAATGTTCAGCAATCACCATTTATGTCAGTGAAATACTGTCATTCTAAGTACCTGATTTCAGGCAGCATACTGTTCTTGTATGTAACTGATAATAATGTGAATTATTTCAGTGTTCTTGTCATGAATATACATTTGGTTCTACAAATTACAAAATACTGGCCATAAAAATAAACCAAACCTGAATTTTTAATACTGTCCTTAAATTTCCCACAAATCATGTTTTGAAGCACAAGTTGCAGATTAATCAGAAGGAATTTGTATTTTCTGTAGTATTGTTGGAATACATTTTGCAATGTCTTCAGATGCTGTAGGTTGACTGCTGAATGTTACATTACATTATCAGCATTTGTCTTGCGACAAGAACTAAAATATTTTAGCAGTCAATTAAGATTGGCTATTTCTGGGTCACCATATCTGCTTTGGCAAGTCTATTTCCATTAACAACTGCAACACCCAAAAAGGTGTCATTGTTGCCTTACCAATTTCAGCAGTGGAGGACAAGCTTCACAGTTTTTTTGATATCTGTAAAGTTATGAATAACAAGATTCTTAACACGAAATATAAGTGTGCATTGTTGAGCAGTGAGTCTTCAGTTACGTGTAATGTGTCTGCCTATCCTCTGATATCACAATTAATCCCACATCATTTGGTGCTGTGGACTCCTCATTTTCAAAATTAGGTGTGTTGGGCACCATGTTTTCTTGATTCTAACAATATACAATTATGAGTGCATTGCATAATCAAGGGTCCACTGTGTGAACATAGATTTAGGTTATGTAGTTTGCTTCAGTTTGTGTAGTATAACATTTCTTTCTTTTGATTTAGCATAATATTACTCAAGTTATATTCTAGCTTTTGTTCTAATTTATAAGTACTTCTTTTCACTTTCTTTTAACTTGCACAGTGACACAACTGCAACACTTCCCTTGCTCTTCTCTTTTTCTCTTCTAAGTGCTCATGTTTCCCGGGGTTTTGTTTCTTCATGTGTTAAGTAATGTCTGTACCTGAACTTTGTGAACATATCTTGGCCAGAACTGAGGTTTTATTAGTTTCTGTTGCTTTACATAAGGCTCAAGTCTGAAAGGCAAGGGGGATTTTAATAGCACGAAGTGTGAAAGATTGTTGCCAGTTTCTCCTCACATGCTTGTTGTGAGTCAGTTGCTCCAATGCGGAGGTACGCTATGCATAGGTCCCAGTTTAGTCAGAGGTAGTAAATACAAATACATTTCAAGCCCATGAACTTAATTCACTTAGAAACAAGGGATCAGAACAGAATTGATATCTGTAGCTACTTCTGTTGTGGTTTTGATTCGGTGTTAACACAGCCGTGATTAATTTTATATGAAACTTGTTTTAGTCCTATTTCAGGTTTCATTTGTAAAATGACTAATATAAACGGTCTTGGAATAGCAAAATGCAGAATTTTGTCTTTAGTGATCTCTATTCAGATGCTTCTTTTTGAGTGCAATGATTGTTCTGGTTTCTGTGCTGTCTTGGTGTTTTGTCTTTTTTCATTACCATTAAAGCTGATGTGATTATTTGAGAACAACTTCACATTTTGGTACCTTTATTTTAGTTTGTTGTTTTTGTATTAGAGCTGATGGTTCTGAAGTTTACTTTAAATTCATTGTTTGCATTCCTTGTTTAGTGGTGCTCTTTTTTTTTTTTTTTCGTTCTTTCCTTTTCCTCGCTCCCCTTTCTGTTGTTTTTAGAGTGACTCATGCAAGAGTCTTAGGTGACAGTTTTACTAGTATTAGGGAGTTCTCGTTTTATGTTACCTTAAATATTGGTCCTTTTTATAGTTTTCTGTGCACTGTTATTTTGCATTATAGGTACGTGGAGCATTTGAATGGACTACTTGAGAGATTTTTCAGAGTCCACTGTAAAAAATAAAAATATATTGGTTCACTTTTCCATAGTATACAACGATACTGTGAATTCTAAATGCTGTACAAAATGAAGAGTCAAGTCTTCAAGACAATGATGCTGTGTCACTGTGCAAGTAGCTCCTCATTTGAAGGATCTTGGTGCCTTCCTCTTCAGGGTCAAGCAGTCCAAGAAGACCCTGATGATGAAGGAACCACATTTCTTTGAAACATCAGGAACCACCCACTCAGTGACACCACATCATAACACAGGGCTTGGAGTCTTCAGTAGCACCACTGTGATAACCTCATGTCTTGCACATTAGAAAATCTTATATTACTGGCTGAGAGAAGTTTAATGTTCAGTGATCTCTTTATTATTATTGTTTTGGTTTGTGATTTCTGTTTTGATGCCAGGCTGCCACTAGAAGCTTCCTAAGGCGAGAAGAGCATAAATCCTACATATGCTCCATTTTCATAATTTTCTCGAAATGCACTCTGTAAGCTGTAGTGCTTTGGCCACTGAAAAAGTTATGTTTTCTCCATCTCTCAAGATATCAGTAATGCAAACTATGTTACTTCTGTTCATATTCACCAAGTAATAAACATGCTGTTGCACCCATTTACTTGTATATCTTGCATTACTGAAGCAACACTCCTGGATGGAATTTCCTGCAGTTTGCAGGAGGTTGTCAGAACACAGAGTGTTCTCTGACATTTGTCCTAACAGGAAAATTTATTGTTATTACCAGGCAGGGGACTCTGTTTGCTTTGGAATTTATGGTAATGGCTGTTTATTTTTCTTTCTCTGCCTCGCACCTTCCTTACCTATCATTGCCATTTATTCTGTTTGCTTTGCACTGTATCTTTTTGTCAATGCTGTCAGTGTTAGTGTCACCTACAGTGGATCCAAGCCATTTATGTGTGCCATCATCATGTTTGTTGTGTTGTGCGGCAGCTATGCCCCTCTCTCATTCCCAGTCAAGTCCTAGTCTTCCGTCCCCAGGCCAGTCTCCCACACGCTCCTATTCTCTTACTCCACCACCAACCCCTAACACTCTCACTACAGACCAGGGTTCGGCTAGTGGCACCATGGTGGCAGTGAGTGGGCGGCGCCACCGCCACAGTATCTCGGGCCAGATGAGTTACTTCAAGATGTTGGGATTTGGTCCTATGATGACAATGGGAGTTGGTAAGAAGATGGCTGGAGCTGGAGCAGGTGGCTCGACCAGCAGCCTGTTCAGTACGGCTGTCATCAGTGGATCTTCCAGTGCACCTAACCTGCGGGACATGATTCCGAACTCTGCTTCTGTGTCAGGTAAGCAGTTGCAGGTAATGAACCTAGAATATTCAGAATTGTGAAGCACTAATTTTATATAGCACTACTAATGTATATCAGGAGTGTCAGGATTAAATTAAATAAAGAGAAGGTCACCAGTATTCAAAATGTTGACACTAAAAAATAGTCATTATGCTATTGTCATATACTGCTGCTATTATTAAAAATAATTAGTTTAATAAATTTTTTAGACGTATGTTACAGGTTTGTATAAAGAAACATTTGTAAACACACATGCTGTGTGTAGCCAAATATCTATTCATTCGGTAGTCTGCCTTATGACAGGTCCATAGCCTCTTCCAAAGCAAGTTCTCCACAGAGTGTAATCTAGTGCTTTTTCTTTCAATGTCCTGTATCCTCTCTTGTCCCTAAAGTCTTCCAGTAGCTGCTTACATTTTCCTCTGCCAAGAATATGATTACGTCGTATGACAGGTGAGTAACACAAGATGAAATCCATCTCTTTTGATGTACCACTGTCCTCTGTAATTGATGCAAAAGGATCAGAATCAGTACATAAAAAACAACAGGCAATGAAAGGCTGAAAATAATTGTAATACTGATGCCATTTGTTATTTTGAAGAAAAAAATATTTTGAAAGAAAGTGAAATTTGAATTGTAATGAGGAAGGGTGGATGACAGAATAATTCATAGTTGAATGGCTGAGAGAAGTCTGGGACAGAAGGCCTGGTTCTGTTTTGAAGAAATGAGGAATGCTGGTTTTAGATGCATTCAGAAGTCACTTAAAGACCTCTCACTAACAGGTTCTTGATGTGGTAGTCAACAAAACATTCAGAGATAGACTATGTCACCTGTATGACGAGTGGCTGCTACAGGGAGCTGCCCATGAACACCAGCAGGAAACATAAGAAAACCATCTGAAACATTGCTTGGGCAGTGGATTAAGACTGCTTGGAATGACATTTCACTAGAATCCATTGTTGGGGTGCAGAAAGTAGTGTGTGCAAACAGTATGAATGGAACAGAAGATGATGTACTGTGGGAGGAAGATCGTGAAGAAAACTTGTCTTCTATTGATGAAAGTGTTTGCAGTGACTAGTTACTAAAGGGAATGTTTTTAGAATTTTACTACAAATAATACTGTAGTATTTTAACTCTGATAACACAGGTCAACAAAGATTTTGTCCCATAAGGAAAAATGTCTGTTTCTGATGTATTTTTGGACGCTGAATTCAAATATGTTTCCAGAATTTCTCTGTCACCCACACCTTTCGCTCCAAGTTAAAGGGCTTGAATTTTCTACACCAGTACACTAAGGTGTGTTTTTACCATGGGCACCATGAAGAATTCAAGGAATTCTTTTCCCAGGAAGATGGTGTCATGTTTTGCAATGATATTTGTTCCATTATGGAAGTTCTTGGCCATGAATATAACCCAGATCAGTAGTGCTTGTTCATTGATTCGTCAAAAGTGAGCTTGAAGGAGGTTCTACTCCACAATGGAAATAGGTTCCCCTCTGTTCCTTTGGCTTATGCAGCCAACATGAAGGAAAATTATGAAAGAATGATGCTACCATCGGGAAAGATTAAGTATGACGAATTTAATTGGAAGTTATGTGGTGATATCAAGGTTGTGGCACTGTTACTTGGAATGCAACTCGGTTACACAAAATACTGCTGTTTCCTGTGTGAGTGGGACAGCTGGGACAAGAAGAATCACTGTGTAAATAAACTGTGGCCTAAACAAACATCACTCACGCCAGGGGAGAAAATTGTCATCAATCCTCCTCTTGTTCTTCCAGAGAAAATTTATCTGCACCCTTTGCACATAAAGCTGGGCCTCATGAAAAACTCTGTGAAAGGTTTCAGCAAGACATTATGACTATTGGAAGGTGGTACCAAGGCAAGTGGACCTCAAGTATGTTGGCAGACTATTGCTGGACATTGAAGATGGATGTACCTGATGCCAATTACCAGTGAAAGTCATACGCCTCTACCAAAGTTTCTGCCTGTTTCATGAACACGTAAAGTACTATTTTGCACATTTAAATTCCTCTGTATCTTTGAAACCCTGCCTGGTAGAAAAATTCTATATACATATCTGAATTCAGCATAAAAAGTACTGCTAAGTTCATCTATTGAAGTTTGTGGGACAAAAAAAAAGTCAAATTTTGTTGACCAGTGTAATTATTTAGTTCTGTATTATTAAACTTGTAAACACCAAGTAACATAAAACTTGAATGCCAATAAAGGTATTTGCATTAAACTTGAAGATTGTGAAGGAGGATCATCTTATATTTGGATAAATATGTTGTGTACAGATATTTGTATATCACATCATGCTGTGTGCGTGTCAAGGAGGATCATCTTATGCTTGGATAAATATGTTATTTACAGATATTTGTATATCACATCATGCTGTGTGCAGTATTTCTTTGTCACATCACAGTACCTACATATACTTGTCTCATATCATGGTTCATAAAGATATTTCTGTCTCGTGGTATATACAGGCATTTCTATGTTACACTGTGGTGTATACTGACTGATATTTCTGTATACAGTCACAATACATACAGATACTTCTGTCTCATCATGTAATGTACAGACATTTCTATGTTACATTGTGGTATGCACTGTTATTTCTTTGTCACATCACAGTAAGTGCAGATATTTCTGTCACATCATGGTATGCGCGGATATTTCTGTGTCACAAGTTTTCTCAAAAGCCTGCCTTTGAAATGAGACATTGTTTTTATTCCAGCAATTGAAGGATGTGGAGGGGTGCCTCCTATCAGACCCCTGGAGACCCTGCACAATGCACTTTCTTTGCGGCAGCTTGATTCATTCCTGGACGTTATGACATCTGCCCCACTGTTCCGAACGCCAGCATCATCACCTCCCAAGAACCCATCAACACCTGTCCCATCAACTGCATCTGTGCCATACCCTCTGCTCCACCTGCAGTCACCCAGCAGCAGTAAGTATTTTTTGAATCTCTGTGGAGTCATCAGCCCATTTTAACCTTCTGCCACTAACACGAGCAAACTGCTGTCCTTAGATTCCAGTGTGCCAATTTTCCAAATGAGCTGGAAGATGAGAGAGCCCCCACTAATTGCATATCCATGATATGCACATAGAATGTGAATGTGCCTGGTGCAGATGTTTCCACACTCACCAGTGGTACACTTTCAAAAAGATACAATATTGATTGATTTCTTTACAATATTTCATATCAGAAGTTGCCTTGAGAATTAATATGAAGACTTCATGGTGCCAGTAGTACCATTCCGCTTGATGGAGGTGTTAATCAGAAGATAATCTGGTGGAAATTCTGTGGTGCTGCTGGTGCCACATTGTGCATGATGCCACGTGAATAACATTTTTGTGCTTACAACATTGCATTTTAGTCAGTCTGTGTATATGAGGTAGAATATATGATGTAGGTTACTTCCACAGTGTATTAATTTCATTGTATATTTTTTTGTAATGGTGTGTCACTGATACAATTTGCTTCATAAATTTAATGTAAATGAGAGAAGTAACTACTTCAGGTACCTCTGAATTTGGGTTTGCTGTTGGATGTTTGTGTTACTATGGGCAAATATTATTTCTTTAACTTTCTGGACATTATCGTGAGCTGAACGACATTACTTCCAGAATGCAAGCTACATGGAATAAAAGCCTTAATTTTAATTTTATTTTTAAAGTTACTTAACTCAACAATTAACAGATGTGTGTTTATAGACACACACACACGCACATACATACATACACAAACTTGTTGCCATTGCAAGGTTATCATTATCACCACCTGCATGTGCTTCAGACTGACACATTTGTATAGAACAGGAAGGTACTTGATCTTGTTGAGATAGGTTAGTCCTTGTCTTAATGGATGGAGAATGTAGTCCTTTCCTGCATATTACCTGTACTTACTTCTATCTATGGCACCCCACTGAATTTTCATTGGACAATTTCTGCTGGTATTTTTTATTATTGTATTTCCACTTTCTGAAGGAAGATCATTTACTTACCTGGTTCATTCCCACACTTTTCCTTTGTGCACTCCTTTGATTGAATAAGATTGCCATGCAAAATGTTAGATAAGTTAGTGCCATTTATTCAGAAATTTCTGTACCTCTGTGTTGCTATAATGAACAGTCTGACTAGCAAATGAATAGGACACTTATTGTTGCTTGTATGCTATATACAGTGAAGTAACAGAACATTGTGCGTTTTGATTAAAGTTGTGACCTGCATAATGACTGCTTTTATTGTGTTGTGATTAACATTGTCATATTCAGGAGGTTCCCTTTTTAAAAACCCACTGGGAGTAACTAGGTTTTCAATGGTTTTTCCATAAAGCGTTCATTTTGTGCCATAATATTATTTTAAAGAAGGCATAAGTGTTTGACTGATGTCTTATATAAGTTATGGCATCCAGAATTGTTCTCTAGTGCCTCATATAAAGAAATAGAGTTTTTCTGTTTCTGTGAAGAATCCAGGAACTGGATATGACAGGAGGTATTTTGCAGGTCTAGTGTGGAGTGGGCCTCCATCTTTCATGTCCAGCAGTGGGCCATCTTCTCCAAATGGCATGTCAGATATCTTCTCATCACGTGGAGGTGGAGGAACCACAGGAACTTCAGAGAGTAGTGAGATGTCACTGTCAGCCAGTCTCATCAGTAATGATGGGTATGTAAAGTATGTGGCCACCCTAAGTTACAAGTTTATATTTATGTTGCAGATTTGCATATAAACATGTCATAGATAGTCACAGGTAATAGTATATTTAAACCCTTGGCTCTCAAAGACAGCTTTAATTGATGTGTAGTGTGATACTTAGAAGAGTAAATGTCACATAAAGTCACTGGTTAAGAACATGCAAGCAATGGATGACCATTTAAAACCCCAATATTTTGCACAGTACACTGGGCACGTAATTCTGATGTGTAAGGGTTTATCTACATATTTACATTGTTTGTGGCTGAAAATGAAAACATGGACGATTTCTTAACCCTTCTGCAGAATATAAATCGGAACTCTGCAGAAGGTAGGTATCCTTATTTGCGTGATGTGTCTTTAGTGCATACATTCATTTCTTTATGAATTCCTTAATTTCATTTATTACATTAAGATCTGTTGGTTATGCTTTGCACCACTAGATATGTGCTATATTTTTTTGTGCATCTGCTGGATAGTTTTGAGAGGATGTGGGGTGGGAGTAAGTCAGGCAGGAGCAATCTTATCAGTACATATGTTACGGCAGAATGCCATAAACTTCAGTTCTGCTACTCTCTTGAGCAACTTAGGTAATGTACTATGTGTGATTCTTCTACTAAAAGTATTTTATCTATATGTGAAGGTGTCTTTAATAAAAAAAATTATTTCAATGGCAGATATACTGTACAAATTTTATTTTCCCCCAGCAACACCAGATAAGCAGCTATTATTTTAGCAAAACTTAAAACTTGAGACTGAGGGTACAGTTGTGTTGCTTGAGTATTAAAACAGGAAAAATGTAATGTGTAAACAATAAAGACCAGAGGAAGGTATTCAGTATATGTATGTGCATGTGTGTTTGTGTTTGTGTGTGGGAAGATACTGGATCTGATGCATGTGACAGGCATAAATTATTTCACTTTTCTCAGTGTTCAGTAGAAGAGAGTTGACGTATGTATTTTTTTAAATGCATATTCTTGTCCTGGAACAATTCTGGCCTTCACATTGATAATTGTGGAGTGGTAAGTAAAGCAATGTGGGGGGTAGTTTCCCTATCCCGTGTACTGTCATTTTTGCCATTATTGGTTCCGTTCTTGGGTATATTCCAGTTTTATAGGAAGTCTTTGTGACACAAAGATACATATAAAAGCTGAGAAAATAATTCTGATTTGTAACTCATATTGGCCTTGTGGTGTGCTGTTAGTGAAGTACCAGTTTTACAGGTATGGTGAGCTGACAGCCACCCTGGCCAGCATCTTCCCAACAGTTCTTGACCAGGACCTAAGCAATGTGGGTATCCTCCTAGAAGGCAGCACTGACTTCTACCCACAGCCTCAGGAGGATGAAACAAAACAATTTCTTGTGCCTGAGAATGAAGCTCTTCTTCAGTTCTCAGCCACTGGTGGTGACAGTGGTGACATTACTCCTGTATCTGTGTCAGCTAGCTCTGAGTTTGACTTCACGTCTGCAGCTGAAGGTGCACCCCACTATATTGAACCCTCTGCAAGCACTGATGTGGATATTAGAGTCATGGATATGAAAGGGAATGAGCAGAATGAAGCCATGCAGGAGGAGACTGGCGGTTCAGGTGGGTCGTCCCTCCTGGTCAGAAGTGTGGAGAGTCTTGGCAAGAAGGAGGCCACAAAGCTGGTGGGACAGTGGGTTTTGGAGAGCTCTGCCACACTCGCTGCAGACATGCTGGTGACAGTTGATCCTGCAGAGGAGGAAGAGAGGACTATCACCTCCTCCATGACTGCAACCTCTCCTGCTCGCAAAACCATCTTTCAGGTACTGACATTCCTACCATGACTTTTTTCAATATGTTGGCATACAATAGACAATTGTGGGAAGAACATATGGACCCTGTTTTCATCTCTGTAGAAGTCTGAAGGTATTTATAAATTAGAATATATTTTATTGCCTGGCAGTAAAATATGCAACTTCAAATTGAATTTGAATTTTATAGTTTTTGCTGAAGACTTATCGAGCATAGGCATGTATGCTAGGTGTGTCAGACAGGGAGTTCCAAGTCATTTTTCTGTTGCATAGGTTTCTAGAGTTTTATTATTGTGAAGAACTATTACTTCAACACTGATTCTGCTTGCACAAAATTTTCACCTAAGAATAGAATAATTTAGTACCAAAGTTTGTCCCATGTGATTAACATACATGTTACTTGTTTAATATGTTTCCAACTTGAAAGGATTTCATACCATTTTAATATGTTTATCACAATGAAGCCTTAAACCCATTCCTCAAGTACCATTTCGTTCATAGTTGAAGAATAAATGACCAACTTGATGTCACTTGCTATTTTATTTCGCTTCTTACGTGCTCAACATGTTTCGGACATTACTATATCCATCATCAGGAGCTTGCAATTATGCTGTTGAATTACCACATCGGTCGTTTTGTTCTCAGTTCATTGTGTGTTGGAGATTTGGTGCGGCTGGGTTTGAGTAGTGTCCGTGTTGCAGGCTGAAGTCTGCAACACGGACACTACTCAAACCCAGCCGTACCAAATCTCCAACACACAATGAACCGAGAACAAAACGACCAATGTGGTAATTCAACAGCACAGTCGCAAGCTCCTGATGATAGATATATTAATGTCTGAAACATGTTGAGCACATAAGAAGCGAAATAAAATAGTAAGTGACATCAAGTTGGTCTTTTATTCATCAACTTGTACAATGATGCATGGTCCAGTAAACATAAGATTCACCATTTTGTTCAGTTCATTTCAAACGTACAGTAAAGAAATGATGCTCTCATTTCCCAAAGGTTAATCTCCAAGTCATTCCCTCACATGACATGACACACATGGATTACTGTGATGGCTGTTGTATGTTGCATTGATCATTGAGTGGACTGTGTTCGTGAAGGTTGTCAGTGTGTGTGACCAGTTATTGTTACAAGGCTTGTAATGGATTGTTGTTATTGTATGCGTGTGTCCACTGTTATTACCTTAATATTAAGATTTAAAATGTGGGTTGATGGTGAAATTTAATCTTCAATGCAGAATTTACATGAAATCATATTCTAGTAAAGTGAGTATCAATTTTAATACACGGTTACAAAATAATGTTTTCGAACGTTTTCTTGGTGAATAAGCCAAATATGTTGAGTTTCTTTCTAAAAATGTTGTAAGAGGGTTTCATTGTACTTCAGAGATTTGCATCACTGCCATGTTTGTAATTGTTGACATACATTAGTTCATATGTAGAACATTAGGATAGCTATGTCAAGGAAGATGAGATGGGTGGAGCATGTGGCACACATTGAATAGAAGAGAAATATGTACAGAGTTTTGGTGGGAAAACCCTGAAAGAAATAGACCACTTGGAAGACATATGTAGAGATAGGAGAATAATATTAAAATGTGTCTTGAAGAAAAAGGAGGGTAGAGTGTGGACTTTATTCACCTGCTCAAGGTATGGGGCAGTTGTTGGGGCCTTGTAGACACAGTAATGAACTTTTGGGTTCAGTAAAATCTAGAAAACATTTTGACTAATTGAGCTACTGTTACATTCTAAAATGAGATTCTGCACATGGAATTATTTATTTTATATGTAATGTATAGATATATTTATGATACATCTCCATATGAGATTTAACATGGTTATTAACATACCATAAATTCAAGGCCACTGATTTTAGTGTCAGTCCTACCTTACAAGTTTGCACATTTGCCATTTTGACATTACTGATTGTATGTAATTAAAAAGTACGGCTTTGCGATAGTCCCCCAGTGGCATCACATTTGATCAGGTTGTTTAAAAATTGAAGTGGGGGGACACTTGCAGACAGCATAGTGATCTCATAAGCTTACATTTTTTTTTAAGACTGAAATTTGGATGTACGTGGTGTAGTAGAAAAGTAATGAGACTGCCAACGCTATGCAGGAACCGACAATGCTGCTGCCTCCCCCTTCACTTGGCAGTTAGGTTAACCCCTGCTGTAGACTCAGTACAAGTTTGAACTTGCTACAGTTGCTATGCAATTGTTGAGAGTGTCTGAAGTGAAGTTGTGTTTGTGAGGTGCGTTACAAAAATGGACTGGCAAAAGTTTGAGCAACGCTGTGCCATCAAATTTTGTGTAAAGCTTGGCGAATCTGCTACTGTGACTTATGAAAAGCTACAAAGGGCTTATGTAGAACATTCCCTATCCAGGGCACAAGGGTTCAGATGGCACAAGTCCTTTTTAGAAGGCCGAGAACAAGTGGAAAAGAACCTTGTGGGGGAAGACCTTCAACCTAAAAAACGGATGACAGTGTGGAAAGAGAGGTCTCTTGTGAGGTCAGATCGTCGATTGACGTTGAGAATGATCAGTAGTGAGTTAAATTTGAACCGGTTTACTGTCCATCAAATTTTAACACAGGATTTGGACATGAGAAAAGTGTGCACCAAGATGGTTCCAAAGAACCTCATGACTGAGCAGAAGGCCAATTGGAGGGATGTGTGTCTTGATCTTCTGGACCGCCTTGAGAGGGAGCCAGAATTCTTCACTTGCGTTATCACAGGTGATGAATCATGGATCTTAGAGTATGACCCCGAGACAAAACGCCAAAGTCGGGAGTGGCACGCTGCAAACTCTCCCCGTCCCAAGAAAGCAAGAATGAGCAAATCCAAAATCAAATCGATGCTCATTTATTTTTTTGACAGTCAGGGGATCGTCCACAAGGAATTTGTGCCACCAGGACAAACTGTCAATCAAACTTTTTATCGGGAAGTCCTTGAAAGACTCAGGAAAAGGGTGGCACATGTGCAACCAGGCATTGCACGCACATGGATGCTGCACCACGACAATGCCCCATGTCACACTGCAGTCTCCATCAATGAATTTTTGGCAGAAAAAAGCATTTCTGTGGTTCCTCAGCCCCCCTATTTGCCAGATCTCAGTCCCTGTGACTTCTTTTTATTCCCCCAGCTCAAAAACCACTTGAAAGGGCGCCATTTTGGTACTTTGGATAATATCCAGAAGAGTGTAACTGACAAGCTGAAAGGTATCCCAGCAGAAGCCTTCCAGCACTGCTATGAACAATGGAAACAATGCCTCCGTCGCTGTATAGCTGCCCAAAGGAACTATTTCAAAGTAGATAACCTTGATTTGTAAAAAGAATAAAATCCATGGTTAAAAGAAAATCAGTCTCATTACTTTTCTGCCACACCACGTATATAGTTTTATAACATTTATGTGTTTTGACATTTTCCAATGACACACAGCCAAAGTTCAAGCTTTGTATGGGTACATAATTATGAGAGGCTGAGTGTTTACGTAGTCATATCAGAACCCCAGTGATGCAGACGGAGTTCATGTGTGGAACACTGATTTACTTTAACCACCTGACATGTTGGTCAGCCTAAAAGAATTTTGTTGAAATACTTAAAATTTCTTTAAAATTTTTGAATTCTTAAGTCACATATGTGGCTGCAACATTAGTCCAGGGGTGTCACAACCTAATGTTGCTGGTTATGTTATGTATACTTTATGAATATATGAGTCAGTTTTTCTCTGTAGGTGTGTCATTTTCATGGCAATGGTTGTGAAGATTGCTGTCATCTTGAATTTGATGCAGCATAGTATGGTAGACACATGTTGACATTTCAGAGGAATCTTTTGCCTCCATTCTCAGGGAACTAGCCTAAAAATGGAGGCTGGATTTCTCTGAAATTTAGTGCACATGTTCCAGACTGCACAGAGTCACATCCCAGAAAACAGTAATGATCAGTTTCTCTGTTGGAGAGCGTCCTTGTCTGTCTTGGAAAGAAAGTATGCCATTTGGTCAATATTTTTTAAATTGTCATCCATATCCTCTCATCATGCTACAGAATCCAGTATTTATCTTCTCTGAGGGTTTCTTTTTACATTGAACATGAAGGAACAAACTGCTCCCCCAAACCCCTGTCCCTTCACATTTCATTGTCACTTGCTGTGTACCCTTACAGTTTGTCTCATTTTTCTTGATTAGATAGCTTTTATATTGTTTATTGAAGAGATGAAGTTATGAAGGTCCTCATTATGTATTTTTATGATTTTTCCTGTTACTTCTTTCTGCTTAGCTACATGTACGCACCTCAGCACCAGTACATTCTGTGATAAAGAGTAAATAACCATTTATGATCCCCCCCCATCCCTCAAGTGACTGAAAATGTAACATATTAAAAAATGTAATAATTTTGATAGTTCAACAAATCACATAATAGTTCACATGAGGTAAATCACATCAAATCCCATTATTAGGTATTGTAATGTTGGACTGTTACTGAGTTTCAAAAAACTGTAGTAAGTAGAGTTTGAACTGCTTGTACATTTTCAGTACCAAATATACAGATGATCTTTAAGATAAAAAATAAATTAAAAATAAATGTCATGTTGTTATCAAAACAGTGTGTGCCATGGACATGTATGTTATTGCAGGTGTTTGGGAGTCCTGTGTCCAGGTGTCAGTCCAATACAACAGCACTGAGTAGCCCAACCACAAAGCAGTGTGCTGTAATGCCCATACGAGAAGACAGCCTAGAGATGGTAGAAGGGGGAAGCACACAGCATAGACCCATAAGTGTCAGCAAGGAGTACCGGCTGTCATCACCACTTGCCTTTGCTACAAGAGAAGGCAAGCTGGATTCATCAAAAAGTCAGGACCACCGAAGTCCCACATCAACATCCGTCAGCCCAGTGCTGTCCAGCCCTTCCACTTCCTCACCTTTGAGGAGTGCCACAGATGGACAAAAACTGCAAGAACCAAAACGTCCCGTGGTGTCCAGCTTCACAAAGGAGTACAAACTTTACACGTCTAGTATAACCAGTAGCAGATCCACACACTCAGATTCTGGTGGAAATACAGAAGGTTCCTACATGTCCATCAAAGACCTGGAGTCTGTGGGAAAGTTTCCGACCAGTTTCTCTTGCTTTGGAGAGAATACATCCACAGCACTTGCAGCAGGTCTGGCTGAGGAAGGCTTTGGCTCACTGAGCAGGCAGAGGTTTAGTAATGAAGATGATATGAATTCAGAGGAGCTGTTTGATGAAACAGCCCCAATCCTTACTGTTGCCAGTAGCCTCACAAATAGTTCCTCTATATCTAGGGGCTTCAACATTGTTAAAGATGAGGACAAGTAGCATAAAATTAGTTAAACTGTCCCAACTGTCCCGTTGTACAAACTTTCGAATGCATGAGTATCCTAATTTATACCCATTATTTATAGCTCCACTGTACATATTCTGTCACTGAGGTCAGCTACCCAAGTGCATTTTATGACAAGAAAGTAAGCTTGTAAGGTACACAAGATGCCAAAGAGACTGATAACATATTGTTCGAAGAGCAGGCAAAAGAATCATTACATTAATGGCATGAGAAAATGGAGAAGCCCAGTTATATTATAGTGCAAGTGTTGGCTTCTACATCCAGTATCTAAGTGGCAATAGTTAACCAGTCCTCTACACTTGTTTACCCAGATATTCACAGAGAGTATATCTTGCCATTAAATTGTTTCTTACATTCTGAAATTCACATCATGCTGTGTGTGTGGTGACATGATTGGGCCCAGAAGCTTGATTTAAATGGTAACTGCCCATTCTCATGAGTATACTATGAGGCATACACATACCAAGAAAACTTTGATTGCAAGAGTGAGCCTCATTTTATGAATGACTGCTAGTGTTGGCAGCTATAGCTTGTAGCCACGCAGTTCATCATGTTATGGTAATGTGTTTTTCTTTTATGCATAATGGAGTTTAGTGACTTTTTTTACATGTGCGCTGTGTCATGTGGCTGTGTTCTCCTTTAAGCTGTGGCATGATGTCAATCCCTTCCCTCTGAGCTATTTTGCAGTGCTATAAAGAATGCCCTGTTATGTAAGTCCCTGATATCTGTTTCTCTGCATATATGAAAGCCAAATTTTTTAGGAAAAATTAAAAAAAAATCCCTTTACTTTGCAGAATTACATCTGTGTACCATGAATGTTCCAACAGAAAATTATTTAATTTCAATTTGCCGTGTATATGGGGTCATACTATAGAGCAGCTATATGCAAAAGTTCCCTGCACTCACAGGGATCTCGCATGTGGTGCACAAATTTTGTGACTTGAACAGTGCAATCTCTTGTGCATTCATCATCACCCCCCCCCCCCCACTTCCTTGTTCAAATTTTTGAAGACCACATAAAAAAAATGCCACCAAAAGGTGATAAAAAATTTATATTCCACCATAAA
>Ga0123352_10001185_pt1 | contig 34085 bp, 20 predicted proteins | sample TergutLab28metaG_FD_89700 | JGI IMG/M metagenome (GOLD analysis project Ga0123352, IMG submission 89700) | Labiotermes labralis P1 segment gut microbial communities from Petit-Saut dam, French Guiana - Lab288 P1 | ecosystem: Host-associated > Arthropoda: Insects > Digestive system > Gut ...
AGATTGTGAAAATGTATTAAAAAAATTTGTAATGGTGTGTGTTATGTCTCTGAAAATTAAATTGTTTTAAAAGGGAGGGGGGGGGGGGGGGGTCTGTGCTGTCATTTGGAACTACAGTTACATCATAGCTTCAGACAACTCATCCTATTTGCACTCCAACCCTTAACTGTTAAATGGATAAAGTATAAGCACTACCAGGTGCTGACCAGCTGTGATTATGGTATTGGGTTAATCTTTTTATGGACTGGCTGGGTCCACTAGCTTGCATAATCCACTATTTCCTGCTTGGTAGAAACTCTTTTTTTTTCTGATACTGGAAATAACTGTATCTCAGTGTTTATGCTACATTACATACATAACAACAGTCACACCTATGTAGGAAACAGTAATATGTGACATCTCACCAGTTAAAGAAAAATAAGCAATAACAGTGCTTATTTTTAAGCAAAATCATTAAACTTTGCATTATGCAATTATGCGTTACTTATGCATAAACATGTCTATAATAATATATCTTATATACAGATCAGCAAAAGAAGCACTACAAAAATTAAGAAAGAATAGTTACTCAAAAAATATTAAATTGGAAAGCTTTACTACATGACATGTTTAATATAGAATGCAAATGAACATAAACTTTATTACCTCCACTACAAATCATATAATTGTCTCTCTTCAACCATATGAAAAACATTGCAGTATTAATAAGCAGGGTACCATCTATACCATAAGTGTAATCAAATGTTTATTATTTACAACATGAAATGCTATTTACCTGAATATATTGTACTCTTTTTTACCTCAAAATATCATCTTCAAAATTTACTGCAGAATATATTTATGCACATGCAATGCCATTTGGTATTTTTCCTAGAGCCTACAACTGTTAATATTATTTACTGATATGAGTCTATGATTTTTTGATAAAGAAATAGCTATAAAATGTTTCCAAACAATTATAGTCTCCTGGAATGTGACAGCATGTAGTTTGTTAAATAGGTAACAATGTTTTTGTGGAACCTGCCGCCTTAATCTTTCAAGTAGAAGAGTTCTTTTATCTTTAACATGGGGCCACAAGATTCCTCTGATATTCTAGAAGATTGTTTCTTAGTTTCAGAAATGTATATTACACTGACAGTTATTTGTTTCACTTAAAAGCTAGTCAATAAATGTAAAACAAATGCATAAACAAGCTGTCACCAATTGAACCTTTCAAAACTGAGGGTGAGCAATATATCTGGGAATTTATTCAGTTCAGAAAACTATAATAGCTTATTCTTAAAGTTACCTGAACACTTGACCATCGAAAGTTCTGTAATGACTTCGTCCCCATATGTAGCAGGATCCAGGATGTGGCAGATGCTGTACAACTGAAATTTCTGGTCTGCCTAGTGTCCCAATACCAGGCGGCAAAAGACCTTCAAGAAAGTGAGACCAGTTCAAAGACTGGCTCAAATTCACAGAATCAATTGAATTCAGTGATCCTTGGTGCAATATTCCTGATAGTGCATGGCCAGGTAGTACCTCAATACCAGCCTCTGGAACAACAGTAAAATATTAAGTCAGTGTACTTCCTTCACTTGCAGTTAACATTCCTGTCTTCTCTTAAAATTTCCACAATTGTTTGTACACTAAAGAAAACACTTTATTGGCAAAAGACTATTAGGACAAGAGGTTCTTTTCTACTACATACATGAATTATGATGATGAGATTAAAGATTCTCACAATAGTGAATATTAAGTTTATGTTGTTATAGGATGTGACACCATGCAGTTTTGTAGATAGCTACCAAATATCTTCTGGGATGTAACACTACATTCTTAAATTCATTGCTACCAAAAAGCATGGTGTCACATTTCAGGACAGCATGATTTTAAAGGATGGTAATGGTCATAGTCATGGTGCTAATGATGGTGGTAGTGGTGATGATGACAGAGTTAAACATATTCATAACAGAGCTATGATATATCACAACACGTTTATGCTGGTGTGCAACAAAGGACCTCTAACATAAAAAGGAATGATTGCTCACTACAGATCTTATATACAAGGTTAAGTCAGAAAGCAAGGTTCTCAGTATTATTCCTGTGAAAAACAAATGACCACAACAAGCTGTTACTTTGTTCCATACTGGTGCATGGCTTCATTGATATGCAGGAGGTATCTTCACCAGAACAAAATGACCCTAATGAATAAGCAGACAATGGAAGAGACATACACTATTATCCCATTCCTGCAGGCACAAAACACAGAATCCATAAACATCTACAGACAGACCGTCGCTGTGTATCGTGCAAATGAGATGTCAATTCAACAAATATGGAAATGGTACCACAACTGCTGTGGGCCAGGTAGCGTAGTTGGTATAGCAACTGGCTATGGGCTGGATGGTCCGGGGATCGAATCCAGGTGGGAGAAAGATTTTCCGCACCTGTCCAGACCAGCCCTGGGGCCCACCCAGCCTCCTGTACAATGGATACTGGGTCTTTCCCAGGGTAAAGAGCAGCTGGGGCGTGACATTGACCCCCCACCCCCTTCTGGTGCCAATGTCAAGGAAGAGTACATCTATACCTCTACTCCCCGTATGGGCCATACAGCCTGTAAAGAACCTCAGTGCCTGTATAAGGGTGAACTTTACCTTTTTTTTTACCACAACTTTGCAAATGGTTGGGTGAATATCATGGATAAAGACCCAAGTAACCATCTATCAATGTCTAAGATGTTCATCAGTTATTTTAAAGTTGTCCACTCCATGCATTGTTTGATCAATGTACTCAATTTATTTCACCAACCAAATGCACAATACATTGATGTTTATCAATGACACCAGTGAACTGGTGCAGATGGACAGACATGTATCACTGAAGCAGTGAGAGCCAGCAATCACTCTCACTCTCAGTGTTGAAGACACTGCTGCTCAGCTATTGCAAAGTGTGCAGCATATGGATACTTATGTACATATTCTCAGATCAACAGAAGCTTGACAGATTAACCACTCCACCAACCAACCTCACATGTTAAATGTTTTGGTCATGCATTGTAACTGGCAATAAGATGTGGGTGTACAACTACAGTCTGGAGAAAAAGACAGGATCCATGATAGAGAAACATTCTACATTTCTGGCAAAGAAGTTGAAGACAAGTGGGGGCACAGAAATGGTGATGGCAACAATCTGTTGAGATAGTCATAGGATCATTCTCATTCATTTCACACTACATGGTGTTATGGTGACTGACTGACTGCCTATCAGATGACATTACATTATAAGGAAATAAATCTATGTCAAGAGGCCTGGCCTGCTTAAGTGAAGTGGTCACTATGGCACAATAATGCTAGGCAACATACTGGTCATACTGTCACTGCCTTGCCAGGTACCTGGCATTGCGAACATGTACCCCACCCATCATACAGCCCTGACTCAGTACCCTCAGACTTCTATGTGATGAGCAAACTGAAAAAACATCTCCAACGTCAGAAATTTCTATCTGGCAACACTGTCAAGGCCAAGGGCCAGCTGTGACTTCAAGAGATTTCTATCACCAGTCCTTGGAAAATCCCACCATACATTATGACCAGTACCAGTAGAAGTAAAATAACTATGAGAAGAAGAAAAAAAAGGGGGGGGGGGCTGGTGACCAAATACAACTGTGTGCTTTACTTGCCTCACTCCAAGATGACACATAACTGTTTAACAGTTAACACAATGTAACAGTGTAGAAGACTTGAATCTGTTTCAACATCTCAGTAAAAACCTCACATTGCACAACTGTGTAAATGTTTTTGCTGTATATTACCATAACTGGGAAAATCTTTCAAGTTACAGGTCCTCTTTAATGTAGATTCAGTTTAGACTAATTTTTTATTTCACTGCATCACAGTAGTAGTAGTAATGTCATTGTCATTTTCACTGCTGTTATTGTTTCTATCATTATATTAAAAACCATGCTCACAATGTTTCTGGCCTGGGAATGCTCTTAAATTTCTTAATGTAGTTATTCACCAGGAACATGAAAAATCCACCAAATTTTTCATTATATAATTTTCTAAATTCCTCATTTATTTCATCTGTCAAGGGTCTATAAACTTCCCTTAACCATTTGGGTTCCAAACTGTTTTACCCTGTGGTCTACTAGGACCAATCAACCTACACCAAAAAAATCATTATGGTCCTTTGTTTCTGACTACCAGTCAAAAAAAATTTTCTGAAGTAAGTTCCTGCAGGTTTCAGTGTAGGACAGGCACAGAACATTCAAAGACAGAGTCTACATCCAGGTTATAAATGCAAAATATTAAGAAAGTTAAATTTCAATACTTCAATTTTATCTTCTACCCTTGGAGTATGTGAGCAAAATAATACAAAATATTTGCACCTTATTTCTTGTCGAACAGCCTGGAATGTAAAAATCCTTACCAAACACACACTGTGGGACAGGAGCAGGATGGAATGCTCCCACTGAGTAGAAGCACACATACTGTGAGGCAGGCTGCTCTTGAAAGTGAGATCCAGGAGGACAGCTGACAGTGCAAGTAACACTAGCATCAGATTCCGTGCATTTATAGCCTCCATTGAAACCCAGATTTTCTGCGAAGCAAGCTGACGCAGCTGTGAAATAATAATGTGATCATTCTTCTGAAGGTACATGCATTATAACCACTGCCACCGGGTGACAGCCCATTTGCAGTTAAATTTATTATTATTATTATTATTATTATTATTATTCTGAATGTACAGAAAATAGTTTTTACTGTTACCGAAACCATTTCTTTACTGCCACAGCAAACTACCTATAATTTCAGACAAATATCATGGCTAGGTGTGTACCAATTCCACTTCATATCCATACAATTACAGGTTCAAATCTTTGCCCACAGACTAGCTATCCTCAAGAGTTCTGTGGTTTCCCTCCATAAGGAGGAAAATAAAAAATTGAAATTGCTTAAGGTAAACGTTAGGCTAGCAGCTTTAAAAACAGATCATGACTGCTTCCTTCAACATCCTTTCCAATTCATTCTTCACTGACCATTCTACCACTCATTCCTATACAGGCTTCAGTACTCCTACCATCATTATATAAATCAAAAGTATATAAAATGTATATTGGCTAAAATCTCCTCACTGCCACCATGCAAAGCAATTCCATACAATTTGTTTAAATATAGGAGTTTTTAAGATAAAAGATTTGCTGTCACTGCTTGGCAAGTTTTCACACCCACAGCACACAGCAATCCAAAATGGCAGGATCATCTAGTCAACAGCATGCAGTTACTTCATCATGAACAAATGACTGCTGGCATTGCTACATATCATAAAACACAACTCTTTACTAAATTAAATGACCTCAAAACAGAAGCTTTGAGCAGCCTTTACCTCTACTTTCCCCTCTCCTACACAAATGAGTTGGGGTCAGCTACAGGCAGACCATGTGGCCAGGCATGATTGTGCACAGAGGAGGCAACAATATGTTGTTCATAAAGGAGCAAGGGGTGAAGGTAGTACCTTGGAATGGCAGTTTTTTTCTGCTGTTTTTTGGCAGAAGCACACTTGGTGGTGGTTATTTGATGGGCTGATTTGTTGTAGTAATGACATGTGGTTCACTATTTGGGTAGATGTCTGACGGGAAAAATAAGGTGTCTGCACTACACAGGTTTGTGTTTGTACATAATCATTTTTATGCTGTAGGATAAGTGTTCCTGTATTATCATTACCACTATATATTACATTACATTATACTGTATTGCAATATTGTTTATTTTATGCTGTGTTATTTTAGTGTCATAGAACAGTGAAACTTCTCATAGCCATCCTTCCCCTCTATTCATCTAGATCTTTTTTTTGTGATGGTAAGTGAGAATAAGATGTCAGCTCAAGCTTCAGAAATATCTTCTTTAATCTTACAGTGTACACATTCATAACGGAACCATATATCTCACTTTCTAGGTAAGAATTTTTTTACTTCCTCATTCATTTTGGTGATTAAGAATAAATGAAATTAATTTTGTCTACAGTACATTATAAAATATGTTCAAAATCATCTCACTTATAAAGGGTCAATACAAAGTACTGAGCTGAAAACACACAGAATCAAGCATTAAATGCAAGTAAGTGAGAAAAGAGTTCAAGTTTCCACTCAGTGAGCATTATGATTAGTCTCCTGTGATGCTGTAATTTAGTGGTCGGGTAACAGTATTTCTGACAAACCTAATGCATCCAAATCCAGGGTTGCTCTACCCTGAAGATTGAGACAAAGGGTTCATCTGCAACATTGGTGCCTGACACATGGCACAGTACTGTAATACCAAAGCAATACCTCAGTTTAAAACATGCTACTGTGTTCAAAACATTACACATAAGAATGCGGTTTTGCTGTGAGTCATGCAACCCTGAAGAAACAGATGGCCAATTTCTCCAGAACAAGGCATTATACTTAAAATTAAAAAGACACAGTCCAAAGCCCATATCACTGAAATAACTGGTATCAAATTTGAGATTTTCAGGGCAGTGAAGACTTAGACTATGACTGTCTTGCATATTACACAGTCTCAAATAGTGACCTTTGACAGTGGAGACAGCACTTTTCTCAATAAAACTGGTGGCCAATTGTATTATGATTTTTTGTCGTGATACTCTCTCAGAGACAATTACCTTGAGCATGAAGGCAGCAGGTTACAAGTATACAGTGTCATACAACAGCTCATAATCTCTACATAAGTGACTCACCATACTGACATTGAGGACCTCTGAATTCTTGTGGGCACTGGCAAACGTTGAAAGATAGGCAATTACCACCATTCTCACAAGGTGGTTTGCAAACAGCTGCAACAAGCAAATATCATACCATTTTCTTGTTATGCATGTAAGAGTAGCATATCCAAACTACAACCTTTGCAATAAATTATTTTTTGAAGACTTCAGAAGGTTGGTTACACCTGGATCTATGATACAAACAAGAAAGACCACAATTGTGACTGATATTTTGGATAATGTCCGTCATCTCAGGCAAAAAAACCCACAACATTTTGGAAAATGGATCTGCCTCTGTCTTAGGCAAAGTAGGGAAAGGGAAGAACCTCCTCTGGTGGGCCCATTAGAAACAGCTAGTCAAATTCCTGGACCTGGACTAGCTTTATCTAATGGGCCCAACACAGCAGAATTTTCCCTTGTGAGATTCCGTCTCCACTAGGTGACAGATCCAGCCTCCCACATACTGTGGGTATTTTAGCCTCAGATAATGGAGAAAGTCCAAAAATTCCATCACTACTAAAACCATATATCCTTGTCAAAATCCTTTAGAGTTAAATTAAGAATTGTGTTTCACTTAACTAAGTAGAGTAAGGTAGTGTACAGTAGATCAGGGCAGGAAGTGCAGCAACTCCTTCACCTTGGCCATTCCCAGTCTCTTGCGCACCTCACTGCTTAAGCATTCAGCAGCCCTGTATTGTGCAAGACCTTGCTAACACAGATGTTGGCAAAGCCACCTAGTTTCAAGAAATGATGGCCCAGGTGCCTAAATCTTAATACCACTAGTGACTCACAGTCGCATAGAAAATGTGAGGCCATTTAAAATGCATGTCTATGTCCATATACCTGAGACTGTCTACCAGATCCAATTTAAATACATGACCTTCAAAATGACAGTGTCATGTTAGAAGCCCTGGCTTTGCTGGTGCAGATCTCCAGATCTTTCAATAATGTCCATAGTCTGTCTTGGTCCACAAATTGACTGCCAGTACTCCTCATGTTTCATGCTTTTCAAGGCCCTGATTACTCCCCTAGCAACCTCTGCCACCAATATGCTAAGGGCAGGCTCAGTTCCTGCAGGTGGATGTGAGAAGCCTCGTTTGGTTGACTGATCTGCTACTTCATTTGCACCAATCCCCATGTGTTCTGGCACCCATACCAATTTGATCCTGTTGTTTTCTGCCAGTTTCACCAGAAAATGATGGCAGTCCCAGACTAATTTAGAATTTATCTGAAAACCCTCAAGGGCTTTAATGGCTACTTGACTCTTGGATATACCTGTCCCTGCCTGTGTAGCCCTTTTCTATATTATCCACTATACATTCATTAATGACATATAATTCAGCCTGGCATACTGTTGTGAAGAAACCAGAGCTGAAGCTATGCCCCCTTTTCAAGCCCCATCTACATAACCCAACAACAATGCCTTTGCTGGTCTTGGACCTATCCACATACCAGATCAGACCCTGTTTACTATGTGGTGTCAATTCCCTCTTCCACACACTTGTCTGGGAACTTGACTGTGAATGGCCTGTGGTATACACATCTCTGTACCATCCTGCTAGTTCCCACCTGTAGGAAGGATTCATGCTGCATGTCCTGAGATTTTCTAGCATGACCAGAATTTAAAGATTTAGGTTTATGCTGCTGGCTACACATTTCTTTGTAGATCCTGGCCTGGGCCCCCACCTCAATCAGATAAACAGGAGGGAGTCCCAGAAGGTCTTCCACTGCAGCTGCTGGGGCTGTCCACACTACCACTGTTTAACTAAGTAAGTAACTAACAAACTACCTACCTAACTTACACTCCGGGAATGCTCAATCACTTGTACAATTACACTGGGAGGCTACAAGGCAAATAAAATATCCCCCAGTACCTGTACTACTACTACTACCGCTACTACGTACGTTGGCAGTCAGGAATGTTCTTCCATTCAGGCTGGCTAGGAATCCAGGTTCCTTCACGACATACCATGTTTGCAATGGCTGATCCATCCGGGAAATTGTAACCTTTGGCACACTGGACAGTACATGTCCTAGGAACAGTAAGAGATCAAAATGTGTATTTTATTTAATTTTACCACCAACCTATCAATTTCTGTTGTTATTCTATCTTCTCATTCTTCACTGGAAACAAGACACAACAGCAGACTCACATCAGTCTAGGCACACATGCAATACAACATTTATTGCAAGAATATCACAAAAGAGTAGATCAACAGTAAATGAAACTGCTACTGAAAATACGTAAGTCACCACGTACTGATAAATTATCAACATTCTATCAGTTCTGGAACATTTTAACCCATTATCAATGGACTGGAACAGCAATACCCATAAACCTTTCAGCAAGTACTTTTTTCTCTGTGTATTCATCTGAAAGCTTATGATTCAGTTTGGAGGGTTCCATGTCATATTCCCAGCGAGGTTGGCATACCAACTGAAACGTGCTTAATGTAACCTACAGTAAAGTCTATGAGGGCAAATATTTGACTGATATTTGAGCTGCAACTTTGTTTTGGAATATGGCACTTTGGGGTCTGAAAAAAAAACTGAAGATTGCGACAGAATGGAACACATCACCTTCCAGTCTATGCTGATGACATTAATTTACTGGCCAAAAACACCAGTAGCAAGATGAAAAAAGACTTTAGTAGTAGCTAGTAGCGAGGCTGGTTCAGAAGTAAGTAGAGTAAGACCTGCAATACATGACACTGGATGATCAGGAAACTCTAACAAATGGAAATTGATTAACAGGTCTATTATGTTCCATTAGCCCATCAACTGGCAGCACCCAGCACTGACACAGGGGGTTTGGCCATTAAATACTAGCATCTCATTGGTTTTTAGGTACCTTCACAAAGTTGCAAAAGCAATTATTAGCTTTGTCATCAGTCCATCCATCTGCATGGAACAACCAAAATCCCATTGGATGAATTTCCATGAAATTTTATACTGGGCACTTCTAACAAAATCCTTCAAGAAATTTCAAATTTCAATTAAAATCACAAAAAAATAACAGGCACTTTAAACAAAGACCTAAGTACATTTATTATAACATCTCGCCAAACTTTTCTGTACAAAAAAATTATGTAAATGTTGTACAGAAAATCAAGACACACATTTCATGTCAAATACATTTTTTAAAGTGATCCCATTTATGTGATAATTTCAAAAACCATGGCACAGTCAGACAAACCACAGATGAACGAGCAAAACACAGCACAAAGAATGTTCAATTTGCAAGCCAGTTAATTAAGAAAAAGATGTCAAGAGTGATTGTATTTCATGCTTATTAATTTTGACCAGATAAAACGTTAAGGTAGAGATGAATTTTATTATAACAAAAACACTTGGAAAGATCCAAATTCACCACAACATTACATTATATATACCTTTCCAATATTGCTTTAGATTCACGTGTGTGTGTAACATGATACATAAGCAGTTATGAAAATGGAATAGAAAGTGTGGCAGCAAAAAGATGACAGTTTATCAGGTCTATCCATGTCGTTGCTAGGTATCCTTAATATACACATAAGGTATAAGTTTCTAATATCTGGAAAATTACAATACCCAGCAACCCTTTGATAATGGGGTACCAGATATCATAACTTTTACTTTACTAAAAAAACTAAATACATGTTCTTGTCACATGAAAAAATGCAGCAGATATTCTGCCAACATATAGCTAATAAATACTCTAAAAATGTGGGAAATTTAAAATATTAGGCAATAACACCAACATATCAAAATTATATTAATGAATACATTAATAAGAGATGAAATTAGAGGAAGGCCTGCTACCATTTGGTCCACAATAGAGGAAGGCCTGTTACCATTTGTTCCACAATCTTCTTTTCCTATTTGCTATTTACAAACATAAAAAAGAATATATATATATATATATATATATATCTGTCTGTATGTGCGTGTGTAAATACAGTGTGTCCCAGGAGTTAAAGTCAATACTTCGGGATTTAATTCCAGAGCTGATGCTGAGTCAAAAACGTCATAAACACATGAGTCCAATTTGCAATGGTTCTGGAGTTAAGAGTTTTTAGAACATAGAAAATAAATTAGAAAGGAAAGAGAAGCATTGTGCATTGTTTGAGATATGTTGTTAAATGTACAGTTACAGATTCACCGTTCATAAATGAAGCAAGTTGCTTGAAGTGTCCTCTGTCTGCTTGGATACATTTTCTGACTCGCATGACCAGAGAACTTGTAAACTTACGAAGCACTGCAGTGTTACTGATGCCTCTTGTAGTGCTGAGAATTCACTGGAGTAGTTCTCTCGTGTTCACCTTGCATGCATACACCATAGTTTTCATGTAACCACACACATGGTAATCTAATGGGTTCAGATCCAGTGACCATGGTGGCCAATTCTGTGTACCGCCATGACCAATCCATCAGTTTGGGAATTCATTATTCAGATACTGTCTGACGACCTAACAGAAATAAGGAGGCACTCTGTCATGCTGGTAGTACATCTGTCGTCGTGTTTGTAGAGGAACATTCTCTAAGAGTGCTGGCAGTTCATCTTGCAAAAAGGTGGCATAAATATCACCTGTCAGACGTTGTGGGAAAATGTATGGACCAATCAGTTGGTCACCAATGACACCACACCACACGTTTACAGCAAAGAGATGCTGGTCGTTGCTTGCAACAGTTCCGTGTGGATTATCACGATCCCATAAATGAGACTTTCTCATATTGTTGACTACATCGCGGGTAAAATGGGCCTTGTCAAGAAAAAAATGTTACAAATCACATGGGGGTTAGAATTAATGCAGCGGCACAATTCCAACTGGCGACACATGTCCACAGGTTGAAGATACTGAAGGCAATGGATGTGGTATGGATACATTCCTTCTGTGTGTAATGTTCACCAGAATCTCAGAGTTGAGGACAGTACTTCAGGGCTTAATTCCAGAGCTAATTCTGAGTTGGAATTGTCATACTCTATATGTACACTTGGGTCTGATTTGCGACGGTTGCTGAGTTTGGAGCAGTTGAAGTGTAGCAGATGTGCAGGGTAGGCATAGTCATGTTAAAAGGCCAGTAGTGCTTCAGATAGCAAATAGAACAGTAAATATAAACACGTCATTTTCCTATGAAGAATACACCGATATGGATTTTGTTTACAGGGTTTGCAATGGTAACATCACTGCTGCTGTCAAAGAATATCAGCTATAATATCCTTGACGACAAATCCCTGACAGAAGCATGTTCACTTGTGTTCAACAACATCTGTGAGTAAAAGGTTCCTTTCCAAGTGTAAACCGCTGTGCTGAAAGTCAAATACAGCAAATGTGGAGGAAGATGAAAACATTATTGACTTGATACAGCAAAGTCCTTGCACGAGAACACAAAGAATTTCTGCCCTCCTTGGTGTTCCACACATGAGAGTCTGGTGTACGCTACAAACAGAATGAATGCATCCGTACCCCAACCAGCACATTTGGCATCTTGAACATGCAGACATGTGTAGCCAGTTGGAATTGTGCCATTGGATTAATTCTAACCCCCATATGATTTGTAACATTTTGTTCACTGACGAGGCCCATTCTACCCACGATGGAGTCAATAATACAAGAAACTCCCATTTATGGGATCGTGATAATCCACATGGAACTGTCACAAGCAACTACCAACATCTCTTTGCTGTAAAAGTGTGGTGTGGTGTCATTGGTGACCAACTGATTGGTCCATACATTTTCCCACAACATCTGACAGGTAATATTTACACCAACTTTTTGCAAGATGAACTGCCAGCACTCTTAGAGAATGTTCCTCTACAAGCACGACGACAGATGTACTACCAGCATGACAGAGTGCCGCCTTATTTCTGTTAGGTCATCAGGCAGTATCTGAATAATGAATTCCCAAACTGATGGATTGGTCGTGGCAGTACACAGAATTGGCCACCATGGTCAATGGATCTGAACCCATTAGATTACCATGTGTGTGGTTACATGAAACTATGGTGTATGCATGCAAGGTGAACACGAGAGAACTACTCCAGCGAATTCTCAGCACTGCAAGAGGCATCAGTAACGCTGCAGTGCTTCATAAGGTTACAAGTTTTCTGGTCACTTGAGTCAGAACATGTATGCAAGCAGACAGAGGACACTTTGAACAACTTGCTTCAGTGTTGAACGGCAAATCTGTAACTGTACATTTAATAACATATCTCAAACAATGCACAATGTTCCTCTTTCCTTTCTAATTTATTTACTGTATTTTAAAAACTCATAATTCCTGAACCGTTGCAAACTGGACCCATGTGTATATGTCGTTTTTGACTCAGCATCAGCTGAAGTATTGACCTTAACTTCTGGGACACCTGTAGACATACACACATACACAAACACACACACATACATACATTTACACACACACACACACACACACACACACATATATACATATAATTTTGCCTGCTATTTTTATATGAGTGTGAAACTTAGGTCTCACACAATAAAGACAGAACACGGGCTGAGGGTGTTGGAAAATACGGTGCTCAGGAAAATATTTGGCCAAGGGTGTAGACAGTGACACAGAACTGGAGAAAACTGAGCTTCATGATCTGTACTCCTCATAAAATGTTTTTGGGTGATCAAATCTAGAAGGATGAGATAGGCACAGATTGTGACATATATGCGGGAAAATAGAAATGCATACAGGGTTTTGGTAGGAATACCTGAAGGAAAGAGCCCACATGGTAAACCTAAGAAGATAAAAGAATAATATTCAAGTGGGTCTTAAGAAACAGGAAGGGCTGGTGTGGACTAAATTCATCTGTATCAGGAAAGGGACGAGTTGGAAGGTCTTACAGGCATGGTAATGAAACTTTGGGTTCCATAAATGCACAGAATTTGACTAGATAAGGAATTAGAAGCTTTTCAAAAAGGACTTCAATCCATGCACTTAGTTAGGTAGCTATTTAGTTAGTTTAGGCCACACATCCTCTTTCCCTGGACATTTCCTCTTCCTTAATTTCCATCAAGGTAGGTATTTTTAAATTTGTAGAAATGTCTGGTTCTTTGACTATTTGTTATTTGTTAAAGTTTTTGCATATTTTAATAGTATTAAAATGCAAAAGAAATATCTCTAAACTTTTTAAGAAATACATGATCATCATATTTTCACTGTCCGAATAAAATAAACACACAACCTCAGCAGCTGACCCTCAGAATGTCTCGGGAAACTTTGGTGTGAGAATTCTGAATCACTTGTACTCCATGAAAAAAGGTTAAAGACCACCTCACTCAGAATTTCTTACCCATAAATCTTAAAGAACTACTAGCACGGAAACAAAGAGAGGGACTTGATGGTGAGTATGACAAATTCTATATTGAAATAAACTGTACATGCAGCATGTATGTAGAATAGTTGAACAAGTGGAAAAAACCCATAGACGATATCTTGTTTCACATGGATGACATGTTGTGAAGCATCAAAATGGAATGAAGTAGAACATTCTGCCCACTTCCTGGTAAATAATGTAGTGCCAGTTAATGACAAAGTGTTTTGACCAACTTAGTCATCTGAAAAAATTCACAGTAAGTCACCTCAATGATGAAGATTTCACCAGTTTGCTAGCACACCAGAATTGGATCAAATACTTTAAAAAGTAAAAAAATGGCAAGAGTCACTCAGAAATGTTGAAAGTTTCGCAGTCTTCGTCATTTTTATTCAGTGATGTAACCCCAGTGGTCAGGGGATGGAAACATGCTGAATGCTGAGTTGCACACAGGGCTTTCATTCTTAAAGTAAAACTTCAAAGTAATTCTTGCGCAGATTTCCATTCCTTCCAGAAGAACAATGTACAACTACTAAACAAAATTGGATCTACACAGAAGTATTAATAGGCACAAATGAAGAAAGACAACTAGAGCAATGGCAACAGACTATACACTATGTGCATACTTTATACAAATCTGAATAATTTTTTAACTCTGTATATTTCTTTAAAATGACAATGCTAACCTTGTTAAATAAAATTGTGACTATTTATGTGTCCTCTTTTTTAAACCCCTTTTTCACTCAAAGTCCTCTTTTTGTGGTAAATAGGAAATGTCCTCTTTTTTTTGTGATGGATATATGATCATTCAGTTAGATGGTTGATTAGTTAGTTGGCTACTTGGTTAGTTAGTCAATCAGACAGTTTGTAACTTGGTTTGTTAGCTCATTAGTTTGTCAATTGATGGATCAGTCAATCACTGGGTAAGTCAGATGATCAGTCAGTTGGTTGGTTAGACAATGATGTGATCACTACTGGACTGATATTCAGATAACAGCCAAGAATGTTCAGTGACAGGTGCAGGGAAAAAAGTGAGCAAGAAGTATACAAATGTCAATACACCACTTAAGGCATTAAATAAAACAATTACAATAAAATCTAAGCTGCCAGCCACACATCAAAACAACCTGGAAATGAACCTTATCCAGAACCAGACAAATTCAGTCCCTATCTTTCTTAAGGTCCATTTCAATATTACCCTCCCACCTACACTTTGGTATTCCAAGTTTTGTCTTCCCTTGAGATTTTCTAACCAAAATTTTGGATGATTTATCATCTTTCCCATATGTGCTACATAACCTACAACGCTTTGAAAATGAATGTGGCAAATTTACAGTAGTATCACTACTAAACTACCATCTGCTGGGACTGAGTAAAAATGTGTCACACATTTCTGGAACACTGTAAACATATAACATACACACACTCCTATATATATATATATATATATATATATATATATATATATATGGTGGGCCGGGTAGCTCAGTTGGTATAGCGACTGACTATGGGCTGGATGGTCCGGGATCGAATCCCAGTGGGGACGAGATTTTCTGCCCGTCTAGACTGGCCCTGGGGCCAACCAAGCCTCCTGTAAAATGGGTACCGGATCTTTCCTTGGGGTAAAGTGCAGCCAGGGTGTGCTGCTGACCACTTACCCCCTTCTAGTGCTGCACTCATGGAAGAGTAGAGCTATACCTCTACCCACCCTCTGGGCCACACTGGGCCTGTAATAAGATCACTTTACCTTCGTGTATATATGTATATATTACTTACATCTCTCTTTAGGATTTGAATCAAATATTGTTACGTTAGATTCACATTCACATTTTGTGATTCTGTGGGTTGTGACACTGGTCATCTTCAAATTAGATACCACCATTACAAAGAAACAGGCTACCTCTTATCATGTTGAGAGTCACATCAATGCTGAAGACTAAGACAGTATGCTCTTCTGCAACATTCATATCCATGTAGAGAATTCAGTGTCACAACCCAAAAGACCACAGTCTCACAATCTGAACAATCACTGCCACCATCAAGGAAACCTGAAAATACAGAGCTTTTCTCTCTTTCAAACATCATTAAACACTCACAGTTATAGCCCTAATACACAGGCCTCAAATTAGAAATAAAATTAGTCACACTAGACCATGTGTAACACATCTTGAGTTAAGGTCTACTTAACAAGAAGCAAAGACATGCTATGACTTACTTCGAGTTACAGGAGCGACGTGAGTTTGCTGACATAGGTGGATAATTAAGGCATGGCTTCTTCTCAAATTGACACTGTGGACCAGCATAATTTTCAGGACAGTTGCATTCGTTTGGTCTCACACAGATTCCATTATGCTGACAGGGAGGCAGACACACAGCTAAAACATATGAAACTATTCAAACTCCAATTCTAAAGCTATTTGCAATTTAACTAATTCTCTGTGTGTTGCAGCATGGTATTCTTCTCATAAATGCATTATGTCGAAATTAACAAATTAAACCTCTACCATCATATCCTTCTTTGAAGCTAATCTGATTTTCTCACATTGTCCTTAAACTGAACACAAAAATAATACCCTATAACCTCTGTTTCTTCTGTAAGTACTCCACTAATTGCAGAAAAACATATTATTGTACTTCTATCAAATCAATATGTATAGGGACATTAACCACAGCACCTTCTGTAAATAAGGTGAGTAAAAACCTAGTACTAAATGAAATATATTGAACTCAAATGTGTGGGTTCTGCCCCACAGCAAACTGCAATAGCAGCAAATGCTGTACTGCCTATTGTCATGTTAAACAGTCTGAGAGAAGCAGACATGTGATGTGTTGAATAAAATAATTCCCTGTACAATTACACATACCCGACATATTCTCAACATCTCTCTACAATAAGCATCGTAAAATCTGTTTCAGTGTATACTTTGTAGTATGCGTTTGCCTGCTGTTATAAAGGTATGCTTATTAACTCTATAATAATGGCCAAGAACAATTCTTCATTAATGTACTAAATATTTCTCACCCACTACCATAAACAGGATCCACGAGCAGATACCAGATACTGTGGTACCTTAAGATATGCCAGTAATCTACATACCAAACCCTGACAATTTAGATACAGTGAAACCTCTGTACGAAATCATGGGGGTGACAACATTACCATGGTTATAAATTTTTTTTAACTGGAACACATTACAGATTTAAGTTATAGTTACATACATGTAAAAAGTTTAAGAACAGACAGAGTCGAAAAAAGTTTGTAATTTTTCTTTATGCAGCCTCTTACAATAGCGATTTCTCAGTAAACTGTAGCAGAATTTCACTCACCCCTAACACACAACCCACAGAGTATTTCTTGCTCACTACAAAGCACCCAACAATTCATGTCATGTTTGATAATTACATAAGACTAGTGAGACTAGTGACATTTTCATCTTCAGTACTGTCACCTTCCAAAAAGCAAAGCAATACCTGTACAGGCCTGGACAAGCCCCGAGGGTTCCAGGAGGTTGAGGCTCCCAGATTTCAAGACAATCGGAACATGAAGGTGGTAAGGTTGTCAGCCCTACACATCAGTCACCTTTACCCCCCCAGGAAATATTCCTGTTACTTATTTCTGTTAGAGGCTAAGTCGAACCCAGGGCTATAGTGTGGCCAGAAGGATTTTGTCAATGAAAAATTCCAATGACACAATCGGGAATTGAACCCGCAACCTTCCAGCTTGTAGCCACTCTTTCTAATGTCACAGCATCACCAGATGGCCCCATGTCTTTCCATCCAGACTTCTGACACAAATTCGCCACCTGCATTTCTTCAACAATAATGACAATATTATCCACACCAATAACATCATCCAATGTCATCTCACAACCTAATTTTCTTTTACATAACTTTGGCAGTTTTTCACCCTACCAATGCCACTGAACTTTCGGTTTCACTCTCACATTCATCTTGCAGCAAAATTACAACTTAGAGAAACCAGATCGCAATTGCAGCTGCAATCAATGTTTTCTGTGATACATGGAACACCAAAAGACTCCAGCAGTTGTGAATTAGGAGCAAAATTTTACAATTCTCTGCCTTCATTTGATTTTCCAGCCCCAAAATTCCCTCTTCAGAAATGCCACCCATCATCCATACACTTACATTATGGTAACATTCATAAGGCATAAAATGGACATTCCTCAAACACCACAGGTTTCTGTTTACAAAGATGAAAGCCAGGGAAGTGTGTACAATGTACACAGAAGAAACAAATCTTATCATTACTGCAAGAACAAATGAACATGATGTGGAATTTTGTTAGAAACCATTTGCTGTAACAGCCGGTGTTGGAACACAAACTTAATAGTCATACAGGGTACAGTAATCAGAATTGTGTCTGACATTATCATTGAGGGACTCAGATCTGGCAATCCCACTGTGAAGTCACACAGCTCCATTAACTGGACAGCAAATATTTTTTATGTTGCTAGTAGTGTGAACTACATCAGAGACTCAGGGCTCAGTATAAACAGCTCAGCTAGAGAAGCATGTTTGCATCACTTGACTCGAGATGTATGCCCATGCAATATCTAGTCAAAGCAAATCCTGTGTCTGCATGGTAACCTGTCATCTCAAATCAGTTCTGCAGAAACCATAACCCACAACCAATTACACAAATAATCTGCATCACATAACTGAAGGATTTGAGAATGTGGGTGTTAACATGGGCAATTAAGTAATGCAGCAATAATGAAATTCAATGGAAGGACATTCTCTCTGCTACAGATGTGGAACACAGTGCCATCTGACACATATCAGCCAATGTAAAGGCGCCTTTTAAAAGTGGTCAAATCCAACCACTTGCTTATTCTTCTTCTTATAAAGCACTACAACCTACATAAGGTTCTGGCTTGCTCAACCACTTTCTTCCAACTATCTCTATCCTGTACTACTTTAACCACTTGCTGATTGATCACATCTAAATATGGTTTCAATTTTTGCCCTTGACTGTGCAACTAAAGGCATGCAATCCACCAATGTAAATACACATAAAGTGAGGCTGTTCTGCAGCTGCAGGGTGAAAGGCATTTCTGGACTGGTACTCTCGGATGGCAACTGAGAAAGAGGATGAGTCTCTACCTTACAGTTTTATACACAGGATTGCTCCCATGCAATAGCCTTACAATCATATGTAATTCCCTTCTTCTTGCCCCCTCTTGTCTTGTACATGGAACAGTGGCTTTCATATATTGTACAGTTCAATGGTTTTCTTTCCACAAATGTTGTCATATTCATTACATTTTTTTCTTACTTGGATGAATTTTTATGCTATTAAAATCATATTTTCATTACAATGGTATTAGTTAAAGTGAAACATTTTTACCTAAAGATACATGGCAATTTGGTGAGTCCGAGATAAGAATTTCATTTACTTATACTTTGTTATGTTGGTATGTGTTAGAACAAGATTTCACTCTATTAACTATCCAGTAACTTCAGGCATATGAGTCAAATATACAGTCCATAAATTAGAGTGTTGCTATCATAGTATCACAGGGACAGTTGTAAGACTATGGACAATCATTTTCAGTTGACTTTACAGCCTTTGGTTATGAGGTATTTACCAGAAAGAGCAGACAACTGAACCAGACAAAAGTGAAGATAACTTATGGTGTTTTCATGGCAATGAATATTTATGTTCTAGTCTCTTAAGAAATGTTATGATGTGGTGTGGTAAACAAGTACCAATGCCCAACGTACCAACCTCCTGCCTCTGAGAAACTGGTACCCATCGACCAGATGACATAGCATCACATCCAGTAAGACCATAATAGTGAATGTGAAAGTGAAAAGACACAAAACATACAAAGTAATATCTACATCATACTTACGTTCACAATGTGGAATAACCTCCCACTCAGCATTCTCCACTTGCCATTCTCCTTCCTGGCAGGTGATAAATAACTGCTTTTCACCATTCGGAAACACATAACCTGACATGCAAGATGCTCGACAGCCACTGAGAAATCAAAGAAAGTAAATATTCAACTTGGTTTATTTCTGTAAAACCCAAATTACTCAAATTTATTTCTACTAATCTCTTACTTTAAGCACAAGGCCCATGGTCACATGAGACAGAAACAAAAGTGAATTTTGCCTTACAACTTAATTCACAAAGACAGTATACTTAGAAGTGAGGCTTTTACGTTTTCAATGGTAACACCTCTTTAAAATTTTACCAGTTGAACCCCCTCTACACAGCTACCAATGTAACCTACAAATGTGCTGAATAGTATGTCTGTGGATAAATTTGACCCACTCTGCAGTACAACCTAACCCAAGGTCCATCATACATTAATAGATAAAAAATTAGTTAATGTCCACAATTTGACTTTTTGTTTTAATTTTATAGGGATGTTAAATTTAAAAATATAACAAAATTCCAACACTCACTATGTAGGATTTCAGGTTCTCACAATGGAGACTATGAACACGGTCACCTGGAATGTGATGCCATGTAGTCTCATCAAAATTTACGTGCATTTTCAAAGGAACAGGTTGCCTCCATCTTTAGCCCAAAAGGTGGAGGCAACAGGTACTTCCGAAACAGGCATTTATAACAGACTACAAGGTATCACACCTATGTTAATATTCTTCTAATCACCATGCAATCATAATACTACACTTACTGTTCATACAAGTGATATATATATATTTACACTTAATGGTATACTACTTAGTACACAAACCTATGACATAACAATGCCTACACATTTTTTAATCCTGATATTGCTGATAAAATGATGTGAAAATTCATACAGTCAAGTGGCTATCTGTACTAACCTGAATATGGAGCACTGCAGGACAGCATTTTGAGGTGTGTTGGGTCTCGTTTTACAACCTAGTTAACAAGAAAACAAAAAACTTGAACCTCTCACTTCATATCAGACAGTAGCTTGATCTGCAGATGGAAGGCCAGAATATAATATTGTATATGAATACAGATGGAAAGTTTAAGTTATTGCTGCTGCATGTCACACTTTATTTCACAAGACATTAATCAAACACCTTCATGATTTAGTTCATTCTTGAGAGACACAAGGTTTACAGAACAATGACAGAAGATTATAATTGTAGTGTTCTGGAGCATGGCACTTTGTAGTCTGGTGGATATTCACTAACACTTTGGAAATTGAAGCTGGAGGCAGTACATTCCCCCAAAGCATACAGAAATTTCTAACCACAGCATATGACATCACATGCAAGAAGACAATAACCTCCATAATCAATTCTTCATATACTTCACATTTTCTGCTATGATAAAGTGATGGTTTTAATCACTGACATTGTTTGTATTCTCAGCCACTAAAACAATTAATCCTCTGTACTCAAATTAATTTACACTGCCCCTCCCCAACAGCTCATATTAACTTTCTTCTGGAAACCAGTCTTTGAGCCTATTTCAACAGTTTTCGTATTATACTGTATGCACAAGAGACCAAAAAAATTGATAATGCTTGGCTTAAACTGTCTCCGAGTGAGATTAGCTTCTCAAGAAGGACTCTGTTCCAAGAAGTTAGTCAGTCAATCAGTCAGTCAGGTAGTTAGTTAGTTAGTAGGTGGGTTGGTTTAGTTAGTCAGTTAGTTGGTTGGTTAGTTAGTGCCATACTCAAAAATATGGCACTAATTTGAGTGTACAACACAACGGAGAGAATATTACACACACACACACACACACACACCAAGAACAAGAATTCCCAGACACCCAAGAAACTGAGGAAGAATACTAGAAAACCACTTCCATGTAAGTACCATTTACCCACTACCTTAGACACATAAAAACAGAGGCACACATCACAAAGTTTACCCATTTCTACATTTCACACAATTGTTCTCTCTCTCCCATAGAAAACCAAATGCACCAAGCCTACACACAACTGGTAAAACCCTGGAGGCAGACAAACCCCCGCCGGGAACAAGAAGTTCCAAAGAATAAAGAGAACATGTCAGAATAACCACCCCCTCCCCAACATAGGAACATATAAGATACCACACCTGCAATCACAGTTTCCTCCCAACCCTACACCTAACTAACCGAAACGATCCACACCCAGCTACCTATAAATCCATTCACACAATAGACATCCCACCAAACTTAGCTTAACAAATGTATGCAAATGGTAATGATGATAAGATCTCAAAATCAGCCACGCGGTTGATGCATATTATATATAACTCTTATAGCAAGAAAGTTGTCAAAATCTGGTGATGGCCGCCACAGGCCGAAACATGTAGTTTTCCATTGCTAATAAACACCATCATTTAGTCATATATTTATAGTTGTGTTTTTGACTGAATTTACTTCACCTTGTAGTTTAAACACACAATGGGGATGGTACACCTCAGAATTAGTTAGTTAGTTAATTAGTTAGTCAGTTAGTTAGTTAAACAGTAAGTTAATGAGAGTGTGATATTTTTAAAATATTCACCAGGGTGAAGTCCTGGGATCAGGAAACATGTCTCACAAAAGAAAATTATTTTTTTCCTCCCTCCCTTCACATTATGATCACAATACAACAGCACAATCTTCAGTGGCAATGTTTTTAGTTTTGATGATGAAGTGACCACCCTGCGACCTCTCTTTTACATCACTCATTGACAGACAAGCTCTCTTTTGTGCACTGGAGTTGCACACATCTCAAAAGTTCTTGGGGAAGCATCTCCCTGTAGTGTAGGTGACATTGGCTTCAAGTTGTTTTGCTATCGCACTTCGTCAAACATGACGAAGCTACTGATAATACATACTTCCAAGATTCAAAATAATAACTCTTGTGCCACCACTTGTACTTTCGCACATTAATGCATAGCTAGAGCAGTAGTAATCTGTCTGTTCAACAGCGCTCATCTTGCTTGCATAGTCACACATAACATCTGACCTCCAACATTCACATATCTTTCCACTTCTCTCCTTACATCTTATCATCTGTGTTCCTGGTGCATGAAAAGTACTCAGCATGAGCAAATTTCTTTTGTCTTTCCAGCCAAGGAACACTGTGTTTTCAGCTTTTGTTTTAGTAAGTATTCACTTCACATACAGCCATGTTCAAAGGTACTGCTTCTGCTGGTAATTCCATTCTGTTAGCAAGAACAGTCTCTGTCAGGTGGATATTCAACTTACTGGTCCCTCTTGCAAGTTCATAACTAGTGTAAAATTTGTCAGTATACAGATGGCAACCAGCTCTATTCGTTGTTCTTATGAGGGACTGCAGCAGGTGGGAGAATAATTCAACTGAAAACAAATTAGGTCAGGTTGAATGAAATTTTTGGTTGTTGGTTTCCCACAACAAGGAAGAAAGGAAGACACATAATCAGTATTACAATCTACCACAAGATACACCTGAAATCCTCATTTCATTGGTTTCATAGGGTTGTACACTTCGAAAATAACCCTCCCTTTGAAAGCTACTCTACCCTCACCAATTACAATGAACTTGTCAGGAGTGTACACTTCTCTGAACTACATAATCCAACAAGAATTTTATTTTCTTTCACGTGTGCTACCTCCTTGACCACTTTGAGATGGTGGTGGATTTATAAGCAGCACCCAAAAGATCTGCTTCTTAAAAAACATCACTGAACAGCGGCATTTGTACCTATGACCAATATTCTTCAATCTTGGGCTTGGGGTTCAGCCCCATATTCAAAATACCTTCCACGGACAGTCCTCATCACATTCAACGTCACATCAATCCAGATGCACCATAATGAATTTATGGAAGGGGTAATTTCCATTATTTTTGTACGATTCATGTCTATTAATCTCCGTCAAATTTTCACTCAGGATTCAGTATGTATAAATAACTGAAAAAGCTGTATGGGGTGTTGAATATTTATGTCCAGTTTTCTATCCATTTTGCACTAAATATGTTATTCGAGGCAAATCATTATCGTTCCCCACAAACTGTTGTAAATCGTCACTCAAAACGAAATTTGTGTTGCCACGCTCCGCACATTACCATTACCAGCATCACAAACTTCCCAGTCGTCTTCATCATTCGGATGAATATCTGAGCCACTGCGATGAAAATCGTCTTCAGAGTCAACAAACTTGCTGCATTCTCCTTAACTATTATCTTGTAACAGCTCAAGTACTTGGTGCCCTGCAACCGCCATATTTCAAATGAAAAAGTTGCTTAGCGTTGATTCCTTACGTGTAAAAAAATGACCAAGTAATTCGAATTCACAGGAGAAAGTCGATTTCAATCATGATATACACGTAGTTAATGCTAAATGATAACAGATGGCGTAGGAAGATGAACAATCGATGCGTTTCATTTGCGAAACCAGTGAAGTGAGTAACATGAACACAGATTATCTGAACATGAGGCGTGAGAGGCAATGTTTGTATGCACGTTGTTAATAATGTATTGTTTGTGTCAGCACTGCTTAATGGTTCCGCAGAAGGCTGTATGGGCTAATACAGGATGCATCTTCAGTGTTACTATTCATGGTTGGTTGGGTTATAGTAACTTAGGCACACCTAATAAATACCTCGGGGTATCGTCCACGTTAGAATTCCAGTCGCTAACGGCTTACCCACGGGATAGAATCGATTTCTGGAGTTGAAGAACCCGTGGGGGGTAGATTCAGTTACCTCAAGTAATTTTGTGAAACTGATAATGATTATCAGCAGGCAGGACCTACTGTTTCTTCTGAAACACAGGAGGGGCATGCCTGCCTGAAGAGAACAGCAGTGGGTTGCACCAAAATGTTGGATACCTCCCTACAGGACTACAGAGTATCGTTACTTATAACATCCTAGTCTCTCCTATAATCGTTTGAATACAAGTGTAAGGGCATGCAGAGCATAACACAACTGATGATGTGCCATTTTGGAATCTGTGTGAACCGTTACTATATAAATGTAATGCAGAACTCGAAATTGATCAACTATAGTGACAGATCAGAAGTACTTTCACACCGAATCTCACTTGTTCATCATTAGTTGTGTAGAAGATATGAAAATTTCCCTGTAAGAATGAAGGTACAAGCATAGAAAATTAAAACAAATTATTCACCAACATCTCCAGTGTTAAATATTCTAGGCTTTTGGAGTGTGATGATGGTCATTTTGCAAGTAGTTCCCATCATTTGTGAAGGACTATATTTCCTCCATCATCAGGAACAATACAGAAGACTGCAGTCTTCAACAACACTACTGCAAGAGTTCAGATCTAACATCTCCAGTTTTCAAGCAAATGTACCTAACTTTTAGACATTCATCCATATCTTTTAAAGTACTCTGACCTAGACTCTGGCCCCACCTTCATGTGATACAACAGAACATAGCATACACGGAAGAACTGTTTTGTTCTGAAATATTCATTGTAGCACCAGTCATGCAGTCAGAATCTCAAACAGGCTGACTATATCCAGAAGCAGAGCAATAGCAGACAACTCACAAATACAACTGCCAATATATGTTGGATGGCCAATGCCCATGTGAAAGAAGTGGTATGGAGCATTGATAAGAGGGATCACCCAGTGCCAATGGAGCTGCAGTAGTTGTTCCTACTTTGGGACTTTTCATGGCAAAGCTACTGAATACAAGTAGTAACATACCTAAACGTACATACAAACACGGAAGTAACTAACATAGTGTGGCAAAGATTGTATACTGGGAGAGAGGTAGACAGATCAAGGAGCAGGATAAGACAGAAAGCTCTACAATGAAGAGACATGCAGACAGATCAAATAGCACAACATGACAACTGTATAATGAGAAGACAACCAAACATATTAAAGAGAAGAACAAGACCAAAAAAAAAGCTGCATAATGAAGACACAGGCCGACATATTCCAGAGCAGGACGATTCAGAAACCTGATCTAATAAAAGTTATGGAGTAAATCATTGTTGCAATCAAAGCACTTCAGCTTCAACTTATGGCAGTCATTATGAGTACAATAAAATTGAGCTTATTTTTAAACAACATTTAGTTGTCATCAAAGAATTTCCTCTTCAAATGATGGCATTCAATATGTGTACAATAAATTCTAGTTTATAATTAAACACATTTTTCATACTATTCTACATATCACACTTCTGATAACACTAATGTGTCTTGAATAATTGGAGGTTCTCATAGCTGTACTGATAATGAGCCAAATGTGAGATGTAAAACCATGCAGATTGAGGACCCAGGTCTTCAGGGTTCTTATACTGAGTAGTGGGCTTACCAGTTCCTTCAAAATGTCAGGAATCAGTAACTGTGCGATGTAGTGGGATAACCCAGAAGGCATGAATCCTCAACATCAACACATTAGAAACTTTAAATCGTACACCATGAATCTTGGTATATAGGTGGTACCTAGGTACCAGTCTTCACGGTATCATACCCTAGAAGACTGGAGCTTCACTACTAAGAATTTTTAGTTAGAAGTTAAGAGCAGCCTACTTCAACAATGTGATATAACAGCATACCTGTTGTAAAACAGGAAATATTTGGATAAAATAAGGCCCAAGTTTCCTGAGTGTAAACAAATGGAGATAATATAAGCACTCAAATTCCCACTAATTAAAAGCTACATCCTGCATTCCTGCTTGATATGTATTGTTTTATCAGCTATGTCTTTTGTAGTTTTCCCAAGAGAAAAGTACTTCAAATCATATTTCACCACAGTGATAAACCCAACTGCCTATTGGCCAATGATGTTTAATATAAGACACTGAGGCCTGCTCTTAAATATAACATTAAATGTCATTAACATACATATTTTCAATGTTAACAAATGGCATGAATTAAGGCCTGCAGAACCAAAATGTACAGTAAACAGTTAAATGGAGTAGCTAATAAAATTTCAGATTAAACAAACCTGTATCAAGCACAAAACAAATTAACTTGGAGCAGTTGGGAGAGGAGAACATGGGGAGGTGTGAAGAGAAAGTGGTCTATCACACACTGTGATATACCAGATATTATTTACATGCTTAACTAGTATACATTCTTTTAAATAGACAGTACAGAATTTCTAGCTGACGTCCTGTACAGTTTTAAGCTCTGTGAGTTGTGGCTCCGTTGTTTTAGGTGTATGATCTGGCAATAAAGCAGTTTGCTTTTTAGAAGTACTACAAACCTCTGTCAGGATGGTTAGTTTTCCAGGAAAAATTAAAATTAGGTATGCCTGCACATAATTCAGCTCTCATGGTTTAATTTACTCTGTGTTACACATGTAGGAGAAATGGTATGTTCAAAATGGAATTTTTGGCATACAAATATAATAGAAGGAGACTTTACAGTATTATTTTTCTTTTACAAAAACTACTAAATACAGCATAGACTGTTGTCTGAACTTTCAAGGGTAGCGGTTATTACTGTTCTGTATTTTGAAGCTACACATGACCACAAGCCTCAACTGATGTCTCTGCTGTCCACTAAATGAATAAACAGATTAGTATTAATTAATTAATTATAAGTGATTTTTATGATAAATTAATTGTGGGATGGATTTTCTGTGATTTAGCAAAAGACATTGATTGTGTTAATTAAAATATTTTACTGTCCATATTAAATTTTTATGGAATAACTGACAAAGATGTAAATGGATCAATTCATTACTTACGCTACATTTCAAAAGAGTGGAGATAACAGATAAAAATTTCAATCACAAGACATTTTCAGCCTGGGGAGTTATAAAACATAGTATTCGACAAGGATCAGGTTTATATCCTTAATATTTTCTTCTTTATGTAAATGATTTATCAAAGCTCTTAATGGAAAATATAATCTAATTTTATGTGTAGATGATAGGTGATACTAGTATTAAATTTACCAATTCCAATCCGGAAGATTTTAAAAATGATGTAAAAATTGAATCTGAATCCTTAAATAAATGGTTCAAAGACTCACAATGAATTTTGATAAAATCCGTATCATGCAATTTACAACTAAAATTAGTCCTCAAATTGATCTGGACATTAATTACACTAACAAGTTAATTTCTAAAGCTAATGATACAAAATTTCTTGGAATATATATAGACAGTACATTTTCTTGGAAATTTCATATTGAGCAAATTACACACAAATTAAGTGCAGCTATCTCAGTAACCATTTAGAATTAGACACAGTGACCAATACTGTCACTTCCCAATATATTGAGCTTTCCTCTAGAATCATCCTGTATTTGTGAGGAATTTTTTAATAATGACATTGCACAGGAAACTGGATGAGATCAATTTTTATGCACAGCAATTAAAGAATTCTCAGAGCAATATTTTTTCCAGGCTGCCAAGAATAAACAAGTGGCAGCCCATAACAGCTGAAAAAATATGTATTTAGTGGCATTTTATATGCTTACATTATTTGAGAGAAACCTATTCTTAGATTATATTTCTCATGAAACCAGCTGTTAGCCATCTCATTTTTAGTTCTGTCATCTCCTTGGACACATTTGAATACATTAGCAGATGTCAGCATTTTATAGAAAACTTGAAGGATCACAACTTCTATTCAAATATATTCTGTCATCAGACACATGAATTAAGAATTCCACAGCTTTTATGTGCCCCAGCAAGACAGTGCAATTGATAAATTACACACATTGAGGAAGGACCACCTATTCTTCAAACAACACATTCCAGCGAATCATCACATATCATTATCACAGCATCAGAGTTATGAATATTAAATCTGTTTATCCTTGGTCCTTCATCTTTTATAATGGAGAGGAAATAATTTTGGAATCACCACTCATTGCAAAATACGGAACATGCGGTGGCATAGTTGGTTGAGGCACTGCTTTACAAGCCAGAAGTTTGCGTGTTTGATTCCCAGTGGTATCATTAGAATTTTTCATTGACATAATCCTTCTGGCCGCAATATGGCCCTGGGGTTGAGTCAGCCTCTAACAGAACTGAGTATCAGAAATATTTCTTGGGGGGGTAAATGCGGCTTGTGCGTCATGCTGATGACCTTACCACCTTCACGTGCCAATTGTCTTGAACTCTGGGAGCCCCAACCTCCTGGAACCGCAGGGCCTGTCCAGGCCTGTAATGGGATTGCTTTACCTTTTTACTCATTTCAAAAGTCACACCAAAACAATCAGTTATAGTCCTGAATCTTTCTGAGCCTATACTGCACAAGAGCTTTAACTGGTGGTTGGATAATTATTATACAACTCCAACTTCGGCAAAGTTCTTAAATCCATGCAACACCGATTGTGTGTGAACCATTAAAATAAATGGAAAGTAAAAGCACCCAAAAAAATAAAGCTAGCAAGTAAAAGAGTACCACAGTCACAGCACAACACAGTAGTCCTGTGTGCATCATTAGGTGGGTGATAAACAACACAACCTAGATCTCAACTTACCATATTGCTGAAGTACAGACATTAATAAAGAGGAAAAAGAGAAACAAGCCTGTGTGTGTGAATTATTGTAGTCAATATATGGGTGGTATTTATAAGAAAGATCATCTGATATATATGTACCTAGTTAAGAGGAAAAGAATGAAGTAATGTAATATCATGATGTTCAGAGGGTTACAGAATATCACAGTTCTCAGTTCTGTAATTACATGTAGGATAAAAGTAGAACTGGAAGTTTAATGTCTAAAATTTACAACATCTGATTGGGAGTTTATTAGTAGTGTGACATAAATATGAGCCAACCTTGTGATGACAGCACTGTAAAGAGGCTGACAAGAGTGTCATTTTACAAGAATAATACCTCCCATGGTTGGTGTGTGGTCTGCAGTAAACATGATGAAGAAAAGAGACAGAGAGACTTTATATTATTGTCAGGTACATGACGTTCCATGCATCAATCGGTGTTTCAATGCTCACAATACAAGGAAAAATTAATGCAAGTTTCATATTTGCTGTCATCAGTATATAGGAAACAAATGTTCCATGGTTCATTCATATAGAACCAAGGAATGGAAGTTACTTTAGATCAAAATGCAGGAAGTTTTCAATTTGTTTGAATACATTTTAAACGTTATTCACTGGGGTTTAAAAGCCCCCCGCATTGAATAGTTAATAGATAAAACTGAGAGGAAAAGATATTCAGTGTATATTGAGCATGAAGAGTCAGTGCATACGGCATTAAAATGTTCTGAAACCAAGAGATGGAGAAACTGTATATTAACATTTAACACTTATGATGGTAACCTGCAAAAGAGTAAAGGAAACATAAGAAATCTGTTTAAATTATTTGAGATAAGAAAAACAACAACAGAATTCTTTATAAGTATGGGATCAAGGAGTTCAAATACAAAGAGGTTTGGTTGGAATATATACGCAAGTGTTTTGCATGTGACTATGTGGTAAAAAGGCCTACATGTGTGAGGATACTAAAGAGATGACAGAGAAGTCAACATTACCATGCAGCAAGCAATGAGTAAGTATACTGTATCATGTCACAACCCATATTAATTCATATCAGTTTTCACTTTACCACCACTGTACACCGTATGTGATCCATCTTCACGAGGACTCTTGATGCCTTTAACCTCTCCACCATATGACTCGCCTGTCTTCCGTGAAGTGGTCTTTGCAAACGCAGAACCTGACATGCTGCTGGATGCTTGCTTCTTGGTACTGGTACTAAATGATCAACATTTCAATAATCAGTATGGTAAATGCATCCACCTAGCTGTGAATTAAAATCTATTATCATTTGAAACTAGATCTGGTGTAGTGTAGTGAATAGGCTACAGGTTGGTTAATCTGGGGTTCGAGTTCTGGTGCAGGCAAGAAACTTCTTGTCCAGAATGCCACACTGACTCTGAGGCCTACTCAGTCTCCTATTTACTGGGTACCAAGATCCTTGCTCTGAGGTTAAAGCGGCCATGGTGTTAGGCTAACAATCTGGTGCCAAAGTTAAGAATGAGTGGAGCTATACCTCCACTATACCCACATGCCTTTCTGGTATGTGCCGGTGAAAACTTACATTTTAAAAATCTTCATGTTTGTACCATGCATCAATGACGATTAAAATACCTTATTATCCAACAGACGCACAAACATATAATTTGTAGATACAATTAGAATTATTATAAAATATTTAAAAATATTTAAAATTGCTCCAACATGTTTCAGATCACAAAGGATCCACCATCAGGGAGCTCTTTACAGTGCTTGGCTAAAATTACAGTAATGGTTCTATCATGTCCGTTGATATGGACGTAGTCGGTGTTATGGCAGCATATTTACCCGTGGGGCGTGTGTGTACTGCACAGTCTAGTGAGGCACTGTGTGTGTACTGCACAGTCTAGAGAGGCACTGTGTGTGTACTGCACAGTCTAGTGAGGCACTGTGTGTGTACTGCACAGTCTAGTGAGGCACTGTGGGTGTACTGCACAGTCTAGTGAGGCACTGTGCCTTTCTAAACTATGCAGTACACACTACGTCCATATCAACGGATATGATAGAACCATTACTGTAATTTTAGCCAAGCACTGTGTAAAGCTCCCTGATGGTGGATCCCTTGTGATCCGAAACATTTTTAAGCAATTTTAAATATTTTTAAATATTTTATAATAATTCTAATTATATCTACGAATTATATATTTGTGCATCTGTTGGATAATAAAGTATTTTAACTTACATTTTACTTAACCGTTTATAGGCGCGTTCGCACAATTGCGAAAGGTGACTATTACATTCGTCATGTTCGACCATCCGTCCGTCTGTCGTCCGCCCTTCCGTCCGTGTGTCTGCATGGAACAACTCGGCTCCCTCTGCACGGATTTTCATGAAATTTGATATTTGAATATTTTCCGAAAAAAAAACTGTCGAGAAGATTCAAGTTTCATTGCAATCGGACAAGAATAACGGATACTTTACATGTAGACCACTAGATATTTTTTATCATATCTCGCTCATTTCGTCTTAGAATAGAAATGTTTCAGAAAAAGGAATTGTAGAGGAAATCTAAACACACAATTTGTGCTCAATAACATTTTTTCCCCGCGTAAATATTGCCGGTTATGAGATAATGTGGAAAAATACGATAGAGCGAGACAAGCCACAGATGACAATATGGCGCATGAGCAATGCATGCTTGATAACTAAGGCTACACACACACACACACACACACACATACACACACAATATGTAATAATTATTGCTTTTCCACTGCAACAATGGTTTCAAGAACGCTCCTCAATGTTCCGTTGTATGTACTTTGCATGTCTTGTTAAACCTATTTTTAGTTAACACCCATAAAGCCTAGCAGTTTGCTCCACCTGTATAACATACATGCAAAATAGAGTGGTGAGCACAGCTGCCTCATACGTACGTGGGAGATCTTGAAATCACATCTCAAACGGAGAGAAGAGCTGTGAGACTCTTCATAGTTTTACTCATTCTCTCCAAGCAGCTGTCAGGACAATTTTTGTGGCGAAGGACCGGCAGGGGGAAATATGTGACAAAACTCAGCGGTAGGTACTGGCAGTGAGGAGACAACGGAAGGTATGCGGCAGACTTCTATCCAGGAATATTCGAAGTTGGGTTGGCGAACGGCGGAAAGGGAAATGGCGAAGAAGAATCTGGCGAAGAGTGAGACTGAAGACGGGACATGGGAGAAACTTACAAACACGACAGCGGCACACACAACAGAGGGTAAATTACAGGAGCATTATAAAAAATTATTAGATTTCTGGAATTTAGTTGACACATACAATGCGGACGTTGTGATAGGTACTGAGTCATGGCTTAGAGGGGAAATTTGTAAAGCCGAAGTGTTTTGGGCTGATTTTATAACTTTCAAAAGAGATCGGCGTGCCCGTGGTGGGGGAGTGTTCATTTGTGTTATATGCTGACAGTAGATTGCGGTGAACTGGTGAAGTACTTTCCTCAGCTAAACAAACAAGAAGGCTGGATCACATATCTTTCACATGGCAACAGAAAAACAGTTGAAACTGCAGGAAAATGTTGCTAGGTGAGAAAGGTAATTGCTGACTTATGATAAGAATGCGTGTGAGTGTTTTGTGAAGCGGCAGTAGAACAGGATTCTTTTCCGAACTTCCGATGGAAGCAGACGAGTAAGAAGTGGCTAATATTGTAAGATTGCAAGATGTGGGCTTCAATGCTGATTTTGATAATGCAAGGTAAGCGTGATTAACTTAATCTAGAACCAAATCAACTTGTGTATAATTGCACACACACACACACACATATATATATATATAATTTATCTTTTTGTCCCTTTTAAAATTTTATTCCAAAATGGACAGCCGAAATAATTGAAGGGAATTATGCATCGGTGGGTGGCGATCAAGCTTTCCCTCTTCTAGGAAAATGTCAATCCATATGTTCTGTTACTATTTAAAATTGTCCCACAGTAAGTGTTCGTTTTATTGTACATTTTACCTTAGTATTAAAATATTAACCTTCTCAGTTAAAGTATGGACACTGTTCTGATTTAGTTTACAATACACCTGAAACCATACACGGTGTTGTCTATTGGTGGCAGCGATACCTTTCAACTAAGTGGTGTCGGTGATAGTGTGGCCACCGCACACCACTACATTCCATTGTACCTTATATGGGGCTAGACATTTCGGGTGTTCGCCATCGCAGTCTCCCGGTGCAGTACAAACTGGCAAGACATAATAAACAGGGATAGGATCCTATGAGGATCGTAACTGAACAGATGTTGGTACACAAGCATCAAATGGAAGGGAGAAAACTCTAATTCTCGAGGAATACTACGGTTTTATAACACTGGATAATCAATACATCAATTGTCATTTATCATATACAGGGTCGGCCAGCGAATCGGGCGATTTTTAAGTGTTAAAAAATTTCAAGTATTGGATATCATGATAGAGTTACATTTATAAGGAAATACGTACTTTAGCATTTGTAGAAATAAGTGAATCAGTGGTCTTGAAACATAACACAGAACATAAAAAAAAACAACACATCATTCAGCTCGAAATATTACATCCTCAAGATGCCCCCCATTACGCTGCTCACACTCAGCAAGCCGATCGTGAACACTACTCAGTTCTAAAGTAACAGTGTGGTGTGCTGTTGCAT
>Ga0123352_10001188_pt1 | contig 33984 bp, 18 predicted proteins | sample TergutLab28metaG_FD_89700 | JGI IMG/M metagenome (GOLD analysis project Ga0123352, IMG submission 89700) | Labiotermes labralis P1 segment gut microbial communities from Petit-Saut dam, French Guiana - Lab288 P1 | ecosystem: Host-associated > Arthropoda: Insects > Digestive system > Gut ...
ATTCACACATGGCCATCCGTTCTTAAATTTTTCCCGAAAGGGGGGTTTTTCTGGGTGTTTTTGTTTTGGCCAAAAAGGCCCCCACCCCCCCCCCTAGCCGTCCCCTTTGGCCCCCGCCCCCCCCCCCCCCCTCAAGCGCAAGTCATCATCGCCGCACCTGGCCTAACACTCCACATCCCGCTGCGAGGATCGTCACTTGATCTACCATCTATGTGTGGTATGCAGGTAAACATTTTCCTGTAATCGTCAGCAGTGTTATACCAACGGAAGCATGCAGTTGAATGCCTTTGGTCGCTTGCATCTTGTACGTTGTTGTTAACATGGTTTTAGTTTCTTTCCATAGAGATGAAAGACAAACCAACAAACATATCGAGAAACGGACAAGACTTCCTTAAACTGACAAAAGCCGTCTGTCTGTCCCGCATAAATATTGTATCGGCTATATTTACTGAGAATTTTCGCGATATTCTTCAGTCTGTCCAAGCAAAGGCCAGGACAGTACCACAGATTAGAGCGGACCGTTCTGCCTGCATTTTTATAGTTAATTATTCCCTAATCAAAAACTACTGGAGAGTGTGGAGTATTTCAGCTGTCTGTGTAGCATTATAACAAACGATGCAAGATACGCACGTGCAATTAAATCCAGGATTGCCGTGGCAAAAACAGAATTCAACAAGACGACTTTTCACCAGCAAACAGGACTTAAATTTAAAGAAGGAACGAGTAAAGTGCTACATTTGGATTTGACAGAGGCCATCCTGTTGTGTAGTAGCAAATTTATATAAAGTATTATATTCCGTCGATACACAACTATAGTCAGTACAATGATATTATATATACACTCAGATCACATTATGACAACATGTTTCGACCGTAAGGCGGTCATCATCAGGCCAATACAGAACAATGTTTTTAAGGCACAACAAAGTGAGCACTCAAGTGCTATAGTTGTGTATCGACGGAATATAATACTTTATATAAATTTGCTACATTTGGAGTTTAGCTTTTTATGGTGCTTAAAATCTGACACTCCGGGAAGTATATCAAAATTGCCTTAGAAGGTTGAAATGCGGTGTCGGAGAGGGCTAGAGATCAGTTGGCCTGATGTGAAATACGAAGTCTTACGATGTAGGTAGAGTCCAGGATGAAAGGAATATCGTACACAAAATAAAATGAAGGAAGGCTGAGTGGATTTGTCATATCCTGCGTACAAACTGCCTTCTAAAACACGTTATTGAAAGAAAGACATGACGGGAAGTTGAAAAAGAAGATGTAAGCAGCTACTTGATGACATGAAGGAAACGAGAACGTACTGGAATATGAAGGAGGAAGTACTAGATCGCACTTTTTGGAAGACTCGTTTTAGAAGAGGCTAATGGACCTGTCGTATGACCGACTACACGATGATGATGATGATGATGATGATGATGATGATGATGATATTGATGAATCATCCAATAATGGATGCTGTAAGTTCTTAAAAGCTTAACTTGCTTGAATGTTAGTACACAATTTTGTCAATCAGACAATCTTGTCCGGAAATGATAATTCAAGAATTTATGTTCATATTCATTTGGGCCGTAGTAAGTGGAATTACTTGGCATTATTAGTATTTAAAGGGGACAGCGGTAGCACAGTGGTTAAGGTGCTGTGGTACAAATCGGAAGGTCGCTGGTTCGATCCCAGCTAGTGTCAGTGGATTTTTCATTGACATAAAATCCTTCCGATGGCACTATGGCCCTGAGGTCGACTCAGCCTCTAACAGAAGTGAGTACCAGGAGTATTTCCAGGGGGTAAAGGCGGCCGGTGCGTAAGGCTGACAACCTTACCACCATCCTGTGCCGTTGTCACGAAATCTGGGTTCCTTAACTTCCTGGAACCCTCTGGGCCTGTCCAGGCCTGTAACGGGACTGCTTTTATTAGTATTTAAAGCCACTTTAACTATGACAGATTTTCTTACAGCGATACTTGTCGTTGAGATACCATTATATGCTTAAGTGTGATGCTTCAATAGTGGGACTGTGACGTCAGCTTCCAGCTTTCAGATAAAGTCTCTGCGCTGTGGTATAATTTAACATACTGTTGGGCATTTTGCCCATTGGCGAGTAATCGTCGAACTAGGATTAAAAAATATGTATCAGTCTAAGTGAAACACATCAGGTAGGGGAGTTACATGACTAATAGACGTCTTGATGCTATTTATGGCCTACGTATTGCTAGGTTACGTACTGTAGATAATGCATGGCTATGAAATGAAATAGAAACACAGGCGAACACTATCTTACGTTCCTATGCACTGAGGGCACACTTTCAGTTCCCTCGGTAATGTTTGTGTCAGCATTCTGATAGTAGAAGACTTACTATATATAAAAATCCTTCACCTTTGGGATCACAGTCTGGGAGAGATTATATACAAGTTAGAGAAACACAAGTCTGTAGTCACTCTCTAGCGAATCAGGAGAAACGAGGGCAAAGAAAAAAAGGAGTAAGAGTGAGTGAATAATTTTGTGCAGTAAACTTCATATTTAGGGTCCTGAGGAGATTATTTGAGACTAAGAGGCACGAGATAACAGGGGAGTAGAGAAAAATTCAGACCGAGGATCTTAATGATCTGTACTCCTCCCCCAGTATTATTCGGGTGATAAAAAATCGAGAAGAATAGTGGGCGGGGCATGTAGCACATATGGGGAGAGCAGATGTGTATACAGGGATGTTGGTGGGGAAACCTGAGGGAAAGGGACCACTTGGAAGATCCAGGCGTAGATGGGAAGATCGTATTAAGCTGGATCTTCAGGAAGTGGACTTTGAGGGCATGGACTGGATCGTTATGGCTCAGGATAGGGACAGGTGGAGGGTACCTGTGAATTCGGTAATAAACTTTCGGGTTCCATAAAATGCGGGGAATTTGTAGACTAGTTGAGAATCCGTTAGCTTCTCAAGAAGGACTCTGTTATATGGACTAAGTAAATAAGTAAGTAAACTTCATATTACAGAAATTGCAGGTTTAATTACATAACCGAAACCAAGGAAATAACCCACTTTCATGCCCAGTGAGTAAAGAACATTTCTTTAGTGTTACAGTCACAGAAACTTGTGTATTTATTTTTTTGTAATCCGTTTCAGTATTAAAGTAATTTTTATAAGCTTTCCTCCAGGTAAATGGAAGTTGAAGAGGTACTTTGAAATGTGAAATTTCAGTAACAATGAATCAAATATAACTCGCCAGTAGCATGAGCGACTCCATGTAGCAGGTACTTACTGAGAAACTGTAACCTCTCAGTTGGACAGGAAACCCCTCGCTTTTTACAGAAACCATACAGGAAACTGGCCCGCTGACGCAGTTCGGTCAATTCATCAATTTCCCATTACATGTTAATAATACCCTTTTCTCTTCCATGTACACTGTACACTGCGCTACAGGCTGGTAGGTTGAGGGTTTGAATCCCGATGGGGTTTTGGGAATTTTTCAATTACTTAATCCTTCCGGCCGCACTATGGCCCTGGGGTCGACTCAGCCTGTAACAGAAATGAATAACAACGGTATATTCTGGGACGTAAAGGTGGCCAGTGCGTAGGTCTCACAATCATGCCACATTCATTTGCCGATTTTCTGGAAATCTTGGGATCCTCAAACTCATGAATCCCCCCCGGCCTCTCCAGGCCTGTATAGGGATTGCTTTGTCCTTCCATCCATGAGAACATTTCAGATTATCTTCTCCTTTGACATTTTCAATAAACGTTTCTATGAGCTCCTCATATTTTCCTTCCAAACAACATATCAAAGAAATAACTTTTCGTATTCTAATGACACTAAATGAATTTTTAAGCTCATTCCAAATTCAAAACAATTCCTTGTGCTGTTAATACAACTTTAGGCGTCCAATACAATACTGTGCCTGCAGAACGTAAGAAGGGACTGTTATAATGTTTAAACGCCTACAAATAATGAGTTATATAAGGAATTAGGTAATTAATATTAACTCTACCATCTGTGCTGATTAACATCTCTTTCGCTTTGAGACGCTTTGACGTCAATCTGAGATGACGTAGGAGGAGTCTTGTCTGCCGGGTTGTTCTATACCAGTGATTGTTAAAATCTGTCCCGGAGTTCATTCTTGGGCCACAAGAGTCATCCCGATGGGACACAATGACAATGAACAGACGTAATTTCCTCACGAGACATTCACTGGTTGGTTTTTCGAATGGAAACACATTGATTTATCTTTGATGTACCAGCCGAATCCTTAAAGTGGATTAATTTCACTATTCCTGCCATCTGGACAAACGAGCAAAGCCTGGGAAACATTAAAATATTGTTTTTTTTTCGGGAATGGGGTAGAAGCGGAGAGTAAAGTTTTTCACTTTACTGATGAGAGGGTTAAAAAATTAATCACGCAAAAACACAAAATATATTTTTCTGTTTGTTAAAATTATAGTTTTATTAATGCTCACAAAAGATTATTTTTGTTTAGACCTTAAGCAAGGTCATGACGGAAACTAGTTATTTTCTTTGTGCTCCGAAGTTTTTCTCTAAAAATTGCCACACGATGACGATGACGAAAATTATAAGTGGGAGGCTTTTTGTTGGAAGTCCTTTGTTTTAATGACAGATATTTCTAATTATTGTCTCACAAACGCCTGTGTTCACATTCAGAGCGCTCTAGGACTGTTTATTACTTTAATTAAGATTTTTAAAACAGATAAATATTTACGATTTATAGAAAAATAGTAGTTTTATTACCATGTATAATTGTAACAGGAACATAGGGGGGGGGGGGAACCGCTACAGACAATAGTATTAAGATTATATTCGGAGATCATAGTCAAGGATTTCTATAATTATTATTTTTAACATATTTTCGACTTACAAATTATATTTCTGCTTGCTATAAGAACAATTTTAAAGATGGATAATTCCATTGCAGCTTCTAACATTAGGCACGTGAAGACGACCATAAAGGGCACCAATAGTTTGGGAAGTATGTTATTGTCTATCCTGCTCGTGCTACGTGTTTCTGCTTAAATTTGTGTTCTCGCACCAGTTTAATATATAGAAGAAAACTCTAAATTTACAGCAGGAGCATGATGGACAATGAACTATTGTCTGAACTATTGCTGTAACTGACGGTTCCCACCATCTGTCTACTGTACGAAAAATGTCGGTCTGGAAGCCGTCAAATTGTATCTCTTTGGTCTGGTTTTTACAGAAAACAAGTCACATATATCCAAATATTTGATTTGTATGTTGATTCACCGTGCCTTATATAACGTTGAAAATCACATCGATACGGCTGTTTCTGAATGTCATACTTATTTCTTCGGATAAGACCTTCAGATCAGCGGAATTAATGGCACACAAGGCGCCACCATGCACAACACGCAGAATACTGCGCACGGGAAATCTTTAATGGAAACACACCGGACGGTACAGGCCTCATTCTTCGGGACGCATTCATGTTTGCAGTGAAATGTTCTGTATAAACTTATCATTAAACACTCTTTGATAAGATATCATTGTGGTATTTGTGGACATCTTGACGTAAGGAAATACCAAATTTTCAAATATGTGAAAGATGCATTAAGACCTTAGGTGCCGCATTAATGCCTGTACCGGCGTCGTCCTTTCACTCTATAAATTTTACGTTTCTAGTTTACTGATGTCCATCATCACATATCCTCAATACTTTACCTGCAAGTTCCTCAGCTAAATTGCGAATATGATTAAATTAGTTATACCCCTGATTTAGAATTACTTTGCAATCGCGAAATAAATTCGTGAGGTGCAGAAAAAGTGAAACTTTATTTGCATACACCCTTTTCGCTTGTTTTGTATGCTGAGTCATGTCAGAAAATTTTTCAACTAAACTTTTAAGAATATACTAGTGGCTTACCTACTCCACAATTTCCGTATGCCTTATTGAACCGGGTGTTTACATCGGTGTTTCCAAAAACTTGCCACTAGATCCTGTCCTGGGCCAAATGAATAGATACATATCATGTAGAATCATTGTTGTTTAAGCAGAATACAGCTGCATTTATGTGTCCGACAGGAGTGTCATTGTAGTGTTAAATTGATGTTGAAACTATTTTCAATATAGACATCGTGACTAATTTTTTGGAATAGTTTAAGACTTTATTATGCGAAAAAGTAGTTTTAAATGTCACAGGGAATCGTAAATTATCACCACTCTCCGTCAGCTACAGTTTTCTATAGAGGAACTATTTTGTCATAGAGTAAAAGGTAAAGTAGTCCCGTTACAGGCCTGGAGTGGCCCAGAGGTTTCCAGAAAGTTAAGGTTCCCAGATTTCATGACAACGGAACAGGATTGTGGTAAGATTGTCAACCTTACGCACCGGCCGTCTTTACCCCCAGAAAATGCGCCTTGGACTCATTTCTGTTCGAGGCTGAGTGGACCCCAGGGCCATAGTGCCATCGGAAGGATTTTATGTCAATAAAAAACTGCACTGACACCAGCTGGGATCGAAACAGCGACCTTCCGATTTGTAGCACAGCACTTTGTCATAGAGTAGATCAATTAAAATATACATAGAAACTCACACGGAGTACACAGGTCAGTGTATCGAGTAGACGTTTTATACCTTCCAAATAAACAAGCCCCATTTTTATAGAACATCAGCCCAACTGGCGCACACATGTTCCGCACTTCGGAATCGAAGCTGTTCAAAGGGAAGGCTGAATTTAATCTGGAGCAGAACGTTCTGGGGACTATACCCGCACTTCAAAGGACCGCGATACGTTGGGAAACAAGTGTATGTGTACACACGCGCGCGCACGTGCGCGGTTTTAGGGGACTGGAAAGGTTGACGTGATCCAACTAACAAGTGACGTGTTCAGCGTACAGCTTACATGACACGGGGAAATAACGGCAGGAAAAATGGAGGCATGAGAAACGACAACAGCAGAGATAGAGGGAACGGAAAGTCAGTTAACTGAAGTTCTTCATATGTTTGGAAACTAAAGGACCGGATTCCGTGTGGTTCAGGCCTTCTTGAAGCGCTTCTTGAAAGTATAAAGCTTTTTGATGTGGCTTTCATGGCCCGAAAGCGCTTCTAATAAATGAGAACAAATATCCTACCAAGAGCAGTATTGAGAAGTTTCTAAGAAAAGTTGAGTTAAGAGAACGAAGGCGGAAAAACCTCACAGCGCAGTACATGAAAGCTCACGTGTACTTGGAGTGAATTTCGAAATAAATTCTCTGGCATTTTAAAATATGTTTTATTAAATTGTGTGATATAATTAAATGTATCAAATATGCGAAAATTAAAGAAAATGTCTAACATTATTCACGGCTTCGACACGGATTTGAAACTATTCTCAGCAACGTTTTTGCTATTCAAGCAGCGCAAGTTAAGTTACTATTCGTATCTTTAATTCATTTCCTAATATATAACGCATATTTTGTTTGATAGACTAAATATATAGAATCAACAACACAGTAGAAGCTGCTTCATGTACACATTGATTTCATTAATATGAATTTTATAATAACATTAAGCACCTATCCTTATTTATTCTAGCTTAAAATTGGTCTTGTGCATGCATATCCTGTAAGAAGTGTATGCATAGTGTACCAACGAAAAATAATTATCACATAAGACAGCACCAATAAAATTGCACATCATTATAATACATAATTTTACGATTAAAGCGGTAAGACGTTAGTATATTCGACCTTCTACAAGTCACTTTCAGGGAGAATACGTCAATTATATATGTGTAAAACGTGGATTTTACGTAGGTGGGCTGATAATTTTTGCCTCCACTGTAACATTTTTATTTAAATTGGACATATCTGGATAAAACCGGTTCTGTGTAGTCGCATGGTATCTCTCTTCCAACATACTTCGCCTTGAACACACATATGCTTACAGTCCTCACACAGTGCACATCGAAATGGAAGAGTTTCAAGATGTTCGGTTCAAACAGCGTGCTGTTATTGAATTCTTAACAGCGGAGAAATTTCTTCCAATTGAAATTCACAGACGAATGCAAACCGTTTATGGTGATCAGTATGTTAATGTGAGTACAGTAAGACGCTGGGCAAGGTGAAGTCTGCAGTGTGGAGATGGTTTCAAAAACAAAACACCAAATTTTTTCAAGGACGTATTTAAAAAACTAGTGCAGCGTTGGCAGAAGTGTATTGAAGTGTGTGGTGATTTGGTAGAAAAATAATTATTCAGCTTTGAAAATAATTTATATAGGCATATTTCTTTTTTATTTCATTAAAATATCTTTTCCCTTTCATTTTCTATTTAGTGGAGGCAAAACTTATCAGCCCGCTCTCGTATGTAATTAAATTTTTCAGTGTTGTTTTATGTAGTTATTAACTAATGCACTGTCATGAATAACACAAAAATAATTGTTTTAGTAGAATTCTTCATAGCACTTTTGGAACTGAGACATGCCAGAGTAGTGATACAGTTAGTTGTTTACTTTGTTGTGCGTATATTTGATTCAGGTTCCTTGTTATTTGGTATAAATTAAGGTTAATTGAATGCAGATGCTAATCCTTCGTTTTAAATGAAAATTTTTCTCTCTGAGCTTGTCCACAAAGAACAATATAACAGGAATCATTCTCTTTTTATGCTTCCTTAAATGTCCGTGTTGAAACTAAAATTAAAAACCCATTCGTTAGGAGGCGAGATAGAACCAAGTCCTCAACCAGAACAGTGAAACACCTACTCGTTTACGTACGATAGTAAACCCTGGTTTGAATCTCTGCCTAGCAATACGATAACATTATGTATCATTTGCGACTGAATAGGAGTTCCACTTACCTATTTAATTGAGAATATTGAAATATCATTTCCCCGAAACAAAGCGGCTTTAATTCTCCTGTAAATTTGGACGACGAGAACGTATAGAGAGTGACTGATCCCAAATGTGATACACCATCGACATTATCCTCTGTAACTAAAAACATGTAGGTTGTATCCTCTTTAATTAACTATTTCCTACAGGAGATCTAACACAGAGTAACTGATACGGCTTAAAGTTCATAATTGTAGTAATGTGTACAACAGCAGTGGATCTAAAGCGGTATGCAAGTACAAAGATTTTTGCGTGCTTGATTCAAATATTCATTCTCATAAATTTTGATTGGCGTGAAAAATTTTCTGAAATACTCTATCGCTTTGAAGTTTTAGCGACTCGAAGACGCAGTACCTGTGCCTGTAGTATAAAAATAAAACAATTGAATCACAAATTATGGTATTTCCTGTCACTATTTCTTCGTTAAATGGAGATTCCATTGCTCTAAAAGGTAAAAAAATATCGCACAAAATTGAAAAATCGTTACATGTTTTATAATTTTGTGCATTAAGTTGGTTAATTACTAAGATTGTACTGAGATGTATGGTCAACAAAACATTAAAAAAAAAAATTTTATAGTGTAAGACTTAGTTGCTTTATTATCAGAAAAAGTCTACTTCGTCACCATAAATATAATTACTTCACTCGATACTTTTCTCTTGCAGGTTACTTGAATTTAATTTTAGCTGGTTGCTATTTCCAGTAAAATATAATGAGTGCGCAGCCAAATGACTACTTTCCCTCGCTTCCTTTCGGTCCTATTCATTTCATATCTTTTAAGAGCGTATGAAATTTTTAATGAGCGGGATGAAATGTGCGCTTTCCTGCATGTTGTCTTCGTTATCCACGACACAAATCCTTTTTCTAATATCGTCTTTTTAGTCTTCATCACGCCGGTTGCAAGATTTCATTGAAATTAAATACGATTATGAGTTCAGAAATAAGAATTTCATGACAGATGTCGATACAAAAAAATTCATTACAAACACTATTGCTAAAGAAATAACTTCTCCAAAGGTATCTGCGTAAAGTTGTATTTAGGCCGTCAAGCGTACTGACTTATTAGCGTAATTGCATTAAAACTAATTAAAATGACTGAAATTATTTAACATAATCCTTGCCAACAAATTTCAGGGGCGGGCGTTATGAAATTGATAGGACCTTACACTTGAGTCTAAACTCACCGAATACATGGTTTAATATAGTTAAGAATAGGCAATGTTCATACGTATAAAGTAACACTAACGCATTTTCGCTTAACCATTGTCGCCGCTGAAAAAGCAACAATTATTGCATATTTTGGGTGTATGTGTGTGAGTGTGTGTGTTGTCCTTAGTTATCCAGCACGCAAAGTGCGTGCGCCATGTTACATTGCCGTCTGTAACCTGTTCCGGCTGTGCAAAATTTTTCCACGTTATCTCAATCCGTCGCGATTTTCGGAGGGGTGGGGGGGGAGGGGAACGTTATTGAACATAAAATACGTTCTGAATTTCTCTAAAACTCTTGTCTGAAATTTTTCTCATTCTAGGTAGAATTAAGCCAGTTATCATTAATGCACACATGTCTTCATGTAATGTACCCGTTATGTCATATTTTAATGAAACTTGTATTATCTCGGCATTTTCGAAAAAAAAACCCTCAAATATGAAACGTTTACGAAAATCCGTCCAGTGGGAACCTAATTGTTCCATGCAAACGGAATGACGGAGAGACGAACGGACAGGTAGACAGGGAGCCAGACATACAGACGTGTCGAAGCTAATACTCTGTTTTTACAGTTTTGAGATTGCGCCTAAAAATCACGCTCTGTATTAGATTTACACGGATACTTAAATTTCGCGGTTACAATACGTACTTACGGTAACTACGTAACTCGAATTTTACTGTCGTTTTACGCTGTCTCATTTCCTCAGTATGCATTAATATTTAGGGGCTGGGATAGTCTAGTCGGTACAACGGCTGGCCACGGTGTTGACGGTCTGAGGATCGAATCCCAGTTGGACGAGATTTTCCGCACCCGTCCAAACAGGCCCTGGGGCTCACCAGCCTCTTAAGTAATGGGTACCGGGTCTCTTTCCCGGAAGTAAAGCGGCCGGGTCGTGGCGTTGATCTTCCACCCACCCCCACCTAGCGCTGAGTTTAAAGAAACAGAAAGAACAGAGCTATACCTCTACTCCCCTTCTGGACTTTCGTGACCTATTCTGTGGTTAACTTTACTTTTCTACATTTGCCGTTACATAAATATAGAGTATGGATTGGTCTTCCTTCGAATAAACATTCTCATTAAATTTACACAGTCAAAACATTTTAAAAAATGGTGTCTCCATATTTTATGACAGTCTACATTTTTATATGAATAAGTAAAGGAATCAGGAGAAACAGGAAGTTTGTATGAACGTTATTTGATAAATCATAATTAAAGAATTTCGGGGAATATACGAATATAAGAAGTAATATTAAAATATATCGCAGAAAAAATAGAGCTTGTTATAATATAACGTGGTTTAAACTGCTTCAGGACTGGGTCGAAAGTGATTCAGTAACAGTCTCAAACCATTTTCCATAAAAACTGATGTTCTTACCCAGTTGTGTTACTGTATACTTCTCATTGGATAATTTTTACAAACGTCGATAGCTTGTTAAAGAAAACAGCTATATATAACACTCTATAGGCTAATGTGTAAGACAATAGCATATGTGTGCCTGCTTTCATCATGCACGCATACTTTTAAAAAAATAAATTAACATTTACGTTTTCAGCAAGCAATGTTTAACAAATTTAAGCCGCCTCCCCTCTAGTTCCCCAACATGTATGTGGAATTATCATACCGCCTATATTAAGCAATTACGAATCTCAGTCAATAATACACTATTCTCAACTTTAGCCAAATGTGTGTAGTTCCGAGCTACACATCTTTTCTTAGCGTGGGTAAATTCTCTTCAAAGAGCGTTTTGGAAAAATAAACGGAAGATCTCCCGTTTGTTACATCCTCAGCAGTTAATTTAAGTTAGAATTGAATTTTAGTTGTTTACGTAAAGATATACTAAACTGTTCCCCCCAAAGACATTTTATTTGCTTCGTTGTGTGTCTGAATATACTCTTAATAATGGACCCGTATTTCTGTCTAAGTTTAAAAGGGTTCTTATAAATGTTTGTTAAAACACCAGTTTACCTCCACTTGCAACAAAGAGATAAGGAGTTTTGGATATAAACTACGTTAAACTGTAAACCCCAAATGTATAAGATTCAATTTCAACACACATAACAAGACTAACTAATGCACATATGTAAGATGTGTTTTTCACACACACGTTAACCAACATGTTTCAATCGCTGTCGCGATCATCATCAGGGTAATTTACAAGAACATTAGGGATCCAAACAAACTTTTCAAAATGTATAATGAGCCACTCAGTTTTTAAAAGGAGTGTCTGAAGCTTAATATACAGTTACTTAAAGACAGTTTTATCTGTCAGTAAAATCTAATAAAATTCAGTTTCTTAAAAAAAATACCCACATAAAACACATAAAAACAGAATGTATTGTTTTTTTGTAGTTTATGCACATCCTGTAATAAAAATGAAAATAACATAACTGTGTTTATATGTCTACCAGTAACAAATATAAACAAATGTGTATAGGAACGAAAAAGTAAAAACGATTGTCAGAAGAGTTACATACGTGTACACTCTATAGAAGTGCAAGTTATAAGGGGAGTTTGAAACTGGAGTAAAACGTCGGTGGAGGGTAAGGAGTGTAGGGTATGGGGTGTGTTGAGGCTCACGCCAGACGTAGCTACTGATCGTAAATCAATTCAAATAGCTGATTTCTTTCTTTGAATGTTTGCTCGTTTGCATTTGTACTGTTATTTTGGAATAATTAAATGAAATAATTGTCTAAGACATTCATACGTCAGCCTTTTGCGCCGCTTGTCATGGAGGTATCAATAGGTCCGTATTCAGTGCAGTGTGCATAATGTGTTTAACATAGTCTGACTGTGGGTTTTTTGTATGCTTTCTTCTGGGTAATTCCCCGGCGTCTGAATTTTATATGCTGGCGTTTCGGAAAACTCTGTTTGTTCCTGGTAGGCAGGTAGGTAGATACCTACCTGCCTAAGAAGATGGAACGGGAAGAGTGTTCCGAAACGTCGACTTATAAAATTCGGACGCAGGGGAAATTACCCAGAAGAAAGCATACAACATTCAGAACACGGCGAAAGTTTGAAATCAAGAATGACTCTGGGTTGTTAGACGTGATTTAGCGAATGTTCTCTTTGTATCAGAGTTCCATTTGGCTTCCACACTGTCCTATTTTAGAAAGTTTACATGCTCGAAATTTCATCTTATAATTGCTAATCTGGTATTTTGTAACGGTGTTGTTAGTTAGTGCACGTAGTAAGTTGTGGATAGTATTCGTGGTACGGAATGCAATTTTCAGGTTTGTGTCACCAAAGATGGTTGTTAGTGTTCGTATTAGAGACTTATGTAATGTAAAAGTCATCCATATTTTCTACATATTATTGTGAATGTTGGACATTTGTGATGATACTTTTTGTGGAGTATTTTTGTGTTGAGTTTCGTAAGTAACGATAGTAGGAATCCATTTGTTTAAGAATTTGTATATCTTATTCTATTCTTTTTGTTTATCCTTGGAATTAAATGTAACGGATGTATTCTGGTTGAAGAAAATCGGCAGGCTGCTGTTTTATGTTACATGGGATGGCTGGAGGTGAAATGAATTACTGGAACGATGGATGTTGGTTTACTACAAATTTCAGTTTCGAATCCTAGGGTTGTTCTATGAATGAGAAGATGAACTAAAGTGTTGTTTGCATCTGTTTCTTGTGTGAGAATGAATTGTAAATTAATGTGTAGAGATTTAGCAAAGTTTAGTATCTGTGTGTGAGTCGTTTTTGTGTAGCATAAATAATTAGAATGTCATCAAAATATCGGGTGTAGAAGACTACTGATTTATTGTCTATGTTATGTTTGATAACTAAATGTTCAAAATATTGTGAAAAGATTCTGCCACCGAGCCTGATGTCGGTAATCCCTTTGCCACCCGTTTGGATGGTTTATAAAATTCACTTTGGTGTTGAAAGTAGTTTCAGTGTAAAATGGTGTGTAACGCATGTAAGATTTTTTTTTCAATGTTTCATCCATTTTACTGTGAGGGAGGAAAGAATGTGTACTACGTTCACTTCGTTAATTGTTTTGCTGACATTAAAATCCTTGTCATTATGTGTTAGTATTCTTTATTCTACTTTGTATTGGAGCTTCAGAAGTTATTTGCTAGAGTTCTTGTGTTAGTTGCGAAGACGTTTTGGCGAGTTTGTTAACCATCGGCGAACCGGTATGTCGTCTTTGTGGATTTTGAGGTTTTCTTAAATTTCGGAGTTGTGGGGCTAAATTGTGTTAGGTGTTTTATTCTATGTTTGCTAATAAGTATCATATTTTGTTGGAAGTGTTTGTTGTAATTACGTTGGTGTACATTAGTAAGATCCTTTCGAAGGATAAGAAAATGTTTTATGGTTAGGAAATAACGAATTTTCTGTGAGTATGTTTTATTGTCTATTTGAATTGTTGTTCTTGTTATGTGATTTGAAATATCCCTTTTAATACACGGAATAGAACATATTCAGCATAAGGTTAAATTTGCTTGAAGAAGATTATAAAATATCAAGCGATAATTCAGTTTTTTTGTGTACTAGAAACAAGAATTTGCATGTAAATAGAGTGAAATTGACTTTGAATCCATGCAGATAATTTAAGTAATATATGAAGGATTTTAAATGTGAAGATAAAAGGACGATGGACTATTATACAGGTGATTATAGATTGCGCTGATGGGTGAAAACACATCTTAGAGAACGAGGTTGAGAATGGAAGCACATGGTAGTATCCAGTATAGGGCTCTATAAACAGCTATATTCGTCTTCGGTTTTCATGAAGTTAAAAACAATTTGATTGGATTATCTAGTATTTAGCTTCGCAAGACTTTATATGCTGCCTGAATGTAGTAAATCGAGAAAGTAACAAGAAAAATCTAAAAGCTATGATTTATATGTTATATACTGGAGCCAGAAGAGTCATTAAAACGTCAGTAATAAATGTTAATTATCACTAATTTTAACACAAGGAACCCTCCAGTCGTACCCATACAATGAACGTCCGTCTTACGGTTCTCACAATAGATAGCGATTATTACTGTAAACAGCATTCATGGACTCGTCTCAAATATGGCCACGGACTCGGTTGTCTGTGTGGTAAGAACTACATTTTGATGTGTGAGTTAGATCAACATCAATTCACACAATAAAACCAACAAATTCACTAATGTTAAAAATTTATTTGTTTTATAGGCAATTTGTCATAACTCCATCGTGTTTCTCTGTTAATCATCTTCAGGGAGTTACTAAACCTTACTAATTCCTATGTACAAGCGTAGCTGGATTACTAAATACAATAAATGTTTTGCATTAAATGTTTGTAGATATTATAAAATTCGTTTCTAGTAGTGCTGAACTGGGCCCTAAGATGCGGAGATTATAGTTTAATGTTTATGGGTATGAATAACTTTAAGATTATCAGCATCAGTCTTAGGAAGGTTAACCCTTTAAAGACGAGGCGCAGACTGCTGTATTTAAAGACGCAGTCCGTACCGCGCAGTAAACACTCTTCATCTCGGTTATAAAACCAATCAATTTATTACGTAAGTGGCACAAGTCGCTGTTTGTTCTCACACAAATACAAAACACATAAATACAGTGTGGGCAGAAGGTACAATTGTTGAATGTTAAACTTGTTGGTGTATCACGTAATAAGTAAGCTTTAAAATGTTATTACATATATTCGTGTAGGTATTATACTTCCTTGTTCACGCCAGCTGTATTCCGGGCTTCAATGCAAATAGCTTCTTTAACGTCGAATATAGTGTAAAATACAACTCCTAAAGTTGGTGCCATCATGTTGAATAGTATAAACTGTAGTACGCTTATTTTAGTTTGACGACGCACAGAATTTACTGCAGTTTGACTGAAAATTATAATAGTAATTTAATAAGACTGTAGCATGATTTAAAAACTTATCATGTCAATAATTGCATACACATGTCCTTTTAATATCTTAGATTGGGCTCTTGTGTTTTTCTTTTATAACCCCCCCCCCCCCCCCCCCAACCACCCCCCCCCCCCCCCCCCCCCCCCCCACCCAACAACACACACACACACACATTCACACTAGTAACATCACGTATAAATCTTCTGGGAGTTATGCTTGTGCAGAAGATGAGAAAAGACAAGGAAAACATAGTACTGCGGTGAGATGTCCATGTTTTGAAGTATATTTATTTCCTTTTGGGTGCCTACTTATTACATTTCTAGGTACTGGTTGCCAGTATATTGACAAATATTACCATAAATTCTAGGTCTACACAGTCATTGTCAGTATAATAACAATATTTCGTCTCAAAACCGAGACACTTCGAACCCCAGATTAAATTTGTCTAATAAAGTACTTCTTGAGAAACTGACAGTAGCTAGAAGCACTCGTTTGAACCCTATTGTGAGCCAGATGACTCTCGAATCCACTTTATATTCTCGCGCTGTACGGTGATCCCAGACTTACGTCTCCTCGTTTTACTTTGTTCTTTTCTTAAGTCTTTTGCTTCCAGAACCGTTTTATTAAGCCAAGCACACAAATTCTTATGTAGGATGCTAAAGATATCTGCGACTTACTGAACTACAATGATTAGGATCTCATGATCGATTAACTGGTTAAAATTGGAAAGGAAACGCCCTTGACGAAGTCGACATACTGAAGGAACCTCAGCTTGAGCGTAGGAGAGAACTGCTGACTGTTTCAGAATTGACTGAGGAGCCTGGACTATTTGAAGCTGACATCAAGGTGTTTAAGTTTACTGAGGGAATGAACAGCTAACAGCAATAACTGGGCAAGGAAATATGTGGATTTCTGCGAGGAGATTCTAAAGGTGTAGAAGAAGCCTTTGTTTCACCAGGCTTCAAGGATTGGTTTATTCACGTTTTCTTCAAAGTTTCATGCCTCCCCGCCTGTATTAATAAGCACAGGTAATGATCCGGAAAAACTGCTTACAGTTCAAGAGGAAACGTCTCCTCAATCAGATAGTCTTTTCTTCAATGTTTCATGTTTTGTGTAAATTTTCCATAATACGAAAGTATCTCTGTCCCTGGTCGAAATAGATGTCTTGGAACCACCCTCTCCATTTTGACATAGCCTCTATGTGAAAATCTGTCTCGACTTACGACGTCTCAAGCAACGTCGTCGGTCTCAGGACCATCTACGATGCAACTTCGGAGGATTACTCTACTTTTAATATCCAATTTCGTATCTTCTCCCTTCTAAACCAAGGTGTATCATACACTTTCTTCTCTTCGCCTTTTTGTGCTACAATTTTTTAAGAAGCTTCAGCTTTCCTATGCACGCTGATCATTTCAGTCATCCCATCCCTTCCATGGTTTTGTCCTTATAATAACGTACTTGAAGAAGGTTACAAATCATGATGCTTCACATTGTAAAATATCTCTTTCTTCCATACGTCCTCCTTTCCGTTTATTCCATTTATGATTTATATAACGAAGATATCATTATTGAAGGGTAAGAAGAATTGAGTGTTATGCCGAAAATCAATGAAATGGAAAGACTCCAAGGAAGGAAGTATTCGTGGCCTAATCAGCTGTACAGTTCTGGCATTTGCCTGGAGTGACTAAAGAGAACCGGGTAAATCGGCGTTCGGATATTCTCAGAGGGCACCTCGCAAATGTAAATCGTAAAGGTTATAACTTCAATAAACGCGCTCGGTTCGTTTTCCCACGATCCATAAATTTGCATTAGTCCTTCGTACTCAAACATAACGAACGTGTGGTATTTGAAGATTTTACGGCGATTGATGTGAAGATTACTCTTCTAAAATGTGACACCGTCTTGTCTGGTGTAGTTGTATATTAACGTTATGGAGGAGCATGTAATTCCGTCTGTAGGGCAAAAATATGAAGATGTATGCTACCCAGATGAAACAGACGGCAGGTTATTCCTGATGTAAGAAATTATCTACTAGAATACAGGGTGTCACTTCCAAGAATACCTGTATGTGTGTCCTTATACTGTGATGTAAGATGAACTGTCGAAACGTCGTTGCCGGAAAATATATGTAGCAGACTTTGATTAATATCTAATTTCTCAGTATTAACTCTGAGGACATTTCTCAGTAATATAACAGGTGGAACATTTAGTGGCTTCATTGTATGTCTATAGGCAAGGACCGCTGTAATGATTCCCCCATTTAAGGAAGCCGGAAAATTGTTTTCATGTGCGAAGTAGCGTGAGCATTTTTTAAAACTAGAGTCAAACGAGTTTATAATTTTGGTAACCATGATATTCTAACATTAGAAAAAAGTATTCCTTGCATGGTACACATGGTACTGTGAGACGTGTCTGGGACTAGAAATGGAAGTTGAATTGTTTTAACATTCATGTCTGTTACAAGAAATTCTGGTACTTTAATATCATAGTCACTTTAGTAATTCTAGAAGTTGTGAAAACTTACATATTGCAGTATTTGTTAATTAAATCTCCTGCAGGTGTACAATTTCGACAGCTGAACATTATTATCATTCTTATCCAACGGACTAGTGTAGTTTGGTGTTTGTTGGACCGTGCATCATTGTGACAACTGAAGAATAAATACCAACTAGACGCCACATTTTATTTTATTGTACTTCTTATAGGCTCCACATGTTTCGGGCATTACTATGTCCATCATCAGCAGCTCGCGACTATAATGTTGATTACCACATTGGTCGTTTCGTTCTTGGTTTGATGTAGGTTGGAACTTAGGTGCAGTTGGGCTGGAGTAGTGACCGAGCTGCAACCCGGACACTACTCCAGCCTAACCGCACCCAACCTCCAACCTACATCAAACCAAGAACGAAACGACCAATGTGGTAATCAACATTATAGTCGCGAGCTGCTGATGATGGGCATAGTAATGCCCGAAACATGTTGAGCCTATAAGAAGTACAATAAAATAATAAGTGGCATTTAGTTGGTTTTCATTCTTCAGAATTAGTGTAATGTTATTTCTTTAGATTTTATTCTGAAAGGGACTTGGTCGAGTTTTCTGGCATGTTGGTTATACTGGCACAAGTTTTCGTTGCTTGGTCAGTTTTTGCAAAAAAAAAACAAGATATTACCGCAAAATGGACATTTTTTATCATGAACTTCCGAATTCTTTGTAATTAATCATTCAAGACCATCATCTCATGTTTTTTCTGCTTTATTCGCTCTGTAATTAGGAGAACATTGCTCATTGAATGATCAAGTAACAGTTCTTTATTTTAATAAGCAAGACTAAATATTACATTTCTTCTTATTTACGTATTATTCTCCCTTTTATGCATCTGTCTTCCAAGGTGTTATTTAAACCTAGAGGTAAATCATGGACACCATTAGACTCAACAGGGCACGGACAACAATTTTCCCACTCATTCTGAATAAGCCAAGGTTTTCAAAATATGTCAGCTTTGTGGTAGGTGATATGAATATCAAGCTGTTCTGGGACATGAAGTCGGCTATTGTTAGATAGGTACAAATGTTTTCGAGAAAATTACTGCCCCATCTTCAGAACATATCTCCAGACTAAATTTTCTCACCTGCTGCTCTAAACGGTATATCGTCCCAGAACATACTAGTCTTCTAATTCAGTAATTTGAAGACTTCGTGTGTGGCAGTTCATAGGAGGTCTTTAGATGTATTAAAGTGGTTGTTTAACTATCCTACTATTTCTTGTATGACAGGTGAAACTTAAGGCTGGCCGACATTCGTTATCTCCGATGGTCACGTTACGGTAGAAATATAGCGGTAGGATATTCAGATATCATTAAACTGAGTTTTCCGGCCAATTTCAGCCTAAACCATTGTGACGGCATCACGAAACCGCTTTGATTACAGACAGTCTAACATCAGGCAAAGACATTCATTCTCACGAAACAATCCTACTGAATATATTTCCACTCTCGGTAATTAGAAGTGATCCGAATTTGGAATATGATTGTCAGAAATGTGGTCAAGACGTGACAGTAATTACTTAAGCAAGATTAAAAAAACAATGAACTACTGAAAGCCTTTTAAATAATGGTTCTTTTGTGACGATATGAATTAGCACCGTTCATTAGACAGTGTGTTGTGTTCTGGAGGTCTGTTTGTCGAATTTGAGCAAGCAGTCACGTTCTCGTTGAATGTGGGGATGGGTGAACCCAGAGCCGGCCTGGATGCTTTGGGAGTGGAGAAAAATCTCTTACCCTGCAGGTACTGAAACCACTCTACCTTGGTCGTTTTGACTTTCATATGTCTGACGATGTGTGAAACGCATGCGTAAGGGAGGTATAAAGTTCGAATCTAAAGCGGAGCACCGGCCATACTGACTGAGGTTTTTCGCTTTATTTTCCTTATTCCTCAAAGACGAATGTGGTTCGTACTGGGAAACGTTCGCGTTCTTCCACATGTTTCGCAGCTTATTTTTCTTTAATAATTCTGCCGTTTCTTCTTTGAATTGTACTATGGGCAGCATCGTTAAATAAACCTTAGACCAAAATAGTCTATAAATAATACCCAGTTACTGTCCTACTTGAAAGAATCTCAGCCTTTTTTTGTAGACCGTTGATGGTACGTAGGGAAACGCCGTAAATCTTGGCCGTGGCAGCATACAAGGAAACGCCGTAACTCTTGGCCGTGGCAGCATACAAGGAAACGCCGTAACTCTTGGTCGTGGCAGCATAAAAGGAAACGCCGTAACTCTTGGCCGTGGCAGCATACAAGGAAACGCCGTAACTCTTGGCCGTGGCAGCATACAAGGAAACGCCGTAACTCTTGGCCGTGGCAGCATACAAGGAAAGAAATGGAAATATGAGAAACTAAAAGTGTTAAGATAGAATTAGATGAAGGTTCGAAAAGGTCAATAGCAGGTAACAGGCAATAAGAGATCTTTTTTAACGTAAAAGACAGGAATAAAAAGGGACAGGATTAATGATAAGAAGGACCAATAAATAGGACAGGAAAATAATACGAGATAATGGACAGGGTTAAAAAAAATACGAAACGGCTGAAAGCAAATAGAGAAGATATGTTTAATTTGGTGCATATTGCATGTATCGACTCTGTGCTTCATCACAATCGCTCGTGGAATAAACATCGCATATATAAACCTTGGATCTCCACTCCATTATGAACAGGGATATCCAATACTACAAGATGTCTGGAGACAGCTTTTTTACATTTTAATAACTAACTTTTATTTCAATCTCAATAATTTTAATAATGTTGTACATCAATTAACAGTTATGATACTAATGTTTATACGCTTATTATTTACCGACAAATTAGCCGATATGCAGTTTATGTCTTTGTAATATTATAGCTCCCTGATGAAGGCCACAACAGGAGCGCATGTAGGAGCACAAAAAATAAATGTTATGTATTAGTTTGAAATAGAACTGTATATGACAACTACGTTCTGCACCTCCTGGGATGATACTTTCACCCGTAAATAAAAAAAAAATCGTAGGCACTTAAAAGGCTTCAGAAATATGAGACATGTTTACAGAACTGTAGTAGGAAGCACTGAAGGACAAGAGAATTTGGAACACTTAGAATTAGTGGAAGTATAATTATAAAATAGATTTGCGAGTTATGTAATGTGAGATTATGGACTCCATTAATCTGGCAAAGAGGGTATTGATCACTCGGTATTCTTTGTTACCTGCTTTGTGTTAGTATAATATTGATCTTTAACATGTCATAAATGAGAGGCAGTAATTTATTGCGTGGCTGGCGGTCAATTAAGACCGCGATGAGGGAATGGCTTATGGAGTTGTTTGTGTGTTCGTTTGTTTGTTTGGTTGGTTGGTTTTTATTTTTATAATTTAAAAAATTATGTTTTCTAATGCAGGCCATTCAAACGATCAGAAAGTTCTGACACTACGGTTTTCTTCTTATGTATATCAACGTGAATATATTACCTACAGATAACGAGTTTAGAGTTTCTCTCAAACTTTAATACCCTTTTAATTGATTCTAATTTAGAGTTATGCCCCTGATTAAGTGTAACTAATTATGTTATCAATCTTCGGGGTATAATTAATAATTTGCTTCGGTGACGTGAGCTGCATATCGTAAAGGAATTATCGCTCACCTTCAGATGTCCATATCATACCTCACCGTGGGTCGGCTGTGTGCAGTGAATGTACGAACACCAACATTCTAAAGAATTCCCTCATTACTTTTATTCTGGTTTTAATAAAGGTAAAGGTAAATGATGGGTCCATTCATCACTTTCAATTATGAATGTTTTCCATGATTCCTGACACTTTTTTTATACATGTACAACCATCAGCATAGTGGATAACAAGTCTCGTACATACATGTTGGGGACATGAATGATTCATATTTCCTCTTTTGTCTTCCGATGTTACAAGATACAGGCCAGATTAAGGAGACGTACAGGCTGTTTTATGCAGGCTAGCCTAAAATCGTGTTTTGGCACAAGTAAGTGCCCATTGCATTTTGCAGTGCCAGTTGTTCAAACCATACAACCCAGAACGTTTGTTAATTTCCATACTACAAGAAATTGTTCAGAACTGAATCTTTTTTAAATTTATGTCTGAAGTACTTACACTTCCTAGATATCTATAAAAATGGATCAGTACTTTATTGACTCTTTAAATCTTATGTTTATTGGACCGTGCATCATTGTGATAGCTGAAGAATAAAAGACCAACTTGTTGTCACTTGCTATTTTATTTCACTTCTCATGCACTCAACATGTTTCGGACATTAATATATACATTATCAAGAGTTTCGACTATGTTGTTGAATTATCACATTGGTCGTTTTGTTCTTAGTTAGCTCTGTGTTGGAGATTTGGTGCGGTTGTGTATGAATAGGCTGAAGCCTGCAACACGGACACTACTCATACCCAACCGCACCAAATCTCCAACACACAGCGAACCAAGAACAAAACGACCAATGTGGTAATTCAACAGCATAGTCGCAAACTCTTGATGATGGATATATTAATGTCCGAAACATGTTGAGTGCATAAGAAGTGAAATAAAATAGCAAGTGACATCAAGTTGGTCTTTTATTCTTCAGAATCTTTAAATGCTTGTCAAAGTTGTGATTTAATGCAGTCTAAATGTAATGAGAATTGTCGATTTTCAGGCGCGTTGTGATTACCGGTCAGGAGTCGGACTCGAAACCTAAATCCTATGATTAGGGAATTTGTATATTGAAAATTGAATCGAAAATAAGGCATGTGTCAGCACAGTGGTGTAAACTGGGGCCAATTCCTGAAACTTCCCTTTGCATTTTGGCTCACTTCAGTAAACTGGGGCCAATTCCTGAAACTTCCCTTTGCATTTTGGCTCACTTCATTCAGCGGGCAGTTTTTCTTTCGGGTTGTTTTGCATTAACACTTGGAAGAACCAGGCCTAGGTGAGAAGATGATATTAAAATAGATCTTCAGCAAGTGGGATAGGGGGACATGGAGTGGATTGATCTTGACTGAGAATAGTGATGCGTGATGGGCTATTGTGAATGTGATAATTAACCATTGGGTTGCATGAAATGCGGGGAATTTCTTGACTAGCTGAGGATATGTTAGCTTCTCCAGAAGGACTCTCCTTCGTGGAGTTAGTTAGTAAATTAATTAGTAAATTATTTATTTAATTAGTTATTATGCTTTACTCCTGAATTTTCGATGTATGTAGTGCTAGTTAAATTTTATTGAGACAATGAAATACTCAGAACCTACACCTAACACACATAGCAATAATCGAATGTCTAAAATAGATAAGTCTGAAAATCTGCAGGAAAGATGGATGGTCCGAGATCTAGTTAAAAACGTTCGGACGTAATTAAAAGCGATCTTTAAGAAATGAGGTACGTCGGTTTTTCTGGATGTGGTTACTTGAACGTAGTTTTAACTTTAGACTTTTGTTTCGTTTTGAATATAATTACTGGATTTCTTGATCGATACTATATCATATATTTCATATGATACTAAGAATTTCGATCCGGATCGCGAATCCTAGCAAAGGTAATACAATATTCCCTTCTCCAAAAGATCGAGACTTGCTATGGACTCGCCCAGGTGCCTATTCAATGTATGCCTGGGTAAAACGGCTGAGGCCTGCGGCTGACCACTCTTATACATCTAGTTTCAGATTTAAGAATGAGTAGAGCTGTTCTTCCATTCCACTGTATGCCTTCACGCTGTTTAACAGAGGGAACTTTACCTTTACCAATGTACCCGGCCTTTTTAGTGATCCTTCTCGTCACAAGGGATTGCGGCAGAGATGGAGGCGACAGGGAAGATACGCCAAATGGAAGTCACAGAAAACAGCCCCTTTTATTGAAGTCGAACAACTTAATTTTTACCAGAGCACACACAAACTTACATCCTGCTCGCTGCCTTGATATTTTCGAAGTGATCCCATGGATAACGCTTTCGCCACAAACGTCAGTTACTCTGTTGGCCACCTGACACCCAATCTGTAATACGGTCCCCGCACACCTGCAACAACGGTTGCTAAGCGAAGAGCCCAAGGCCGGAATTAACAGAGTGAGCAGAACAAACGTTGACCTGCAGAAGCAAACGGTAAAAAATGTTATATGAATTTTAACAAAATCGTTACATCTCAGGGTTGGAACCTGGAACGCGCGGCTTCACTAAGTTATTTGCGTAAATAAAGTGTTTACTTATTTTCTTGCCCGTCTGCTAGCCTTTCCTTTCTCAAGAATTGATTTAAGCCTAAGATGTTGCCAAGAAAATAACTTGAAAAGATGGAGTGGAATGAAGTACACAGTTCCGTCTCATTAACACTCCTCTTCTTCTGGCCTTTTATTTTGTGGAAGGAAATGCCTCGACGTACTGATTTCGTCCATCTCTTCATCAGCGACGAACGAACAAATTGACTTTCATACGTCATTACACTATTTCCAATAATTGGATTGTGCCACGGTACAGCCTTGAATTGAAGACAATTTATTATACATGGGTATCATTCCCCTCCATTCTTCCACAGCGCTAAATTAGTTGATAACCTCGTAGGTCAGCCGAAGGCTTCCATTGATTTTTTTTGAAGTACTGAAGTGGGGGATTAAAGCTAATCTTGGAATAATCTGAATCAGAATGGCATGTGTCTTAATTCGACCAGGTGCGCTGCCGGAATTCGATTTCCGGAGGAGGGTTAATTTTTTTTCTGAAATCTTCATGTTTGTTCCGTGCATCAGTGACGATTAAAACACTTTATTATCCAACAGATGCACAAATATATAATTCGTAGATACAATTAGAATTATTATAAAATATTTAAAAATATTTAAAACTGCTCCCTCCAACATGTTTCTGATCACAAGGGATCCATCATCAGGGAGCTATATACAGTGCTTTGCTAAAATTACAGTAATGGTACTGTCGTGTCCGTTGGCAAGATAGAACCATCACTGTAATATTAGCCAAGCACTGTGTAGAGGTATAGAGATCTCTGATGATGGATCCCTTGTGATCCGAAACATGTTGTAGCAGTTTCAAATATTTTACAATAATTCTAATTGTATCTACGAAATATATATTTGTGCATCTGTTGGATAATAAAGTGTTTTTCTTAAATCTTGTATAGGGTCGAATTTAGTAATTCGGGTAAGGAGAAGAACTATGGCAAAATACTGATTTGTAGATGAGTGTGATATTTCTCCAAAACTCACTTGCCAGTACAAGCCGCCACATGCAAAATGTTGTTGTTGCTACCGCTGTTGTTTTCAGCGAATAAGCCCAATGCGGACTGGGACTGTCAGTGTTAAGACTTTACGAAACTTGATTAACAAACGCAGTCTGTTAGAATGGCAGAAACATCATTAACATAAAAAACAATTTTGTCGCTTTCGTATAGGTGGAGGTAGTAACGGTGCAAGAGATTATCAGCCTGTATAGAGTACATCGTCAATATCTGCAGGTAGAATCTGGGGGGGGGGGTTTATATGTAAAATTTACGGAGAAATACAAGAACGGTTACATGTATTTTTCAGTCTTAATTTTTTTTTATATTCCTTTGTTCCGAAATGATATTTTTCTTAACCCTAACAGATGAATTGGAACATCAGTGGGATATTTAATATTTCAGTGAAATGGGGCAATTAATTTAAGTGTTCTACAAATTTTCCCATTTTGTGTAGGAAGTAACTGAATTGATCTCTGATTTTTTTTTACAAGGAATCTCATTTATCACGCATGTTTTTACATACACAGTATTCGAACTAACACTTCTGAAATGCGAATCGTTCTTATCACGGCAGTGTTGATGCCTTCCGTAATGCTCTTTGTTATGTAAACGCTTTCTTATAACTAGCTTCTGACTTGACACACTTTCCTCAGTGGAATTTGAGAAATACTTTCATAAGATCGGACTTTAGAAATTGTGTGATGAGAAAATATTTCCACTTTACCTTTCAGTATCTGTAAAAATATAAAAGGTAAAGTGATCCCGTTACAGTCCCGATGTGGCCCAGATGCTGGGTAGAGGTATACATAGTTCTACTCTTCCATGACCGCTGCACTAGAAGGGGGTGAGTGTTCAGCAGCACTCCCCGGCCGCACTTTACCTCCGGGAAAGTCCCTGTACCCATTTTACAGGAGGCTGGGTGGGCCCCAGGGCCGGTCTGGACGGGCGGAAAATCTCGTCCCCACCGGGATTCGATCCCGGACCGTCCGGTCTGTAGTCAGTCGCTATACTGACTGAGCTATCCAGCCCACTTTCAGTGTCTGTACTACTCATAAATCAGATTCGGAGATGTAGACTGATTTCTTGTCCTTGGCACAAAACACGGCATTTTTTTTACTGCCTAAATAACGTTTTACTTTCCTGGAACCTCTTGCCCAAGTATTGACCAGGCTTCGTGTTGCTTCCTTATGAGGAATCTGAAGGTCTTGGTCATGAAACTACCAATATTAGGAAAGGCAAACTTACCCAATGCCGTGGTCATGAACTCTAGAATTTGCGTGTTCCACAGTTTGTTATGACAGCCCTTTATACTTGACTTCGTTATGGGGAATGTTCAAACTAAGTTAGACGAATATAGAATGTGCTGTGACATAACATGTGCTAAAATTTTGGGTAGGTTTATCCTAATGAAACCTGGGGTAGCGTATTCGCAATAGCGAAGATGCTGCGGTCTGAAACACCGATACTCGTGGTTTGAGTTCTGGGAAAATCAAGAGATTCTTGCTTCTCCGTAGTGTCTCGACAAGTTCTAGGTCTCGCACAGGATGCAACGGGGATAAATTGACTGGAACGTGAAGCTGACCATTCTCCTACGCATAGCGCTGAGTTTGAGTGGTGCATCTCTACCGACACTTCCCATAATTCTTCGGAATGTGATGCTAATTTCGTGTTAAGACGAACATGTTAATTCTTGAAAATAAAATAATTTATTACAACGAACTAAACACACGAGAATTACTCTATATGCGTATGACAATACTGACGTTACTCCGACATGTTTCAGCATACATATGCCATCTTCAGGGAATACATGTGCCGAGCTTTAAAACTGCTGAAGTTGATAAAATTATATTATAAATTTCATAATATATAGATTGTTATACGTTTCAGTTGATACAATAATACTTCTATATTTCATAATGTATAAAATGTTCTTCGTGGGCCGGGTAGCTCAGTCGGTTTAGCGACTGACTACGGGCTGGAAGGTCCGGGATCGAATTCCGGTGGCGACGAGATTTTCCGCCCGTCTAGACCGGCCCTGGGGCCCACCCAGCCTCCTTCAAAATGTGTACTGGGTCTTTCCCGGAGGTAAAGTGCGGCCCGGTCATGCTGCTGACTACTCACCTCCTTCTAGTGTCGCGGTCATGGAAGAGTATAGCTATACCTCTGCCTACCTTGTGGGCCACACCGGGCTTGTAACGGGATCACTTTACCTTTTTTTACCTTTTTATAAAATGTTCTTCGTTGTTATCGGTTTGCATCTGTTGGCTTTCTAAGTCTTAGAGTCTATATGTATAAAAAAATTAATTCATTAAGTGGATACGATTTTACAGTATTATTTTCAATGTTCCGTGTTGGTGATTTGTATCTTTAGGTTGTGGCGATGTATATTCAAACGTTTAGTTGGTAGTCAGGCCATAGTGGACCGTATCCCTGTGTGTTGCGAGTTGGCACAGGTTTACGGAGGTTAGCTGAGTACCAGTAGTCCGTATCACTGATAAGAAACCCAACCTCGTACACTGTGAGTCATGGACGATTTCCCTTGTCTTGTACGATATGCTTGTTTATATTCCAACCAGAGTGAGCGGCCGTGATGGAAGGCTAATGTGTTGAGGACTTCTCTCAAATTGATAGAGACGTGCATTCACAAACGGAACTTTGTAGAAAGGGGAAGGGAATTCGTAACGTAAATCAGAAAGCCGACGTTCAGTAACTATAGGGCGTGTCGTAAAATAGTTCTTTATATTTACTTCGTAGCGAACGCATTTGAAGGAACGAACTTGATGAATGCTTAGAAACTCGACGGCTGTTCGTGTAATGTAGCGCGGGGAAAAGCATTTCTTTGAGCAAAACACTGCAGCGACCTCATTAAGTTTTAAATGTGGCTTTGGAGCAGATTGTACAATATTGGTAGCTTCAATTATTATGGGTCTAATAGTCTCGATACCGTTCTTATTGAATGTGGAAGAAAGTGGTACTAATATTGAAATAAACTTGATACGAATTTACTTGCAACTTATTTGTATTTAACCTTTAAATCCTAGTGGTTAGTATACGTACCGCCAGGTAAGGGAATATTTTATGGACATTTGCCAACCTATTTTGGATCTTTTTTTTTAACTCGAATGAAAGTGACAGAAAATTTACACGTAAAGCCATGTACTAATGTCACCTAAAACGTTTCACAGCAAAATTTTCCTGAGTTAGTAGGCACTACTTTATTATACAATTCGTTGAACAACCTCATAAAATAACTAGATGGATTTATTACATACATAATGTATCCACATATTCTCCATAAAATTCAGCAGCCTTGCGTCAGCGAGAAGCAAGAACATCTGTTCCCTTTTGTGCCAATTTGAATTTTGTACTCGTCCCACTTCTTCACTGCTCAATAGCCTCGTCACCACTCCCACATCTTGCCCCAATGATGGCGTCTTTGAGGATTCCGAAGAGGTGTAAATCTAAGGGAGCAAGGTCTGGGATTTATGGTTGGTGGCGAAGAACATTCCACTGAGTATTTTAATTGCTTCCTGTGTTTTCAAACTTGTTTGTGGCCATGTGTTGTATTGAAGGAGAGCTTCAGCCACGTATCTATGAGGTCAAACTCTCCTGAAACGCTTGTGCAAAATTTTAAGGGTTTTAGTGTACAGATCTGAGTTAATGGTTTGATCACGTGACATAATACGTACCAAAATCACCCCTATTGAATCCCAAAAAACAGTGGCCAGAACCAACTACAGGCGTCACTGAGCTCCGCTTGGTCTTTCTCAGAACCTACAATTCGTAAGTTCAACAATTAACTGTTTTTTCACCCTTTTTATCAGCTTGTGAAAGTTCATTGCTGTTTCCTTCTCTGTCACACTAAATTCAGTAACAGCCCTTCGCTCAAAACGCACATAACCATACAACGCCATTTTGACTATTTTATTCCAAAGCACTTCAGTGGCAGGCGGGACATCGGAAATTAATCACAGAAAAAATTCGAGACATTTTCCCTCGATTTTTACCGATATATAAAAGAAAGTTTTGCCATCCTTTTTAGGAAATCCTCATACATTTCTACGTTCACCTTCAGCGTAGCTCGCTAAAGATTTAGCGGGAAACGTTGTAGAGGTGGGTAAAGTAAACGTTGTACGTGGAATACATTTTTTCACATGTATTTTGGTAATATATATTTATATACTGGGAAATTAAAACATGATTCCGATCTTACACCAACAACCCTCCACGCGACATATGCAAGAAAGTCTTGAATACTTTAATACTAAGTTTATTCCCGATTTCTTTCTTCTTAAAAGAAAGGATTATATGTGAAAGTAATTTTAATTTGTAATTTTTGACAACTGATCCCTTTATCTTTTGAGGAATTACTCCCGTTTTGCTCCAGGGCCGGCCTAATGGGCGGAATTAGCTCCTGGCACATATCGTAAACAAGCTTTCAGTTAGCTCACTGGCTGAGCTGTCTGGTCTGGCTTATAGGCGGGAGTTAGTTGTTCTTCATCATCAAGTCTGTTATCTCTAATTTCGAAACACAATACCTGTATCATATATAGGTCGGATACGTTGTGTATTCCTAGGTCGTTAGGGCAATATGATTATCTCCATAATCCCCAGAATATTAAAAATGGGAACAGACGCGCTGCTGCAAGCGGCTGATCTGCCGTGTTCTTGTTAACAAGTTTTTTTGCAGAACCTCATGTGTTAACGGACAGTTAGAATTTTAAGAACGTCTTCCTCAGCGTAAAGTATATTTGTGTATTTCTTGACACTGGAAAAGTTATCAGCTATCGGTTTGCTTTAGCCAGTTTCAGTCTTCTTCTTAATATAAATATTTTTAGAAGCTGATAGTCGCTTAACTAGTAAGAAATTTTATGAAAGTTATTAAATTCATCGGCCTTATCCGTGTTCGAAAGCACCTGTATTTGGAGCTCTCCTGAACCAAAACATAAAATGCATATACTCATGAATTAGAATCTTCAAAAGTAATCTGTCACAAAGTTGGTCTTCTTAATTTGTACCCTCTATGGCTAAAATATTGCATTTAAAATATGAAGAAGTTATGCATGGAAAAGAAACCTACGTAGATAAAACATTTAAAGGAAACATTATGAAGCCCTAATCTTGTTCGTGAGAAAAAGAGTGTGAAATTTTGTGAACAACCCGCAATTGCTTAGTTCTGGTTGTGACTAGGCTACCGGCTGGATGGTTCTGCTTTCGATTGCAGGCAGGAATAAGATTTTTTTATTCTCAAAAGTATATAGAACGGACCTGGGACCTACGAATCTTTCTCACGAACTTCTGCCAAGGTTCTTTCCACGGACGTAACGCAGTCGGTTAGTGAAGTTTACCATCTAGAGTCAAGGTTATGAATGTAAGGATATACGAGTATACTATTCCCCTTATAGGCCTTCATGGTGTGGACAGAGAACATGACCATGTTATCTGTATAGTTTTGTGGATACACCTGTGTGGATTTATGTACACACCAGGTGCCGCCGAACTAATTCTTCAGCGAATGTTGGAATTCATGTAAAACTTAAGTTGCTATAGAGCAGTTTGATTAATATGGGGCATGCTACGAATAAAAATCGATAACGTTTTGAAATATCAAAATCTCATTAAAATATCGCAGAAATTTTAAAACTGACAGCTGTCGGTTTTCTTGCTTAGTGATTTCTCTTTTTCCAGTGATTGATTGTTTATCTTTAATCCTATTTATGTGTAGGCCTATATTACGGAGGCTCTTTCAAAATTTCTTATATACGAAATGTGAATGAGCTTCCGAACTTGTGTATATAATACACACTGCAGCCCTCGGCTGCTCGGTCTATTGTAATGTAGAAGGTATCAATAAAACTCAAATCAAATTATTTATTACGAAGTGTGCCCTTTCCTATGGGTGTGTTCTGAAATTGAAAATCTGATTATAAATGAATGTTCCTTTTTTGTGTCATGAATGACAGCATCGTGCAATCTTTAAATGAGTCGTAGCACGCGTGATTGTAATCAAGGGCACAACAGACACACTCATTAATGGAATAACTGTGAAAACGTAGTTTGTTGCAATCCAGAAACATGCAAACAAAAATACGAAGCTTAATTTACGTGCTTAGATAAGCAGATATTCTTAAAATTTCGATAATATTTCTTGTTATATTAACGACAGTATTAAATTTATCTTTTATGGTGTGTAATGGTAGTCTGATTTGTCAGCTGGAAGGGAACGGAGGAAGTGTTGAAGCTTGTGATGTCTGATATTGTTACTGAAGTACTGATGGTTTTCTGCGTCTTCTACGCAATGGTGCCTTGTGGTGTGGTTAATTTGTAACGATATTTCAGAGGGTACTGCTGCCTCCATCTTCAGAAAAATTCAAGAACAGTTGGCTGCCCTGAAGGTAGAGATTTCAAGCTTTTCCTATACGCTGGTACCTCTTTGACAGTCCACATGACGTCATGTCTCATAACACACTAATGGTACGGGCTATGAATTTTTTTAAATTGTCACTTCAATTTTATTTTTAACCCTTTAAACGCTGAGTTAAATCCCATCTGTCATCTGCTGGCATTATTAAGAGCTCACCATATTTTCCACGTTAGCGAGTTAAGGGTTATTACTATACGTACCGTTATGTTAAAATGTATAATACAAGATCAAACAATGGTATTGAGCCCAACAAATATTCCTCTTGATTAAACACGTTTGCTCGTTTTACAACAGAGCATTGTTGTGGCTTATAAGAAGGCAACCATAAGTTGATTTACTAAAAATATAGAAGAAAATGTTACAAAAATTGTGTGGATTTTTTAACGTAGCATTGATGCCTAAGAGTTACAACCGTATTTTAGAAAACGCCGTTGAAGTGTAATACTCCATTATGTTAGGTACGACGCCTTAGGTTATAACTGGCCGTTGTTATGTGAACTTTATTAATTATAAAATGATTGACATATTTTCCTCATTTCTAAAACAAATTGTTGGCGCTTTTGTCGCTTCTCTATTGTCCCATGTTTTACGATAACACGGCCTCTGCGATTGCCTGATCACTCGTCCAGGGGAGTCCTACTGGGTGTGTGACTAATTTTGTGTGAACTGGTAACGTCACCGATTAGGCAGCCTATGCCCAACTGGAGCTGTTGCGCCACACATACAAAAATACCATAATGCAGTTTTGGTACGGCATTACGAAAGCTTGTGTCGTCGGCCGACCCAAATTCTGTTGCCCCATTATTAGTGGATATGATGTGGAGCCACCAATTTGAATACATGAACTGTTTTTAAAAGCGGAGGTACATAGATCTTATTGGGCCGAAGAGTGTAGGCATTCTGAAATTTGTGATTGCCTGCAATTACCTTGTTTTATTTGATAAAATTCACATGAAAACCGTCAAATGTAAAGTAAGCCGTCATAGATACATAATACAATTTTGCGTTATTGTACTTTTACGGCTATTATGAGAACGATGATATTCTTAAACACGACTGTAAGGTCTGAGAGGTCAATATATTTTAAAATCCTCTAATGTTTGTTTAATGTGTTTTTTTTAATATCGTGATTTTGGTTTCATTATAAGCCTCAATATTTAGCTGTGTTGTAGAACAAGGATATTTGTTTATCAAAACCATTATGCTGGACAGAATTTTCTTAATTTTGGACTTGTATTATGTTTTCTACTACGGGAAAGATCTGAGGAAACGCATGAAAATCCTTTAATTATTTTAGCTAATTGGGGAACCGAGGTTCGAACATGTAGTGACCAACTCCGACTCGTTACTGACTGAACTATTCCAGATATTAAAATGACAAAAGAAGGAAGAAGAAACACACAGTGTGTTGTTTCAAATTCAATACGCTCGTCCTATTTGTATGTAATTATTCTCCAAATTTATCGGCTACGCAATATCTGCATTATGGTAAGCCTGTAGTATATGAGTCTGAAGATTAATTCATTGTGTCTATACAAAGTTAGGCTGGCAGGTAGTGTGGGCGCGGATATCCATTCAAACCAGACAAAACAGAAGACTGCTGTGGTTCATAACATGGAACAAAAGCCAGGGAAACTAGATCGATGAACCGTAAAAGTAGGTAATGGTTACAGCGGCAGCAGCAGCATCAGCAGGATAGCACGTGGTATAAAGCCATTTCCCGGCGGGTAGACCATGCGGCACATGTGATCCGTAGACAATATTCGCGCTGTCTTTCCGTCCTATTTACTGACAAATTTATTTCATTGTTTCGGGAGAGATTTTCCTCTGAGTGCTTCGGTTTTCCCAAGTGAGTATTATTCCATCAGTGTTCCATGCTCATAGTCATTCGTCTGCCACTGACGTCTAAA
>Ga0123352_10001189_pt1 | contig 33971 bp, 25 predicted proteins | sample TergutLab28metaG_FD_89700 | JGI IMG/M metagenome (GOLD analysis project Ga0123352, IMG submission 89700) | Labiotermes labralis P1 segment gut microbial communities from Petit-Saut dam, French Guiana - Lab288 P1 | ecosystem: Host-associated > Arthropoda: Insects > Digestive system > Gut ...
ATTGCGATGTAAAGACCTGGTAAAGCCAGTGCAAAAAACGCCGCTGCAAATCGCAATAAGCGGGTAAAGGACATGATTTCCCAGCCTTGGGAATAGTCCTCGCTGGCTTGGAAGAAGCTGTTCATGGTGGCTGGTACAAGTATTGCGGTGGGCGAATTGTCAACTAGGATTGCCACACGTCCTTCCATTAAGCCACTGGCGGCTTTGTCGGGGCGTTCGGTAATTTGGCATTGTGGGAAAGGGGTTGCGATGTCTTCTTCGATAAGCTCCTCTAATGCACCTGCATCCAAAATGCCGTCAACCGCAATGTTGGCTAGGCGTTTTTCGACTTCTTCCAATACCTCTGGGCGTACGACATCCTCCATATAACACACGGCAATATCCGTTTTGCTACGTCGTCCCACATTGCTTTGTTTTATTTTTAGGTTGGTGTCTTTAACACGACGGCGTAACAGGGCTGTGTTGAAACGCATGACCTCTGTAAAGGCTTCGTTTGACCCTTGTACTACAACCTCTGTGCTAGTTTCTGGCACGCCACGGTTTGGCCATCCCCTTGTGGCTATAAGGATGCCAGCTTCGTCGCCGTCCACAAGCAGGGCGGTGTCACCAGACAAAACCATATGAACGATATTGTTCATATCAGTTTCTTCCCGCAGGTCTGCCGTTGTCATGCCCCCGTCTTTTAGGGTTTCTAATAGGCTCATCTCTCTGTGGAAAAACATTTCTGGCGGTTTTTGTGACCCTGCCATAATGCGGGGCAGAATGGTCTGCTCTAGCACACCACGGTCTGTCATGCCATCTAGGTATATCACATATGCCCACCGCCGTAAGCTGGAACCAATGGGAAACTTTCGTTTAACCAAGTCCCCAAAATCGGCGAATAAATCTTCTAAGTATTCGATATTTTTGTCCAAGTCAGTGGATATTTTCACTCTAATCCCCCTTTTCATGTGCAACTTTTAATTTTCGTCAAAAATTGATATTTTATTCAACCACACAATTTTACAATCTGGTAGGGGCGGGCATTGCCCGTCCCACTTATACAGACGATAACGTTTAGTCACAAAGGAAAGTGCCAGCAGACATGGGACGGGCAATGCCCGCCCCTACCATTTGTGGGAAATTGTGTGTTTGAATAAAATAAAAACACCCTTGAGTGTGCAAGGGTGTTTGGTTTATTGGTGTCTTTCAATGCTTTCTTCATGGACAGCTTCGGCTGTTTTTTCTAAGAGTTCTAGAGACTTGGTGTACTTACTTTCTGGGTCTTGCTCCAACTCTTTTAACTCCTCTATGCACTCGAAAATATCTTTCCATGCACTGGCGAATGTAAATGCTCGGGTAAATTTGGCGGTATCATGGTTTTGGCTTTTCATGGTTTTTCACCTCTCGTCTGAAAAATGTGTTGCAAACCAGACCTAGGTGGTGTATAATCTACACTAGGTCATGTTTTGCGTGGCGTACGGTACGCAAGATGGGAAGGGCGTTCAATTCTTTACCCATCTTGCGTGTGTTTATTTTCCGAAGAAAACCGCCACTTGTTGGCATTATATAACATATTCCGCCATTTGTCAAGTGTTTATTTTCTTTGCTTGACTGTAAATCAACGCTGGTATATAATTAGTTTGGATATTTGTGCATAAATGGCGGAAGGATGAACATAGATGAACAGGTTTGATAAAAAAATGAAAACCCTTGTTGGTGTTTCTGCTGGGGTTTTGGTGGTTGTTTTGGTAGTTGTTATTGCGGTTATCCTTAACAGTGGGACGGCAACCGAGGTCAGCACCACGACATTAGAACCTATAACTCTTAACCGTACCGTTTTGCTTAGGGGTGCGGTGGAAAGTTTGCACAGCCGTGATGTTTCTACAAATCTTGGTTTTATTGTGGAAGATGTTTTGACGGATGTGGGGCAGGTGGTGCAGGCGGGGCAGATTTTGGCGGTGCTTGACACAGCGGATTTGCAGTTGGAGATTTTGCAGATGCGGGCGGAAATTGGGGCGACTGAGCAGGGTGGTCTGCTTGCACTTGCGGAAACGGCTTTGGCAGATGCTATGGGTGAAGCCGCAAACCCTATGGTGGAAGTTGCCCGACTAAATTTGGAGGCATCGCAACAGGTTTATGACAATGCCGTGGCAGATTTGTTGAATGACGGTTATCCAACCTTGGTGTCTGGGCGTTATGCTGTCAACACAGCCTTGGAGCGTCTTGAAGATGTGGAACAGCAACATGAAAGCAATGCGGGCTTGCTGGCTTTAGGTTTGATTTCCGTGGATGTTTATAACCAATCTGGAGATGAGTTGTTACAGGCACAGATTGGATATGCTGAAGCTAGGGCGGGTCTTGTGCTGGCGGAAGAAGGGCTTGTTAGGGCTGTGGAGGTTGCGTCTGCCCAGTTGGACGCGGCTAGGTTTGCTTATGAAGCATCTCTTAGGTCGGCAACCGTAGCGGATTTTGCCGAGCAGGATTTGACACAGCTTGCGGAGATAGTAGAAGGGCTGGGGGTGGACATGGCAAATGAAGCCCAGTTGATTGCATTGCTGAGATTAGAGCGACAATTAGAAGAAAGTGTTATACGCTCCCCAATATCAGGTACTGTAACGGTGGCTAATGTGCGTATAGGTTCGCCTGCCCATGGGGTTTTGTTTACGATTGAAGATACTAATAGCTTGCGGATTGTTACAAGTATGCGGGAATATGATGCCACCAGAGTACGTGCGGGCATGGGGGTGGATATTCGCACAGATGCCACTGGTGATGGGGTTTTTAGGGGTGTCGTGGTGGGTATTGACCCTGCTGCAACACGTAGTCCACAAGGTGACGTGGAATTTGGTGCAGAAATTTCTGTTGACCCGCAAGCACCGCTAATGATTGGTATGAACGCAAGGCTTAATGTGATTTTAGAGGAGAGGCACGGTGTTTTTGCTGTTCCTTTTGATGCGGTTGCCACTGATGAGGGGGGCGACCATGTTTTTGTGGTTGCAAACGGCAGGGCAAGGCGTGTTTGTGTGGCGGTAGGCTTAGAGGCGGACTTTTTGGTTGAGATTGCAAGCCCAGATTTGGTGCAGGGGGCAGTTGTTATAAACAATGCCAGCAATGTAAGCCACGGCATGGAAGTGAGTGTCGCCCGATGAAAAAAGAAGTAGTTATAAAGATGAGGGGTATTAGTAAAAATTTTTATATTGGAACACCTAATGAATTGCACATACTCAAAGGGATTGATTTGGACATTAGAAAAGGTGAGTTTGTGTCCATTGTTGGGCAGTCTGGCAGTGGCAAATCTACATTGATGAATTTATTGGGTGCGTTGGATAGACCCACTGACGGAAGCTATCAACTGGCAGGGCAAGAAATCGGGGAGTTGAGTGACAACCAGTTAAGTGACATTCGTAACCAAAAGATTGGTTTTGTTTTTCAGACGTTTAACCTTATCCCTCGCTCGTCTGCCTTACGTAATGTGGAATTGCCTATGTTGTATGGCGGGATAGGTGCTGAGAAACGTAACCGCCATGCCTTGCAACTGTTGGAAATGGTGGGTATGAGTGACAGGGCAAGCCATCGACCGTCAGAGCTTAGTGGCGGGCAGAAGCAGAGGGTTGCCATTGCACGTGCCATGGCGAATGACCCTGATATTTTGTTGGCGGATGAGCCTACTGGGGCATTGGATTCCGCCACAGGGCGGTTGGTTATGGATATTTTTCATCGCTTGCACAAAGAGCAGGGTAAAACGATTGTGCTTATAACTCATAATAAAGAGCTGGCAGGGGAAACCCAGCGTACCATAACCCTACATGACGGGGAGATTAAGGATTGGTAGGGGCGAGCATTGCTCGCCATATGTCTGATGGCACATATATTTTGGGTTGGACGGTATTGTCTGCATAAGTGGGACGAGCAATGCTCGCCCCTACCAGATGGGGTTGGTGTGGTCGTAGAAGTGGTTGGGCGTGGGTTGTTGGGTTGCTTTGGGAAGATTGGGCGGGCGGTGTGTGGATGTTTTTATGGGAAAATATACAACTGGCTTTAGAGGGATTGCGGGCGAACAAAATGCGTTCGCTTCTTACTATGCTTGGGATTATTATTGGTATTTCGGCGGTTATTGCCATTGTTACTGTTGGCGGGGCAATGACTGATGTGGTCACAGACCAAATGCACTCTATTGGAGCTAATAATATTCAAGTAACTTTACACCCCAGGGGTGGTACGGATTTTACAGTGGGCTTTGGGGGTGCATCACCAGCACCGCTGGAGGTTGATTTTATTACTGATGAAATGATAGAAAGGTTTTATGGCATCCATCACCCTAATATTACCGCAATGGGGTTGACCCACCCTGTGGGTAATGGTTGGGCGGGGGATTTGCGGGCTGGGGTTAATGTGTCGGTGGTTGGTGTGAACCCTGGTTTTGGACAAACCAATGGGATAAATATGATGAATGGTCGTTTTATTAATGATTCGGATGTGTTGTCTCGTCGTTATGTCGCCGTTATTAGCCATCGTTTGGCGGACGAGCTTTTCCCTTATGCTGACCCACTTGGACAAGAAATTCGCATTGATTTGGCTGGGGTATCAGACATTTTTATGATTGTTGGCGTATATGAACATATAGACATTGGTTTGTCGCTGCTTGGCATGGGCGGTGGAAGTGCTGGGCGTACAGATTTTTATATACCTATCACCACAGCCAATTTGCTGACGAGAAGCGGTGGAGGGCATCAAAGCTTCGTGGTTATGGTAGAGCCTGGTGTGGAAATTTCTGGCTTTGTGCGACATATCTTGGATTTTTTTAGTCCACTTTATGCCCATAACCCTAGGTTTACTGTTGCCGCACTGCCCATGGACACTATTTTGGGGGTAACAGAAACCATAATGGACACCCTTGCCATTGCGGTTGCGGTTATCGCTGGGATTTCCTTGGTGGTTGGGGGTGTGGGGGTTATGAATATCATGTTGGTGTCAGTTACAGAGCGTACCCGTGAAATCGGCACAAGGAAGGCTTTGGGCGCACGTTCTTCCGCCATTCGTATACAGTTTGTGGTGGAAGCCGTGATAATTTGTGCCATCGGTGGCATTTTGGGGGTTGCTCTTGGTATGGTTCTGGGCTATGTGGGCAGTTTGCTACTAGAGAACCCTTCACTGCCATCTGTTTCTATCATTTTTATCGCCGTAGGCTTTTCTATGTTGATTGGGCTGTTCTTCGGGTATTACCCAGCAAACAAGGCATCAAAGTTAGACCCAATCGAAGCCCTGCGATATGAATAAATATGTTAAGTAACTGACGAGAATTGCCGAAAAATATATAAAGTAGGAAGTTTATCGCAAGGAGGCGACAACAAATGAAGGATGTTAGAAAAATTTCACCAGCGGTAATACGACGCTTACCAAGGTATTACGGATTTTTAACCAGACTAATGGAAAGGGATGTATGGCGGGTTTCGTCTAAAGAACTGGCAGAGCGTATGGGTACAACCGCCAGCCAAGTACGCCAAGACCTTAACAATTTTGGAAGTTTTGGACAGCAGGGTTATGGCTATAATGTGGAGTTTTTACACAAAGAAATGCAGTATATTTTGGGGCTTGACAATCAGCATACCATGGTTTTGCTTGGTGCATCTGGTCTTGGGGCGGTGCTTGTGGACAATCCTCATCTAATCGCTAAGGGATTTAGTTTTGTTGCGGTTTTTGACTATGACCCTAAGGTTATCGGACAAACTGTGGGCGGGTTTGTTGTACAGGATTTGGCAGATTTGGAAAGTTATCTGGAAAATGCAGCCGACTGTCCAGATGTTGCCGTTATAACTTTGCCAAATAAAGAAACCATGGACGCTTCTAAGATATTGGCGAAAAGTGAGATTGAAGGCATTTGGAATTTTACAGGGGTAGACTTGCAAATGCCTAAACGTATGGTTGTAGAAAGTATTCGTTTGGCGGACAGCCTTGCGACACTTTCATATAAAATTAACGAGGATGCGGTGGTAGACGCTACAGGTACGTGGGATGTTTGGTGATGTTGTAAGCTTTTTTCTTATGCCAGTTTTGGGTGCCGTAATCGCCTTTTCTACCAATGTGCTTGCCATTGTCATGCTTTTTCGCCCCCATAGACCATTGCGGATTGGGGGTTTTACCTTGCCTTTTACCCCTGGCTTAATCCCTAAGGAAAAGGCAATTCTTGCTAAGAACATCGGGGATGTGCTGGGCAATTCTCTGCTTACGCCAGAAGCTTTGGTGGATGCGGTTAGTAATACTGGGGTTATTGATAGTGTGTCAGCCAAAGCGGGTAAGATGTTTTGTAATTTCATGGACGATTCTCGAAGTCTTGGTGCTATGGTGTCTGGCGGGCTAGGTATTTCCGAGGAAGAATTGTCGGCGCAGGTGACTACAAAGGTTCATGCCACTATTGATTACCTTTCACAAACCGTCGCACCTGATTTCATTGAAAAGGCTGGCAGGGGCAAAAAAATAAACGACATTGTTCCACCTACAGTTACCGAATATTTGAAAAATATGGCACGAAGACATATACCTCAGTCAGCAGATTTTTGTCGCAAAATTTTGGAACATCCTACAGGCGAACAGTTTTTACGCCAAACAGTTACAAGAATTGTTAAGGACAATGCCAAGGGTTTGCTGGGTATGTTTGTTAATCCCGATAAGATTTATGACAATATGACAGAAAGTTTGCTGGAATTTTTGGAGAGTGATGCTGGACAGGCGGTTATGTCGCAAAACCTTGACAAGGTTGTTGACTGGTTGATGGAGCAGAGTTTTGATGATGTTCCAGAAGCAACCCGTACATGGGTGACTGAAGCTGTAATTAGCCTTTCCACACAGTTAAAAGAGGGTGGACATGCCGACAGGTTGACAGGGACAATCCTTGCCATGTCACCAGCAGAACTACTGCCTAAATCCGCTAGGGATAAAGATGTGGAAACGATTGTACGTCCTGTTGTCGCCTTTTTGGCGGAAAAGGCGGGTCAGTATTTGGTTGGTATTTTGAACATCCCTCAAATGGTGGAGGAGAAGATTAACCAATTGGACATGAAAGAGATGGAGGGTCTGCTTTTGTCTGTGGTGGGCAAGCAACTGAAATGGATAGCAGTCCTTGGTGGTGTGCTGGGCTTTATAATTGGCTTTTTGCCAGCCATTCTTAATAATTAATCTGTGTTTCAAACATAAAAAGGGACGACCCTAAAATAGCTGTCCCACAGAATGATGACAATCCATCGTGTTCATATTATAATTATTGGGTATGCCTTCAATTTTTTGCTGGTACTTTGTCAATCGGTACAGGGGTAAATGATGTCGGTGACGACAATAACGCAACAATAAAGTCCGAAAATTATCGAGGAGATATTAGTTATGATAGAACTGAGAAAAATCACACTATTAGACGAAGAAATGAAAGACTGTATAGCCCTTAACATTCCGAAAGAGCGGGAGGATTATGTCTTATCTAACGCACTCACTCTGGCGTATACTTTTGAGAATAACCGCAGAAACCTCAGGTTACGGGAGAGCCGTGCTATTTATGCTGACGGCAAAATGGTTGGGGTTATTACCTATGCTTATTTTACCGACTCCCCTGTTTACAAAGAAGTCTGCTATCGTATACTGCCCTTTACAGTTGATAGAGATTCTGTAGGTTTGGGATATGAAAAGGCTGCTGTCGCAATCTTGCTTGACGAAATTCGCATGAAACCTTTTGGGGAAGCTGCGACTGTTTTTGCCGTATACCATCCCGATGAAAAGGATATGGCAGAACTTTTTGAGAGCCTTGGTTTTGTCAAAACCGACCTTGATTGGTCGCCCATAGGTGATGATGAAAGTGAAGATATTTTCGTTCGTTTAGCTATGTAAGGAGGATTTAATTATGATTGAATTAAAGCCAATATCTATTTTGGACAAAGAAATGATGGAATGTGTAAATTTGAGTGTTACGGAAGAACAGTATAATTTTGTTGCACCAAATTCAATAAGCTTGGCTCAAGCATATGATTTGAATAAAAAATTCACCGAAAGGGGTGACGGTAGCCGAGCTGACCCACATGCAGTATACAAAGACGGCAAGATGGTCGGGTTTGTGATGATTGGTTATGCACACCCAGATAAGGATGATGAACCATATTGTGATGAACCATGTTATGAAATATGGCGGATTTTTGTGGACATAGAGCATCAGGGAAAGGGATATGGCAAAGAAATCCTCCGCCTTGCAATGGAAAAAGTCAAAACAAAGTATTTTGGTGATGCCAACTGGTGCTTTGCCACATATGACCCTGACAATGCCACATCAAAAAGAATGTTTGCCACATACGGCTTTGAGGAAGAAGTTGGGCGTTTTATTGATGGCGAAGCGGTTTGTAAAATAGGTATATAGCAGCCACTTCCAATATGCAACGAATGTACGTTACAAAGCGGATAACTCCTACATGGAGTATCCGCTTTCCATTATCACTCAACAGCATTAGGACATCTCTAAAAAGTACAACCCTTGGTCTTCCCTTTGTGTTCGTGGTGGGATATTGGTTTCATTATTGTTTAGGTTCTTGTGGCGGGCGGATTTGGTGTGTGGTTTGTTTGGTGGTATGCGTAAAGGATGGCGGGCTTATATAGTATTGCTTGTCTTGGGCGAATTTTGGTTGTAGCAGCTTCTTTCTGCGTCGTCCAGCGAAAACCAAGCCGACTACAGAAATTGTCAGCCCTGTTGCGGCAATTATTGCGTGTTGTGATGAATTGTTGTTGTCATTGGTTTGTGGGTTGTTGGATATAGGGGGGATTGTGGCTGTCGGCACTTCTTCGATTGTTTCTACCACTATAAATTCTTCCTCAAGTTCCGTGGTTTCTTCGATGGCTATGACCTCCATAATTGGTGTGGGATTGGCAGGCGAAGGTGCAGTTGCTACCAAGGGAGGTTTGACACCTATAAATGGTGGTATGGATGGGTCAAAGGAAATTACACCGATTGGTTTTCTGGGGTCGACTGGCACTATGGTTTCAGGTGGTATGGATGGGTCGACTGGTGGTAATGTCCAGATTGGTGGTACAATTATCCCGATGGCTGGCGGGTCTAGGGGGTCGATTGGTATGACACCTGGTGGCAGTGGTTCGGATGGGTCTATTGGGACAAGTCCTATAAACGGCGGGTCTAGGGGGTCTATGGGGATTACTCCGAAGGGTGGGATTGGCGTATATGGCGGGATTTCAGGGTCAATTGGGGATGTGGGTAGCTCTGGTGGTATCTCGGGAGTAATTGGTGGTGGTGGGGGCGTTACTGGTGGTAAGGTTGGTGGTTCTATTGGTGGTATTTCGGTTGTGGGTGGTTCTTGTGGTTCAGATGGTTCTTCTGGTGAGCCAGGTTCAGGTTCTTGTGGTTCTGGAGGGGTAATAATTGGTGGTTCTACAGGCTTGTCAACAAAGGGTGGCTCATCTGGGTCGATAGGGAATATGGGGAAGCCTGGCTCTATCGGGATAAGTGGTGGTGGCTCTACTGGCGGGCGAACGACCCATGGTGGTCTGTCGATGTCCCAAGGGGGGTTGTTTGGGTCTGTGGGGGTGTGAACCTCAAAACCGCTTGCCCCGTGATAAAAATTGTTTACAACAATAGCACCCTTGACGCTTCCGCCAAACATGGCATGGAAATCCGCATTTGGTGCAAGGACAGAGCCGATAACCACATTGTAATCATCAGTTATTGTGCCAGAGCCTGTAAAATTCCAAATTATGCGATGGCTGAAATGTCGTCCCACTTGGTGTATGTCAGTCAGCCCGAAGGGGCTTGATATGCTTGTGTCCGAAGCAAAGCGTACAGGGTTGTGGTTTGCCATATTAATCACATAATTGCCTGTAAAGTCGGCAGGGAAAGGAAGGGCGGGCAAACTGATATTGCCGCTACTAACATCAAGGTCAAGTATGATTAAATCATAGTTTTCCATGTTTTCGGGCAAATTCAAAGTCGCCTGACCCCAAGGATTGGCGGGTGGGGTAATTTCTCCACGGAAAATACGCCCCTCATCATATCTTGTTGCTGTGGCGAAAAAGTTGTTGAGATAGTTTAGATAGTGGCTTGCAGATGTGAAAAAGTTGCTGACAACGGCTGGGTCGGTGAAGGGTACAGTCATCCAGTCACCGTCCTCGTCGGGGCGATGTTGACCTGTGGATGTTTCGATAAACTCAAATTCAAGACCAATGTCTGCACCCATGGTCATCAAAAGGTCGCCGCCATGTAAGATTAGGCTTGCATAGCTTGGTCTGCCAGTTTCTATAAAATCTCCACCGATGAGCAGGCGGGGGTTGTGGGGGCGGATTGTTGTGTTTCCAATATGGTCGTGTGCCTGCCCAAAGTCCCCGTATGTGTTGTACAAATACAGGTTTCCAGCGATTGCAACGCCACTTTCCATATGTGCCACACCAGAACCCCAACCGCTGTATGTTGCGGTAAAGTTTCCGAAGGTTAGCAAACCGAAGTCATGGACGGAACCGAGGGGAAGTTCTGGCGTGCCGTCCACCCATATAATGTCAGGGGCAATGGCACGAAGGGTTTTTAGTTTTAAGTCTGTCAAAAAAGCTGTGGGCAACGGAATTGGCTGGACATCCATGCCCTCTGGTGGCAAGCCTCCTGGGATGACGATGATGCCCATGGCTTGTTCATTGTCGTTTGGCTCTGTTTGGAGATTGTCTGGGGTTTCCGAGGGGTCTGTGTCTTTGTCTTCGTCGCCCTCACCGTTTTCAAGGGGTTCGTCTGGGTCTGTGTCTAGGTTTGGGTCTGCTGTATCTTCGTCAACTTCTTCGTCGTTTTCTGGTTGGTCGTTGTCCAAGTCTTCCTCAGGGGATTGTTCTACAACGGCTTCCTCTGAGCCTTGTGACGTTTCATCAGCAAAAATCCGTACAGGTTCAACGCTGACAAGAATAAGTACCAAGCAAAGAAACACCGCAACCAAGCGGGGCAAAAACTTCCTTTCCCTTGCAGATTTGCTCATAATGAATTCCTCCTTGTTTATAAGGTTTCAATTACTCTCTAGATTGTACCACAAAACCTCTGGTAAATCAACAAGAATTTGTTGAGTATCACTCCGCCCTTTAATGGCCTTTTAGAAATAATTGTTGAATTTTGTTTTTGTGTGTAGTGTAATCGTAATTGGAGCAATCAAAATAAGCAAGGCGGTTGGCTAAACCTCTCGAAAGGGGGTGAGCCTATGTCTACTTTTGAGATAATCATGGTGATTTTTGGTGCGGTTACGGTTACAATCGCATTGATAAGACTGGTATTATACATAGTAGAACAGTTTTCTTCGAGAAAATAACCGCCCCTCGGCAAAGGAAAGCGGTTATACGTTTTTAATTAACCGAAATACTTAGCCAACCGCTTTGCGATTGCTCTTTTGTTTCCCATAGAAACATTATATCATTTTTATCGATTTTATGCAAGTGAAAATTTATTAAATATTTAGGTGGGTGTAAAGGGCGGCGGATAGCATGTTTAGGTGGTTTTGGGCATTGTCTGATGTGTCGGATTTTACGCCCATGTAAATTTTTATTTTTGGTTCTGTGCCTGATGGACGCATACAAAACCAACTGCCGTCCTCTAGGGTGAAGTGGAGTACGTCAGGGGCAGGGGTATATGGTTCTCCCACGGCTATGCCTGCTAGGGTTTTGGGCGGGTTGTTGCGTAAGTCGTCCATCATTTGGTTTATTTTGGCTCGCCCGTCCAAGCCTTTTAGGACGATTGAGCGACCAAGCTCTGCGTAATAGCCATACTTTTTGTAAATTTCATCCAAATGGTCGAAAAGGGTTTTTCCCTGCGATTTAAGTCTGGCGGCAAGCTGACAAATTAGCACACTGGCGGAAATGCCGTCTTTGTCCCGCACAAAATCCCCTGCCATATAGCCGAAGCTTTCTTCAAAGCCAAAGATGAAGTTGATGTCTGTTTCTTGCTCCCATTTACGGATTTGGGCGGCGATGTGTTTGAAACCTGTTAGGGTTTCGGCATAGGCGACACCATGGGCTTTAGCGATTTCTTGGGTTAGTCTTGTGGAAACTACTGTGGATATAATTCCTGCGTTTGGTGGTAGGTTTTCTTTGGACAGGATATGCTCTGTTAGCAAAACTCCTGTGGCGTTGCCACTTAGTAGCTCGTATTCGCCAGTGGTGTTTTTTGCCATGATACCCATGCGGTCAGCGTCTGGGTCGGTGGCGATTATTATATCTGCGTCGTTTTTTTGTGCCAGAGATAGTGCGAGGGTGAAGGCGACAGGGTCTTCGGGGTTCGGGGATTTTACGGTGGTGAAGTTTGGGTCGGGCTGGGCTTGTTCTGGTACGACTGCGATGTTGGTAAAGCCAGCGTTTGACAGGGCTTGGGGCATTAGGGTGTTGCCTACGCCATGTAGGGGGGTGTAGATTATGGAGAGATTTGTTTCAGGAGTATGGCGACCAATGGTCGCCCCTACCGTGGATAGGTATGCCTTGTCTAATTCTTTGCCTAGTAGTTTGATGTTGCCTGCTGGTGGGGTGGGGATTAGAGGTTCTGTGCGGTTTACGTAGGCTATTACTTCCTCGTCTTGGGGGTAGACAAGTTGCCCACCATCCTCCCAATAGGCTTTGTAGCCGTTATATTCGGGTGGGTTGTGGCTGGCTGTCACCATTACACCAGCTATGCAACCTAAGTGGCGGATGGCAAAGCTAAGTTGGGGCGTTGGTCGCATCTCCTCAAACAGATAGGCAGTGATGCCGTTTTTTAGCATGATGTTTGCGGTTTCCTCTGCAAACTTACGGCTGTCCTTTCGGCTGTCGTAGGAAATGACAACACCACGCCCTGCCCCGTCTGTTGTTTTGTCCAAGATGTAGTCTGCAAGACCTTGGCTTGCACGGCGGACGGTATAAACATTCATGCGGTTTGTGCCTGCCCCCATAATGCCACGCAAACCGCCTGTGCCGAACTCTAAATCCTTATGAAAACGCTCTGCAATTTCTTTTTCGTTGCCAGACAAGCACAAAAGCTCCGCACGGGTATCCTCGTCCAGAGTGGGGTGGTCAAGCCATTGTTGAAATTTTTCCATATATGCTCCTTACATTATAAAATCTACCAGCAAGCCTGATTCGATTAGGTTTACAGTGTTGGAGGTTGATGAGCCTATTGTGTAGTTGTAGTAATATCTTAAATCACTAAACTCCATATGGGCGGTCATGGGATGAATTAGAAAATCTCTTGTAGCGTTGTATGTGGTTTTGAAGGCTTCTGCGGCGGCAAGAACAATTTCACTTTGGCTGGCATTGCCGATGCCGTGGTATGTAAGTCCACGTTCATTGCTTTCCACAATACCAACATGGGACAACAAAATGCTGTTGTTTTGTGTTATGTTGCGAACGGTGTGTTGAAACTTTCCAAGCTCGCTTGCGTGGCTAAGCCCGTCTGCCATCGTGCCTAAATTGTTGTATGTGGCGGTGAAGCGACGTAAGTCTGCATCCATCCATTGTAGATGTTTTTCGTAGCTGGTAGCGGAGCGAACACTTGCCAAACTAATAGCGTCGTTGGAAAATCTGCGGGCAGAATCTTTTAACTGCACCACATTTTGGGTCAAAGCCCGCACAAATTGCAGGGTGTGGGGGCTGTCATTTTTGTTGAGAAGCACAGAGGATTCTGCGGCTTTGTGGGTTCGCTGAATATGTCCACGGTTGTAAACGCTACCACGATAGTTTACATTGTTGCTATCGCCACCGTGACGATTCAAAAACTCTCTGTAATGCGAGTGATAAAACAAGTTTGTAATCACTTGTTTTGCCTCCCTTCCTTGGGATTTGTCTTCCTAAATTGTATAATCCTTATACTTGTATCGGCATATGGTGGACAAAACTTTAGCTTATCGCTCAATTTGATGGGCTAGGCGTCCTGCCACCACATAACGCATATCCACACGCACATTGGTGCAGGTGGAAAGTATTAGGATGCGGTCATAACTGTCGGCGGTGATGCCAGTTTCAAACACCGCACGGCGGTTAATTTCGTCTACCAGCTCGCCAAATTCCTCACGGTCGTAAAAATGCACTTGGATGTAGTCGAAGTCAACACGGGTGGAGAAGGTGGAGAAGATTTCGTAGATGAACACAGCATAATCCGTAATAACCACTATATGGGGGTGGTTTTCAAAAAATTCTTGTTGCATGTAGAAGCGTAGGTTGTGGAATTTAGTGCCGTTGTTCATGTTATGCCCGTATATTATGGTGTTGGGGTTGGTAAAGTCTGGTGTGTTGCGATAGTCCATGAATAAAGCACCGTTTACATTGCGACGGCGGAAAATGTCGTGGTTTAGGTAGAAGGCATTGTTTGTGCCTTGCACTACCGCATTGCCCACCTGTGTGCCTGGTATGGTGATATATGCCACAATGTCAGGGTTTTCTGTTAGCTCTCTGACTTCGTCTAGTAAACTGCCATCTAGGAAACCTTGCCAAGGTTCTGGTGCGTGGTCTGCTTCTGGCGTTTCTGTGATATGGGCTATCAGCGATATGACTTCATCTATTTGTTCTGCAAAAATGTCCTGCATAATTTCGGTTTGTGCTTGTGCATCCCTGCCGTCCCGCCAGTAATTTATGGCGTCCCCTAGATTAAAGAAAAACGCCGCACCAAAACCTAGGGTGCTGATGATTAGCAACACCAAAATTATATTACTGCGTTTTCGCTTTTTATCTTTTGGAACGCTCATAAAAATCCCTGCTTTCATTTGGCGGTGTCGTCTTTAGAAATGGGGCGGACATTGCCCGCCCCTACCAGATGTGGATTTCTAAATTTTATGCAAAAGATGCAATTTGGGTTTGAAGGGCTTCTCTTTCTCCGTTGAAGGAAATCCTCTCTACCATTTCTCCGCCCTTGAAGGCAAGCATGGTAGGCACACCACGAATGCCAAATTGCTTTGTCAGCTCTTTGTTTTCATCAATGTCAACTTTCAAAATTTTAACTTTTCCATTCAGCTCCCCTGCGATTTCTTCCAAGATTGGGGACAGCATTTTGCATGGTCCACACCAAGTGGCAGAGAAATTTACAACCACGGGCATCTGGGCTTCCAAAACTTCTTTTTCAAAGTCTGCTTGTGCTAACATTTCAATCATTTTATTGCCTCCTTGTTAAATCAATCTCATAAATACGGGTTAGTCTTTTTTCGCCACGAACACGGTTTGTTATCATGTTTACCCTAATGCCACCGTTTTTCTCGATAACCTTGATGGATGCAATGTTATCGTCAAAGCAGGTTATCGTGGGGCGGGTGATGGCGAGTTTTTCTGCTTCATCCAGAAGCAAACTTAGCTGGATTGTGCCAAGCCCTTGCTTCCAAGCGGATGGGCGTATGGAATAGCCGATATGCCCGCCAAGTCTGCACAGGCTCTCGTTGAGATGGTGACGCACATCACCGCTTCCAAGGTAGTTTGTGCCGTCCACCAGCCAGAAGGATGAGCTGGGTACGAAACCCTCTGGCACCTTACCCTTGCGAAACCTTTCAAGACGCTTAAAATACGTCTTAGCATCTCTGTTTGTGGTTATTTTAGGATATGCAAAATCCTCCACCCGATACGCCATGTATTCTAAAATGCCTTGGCGATAGCTTTCCAAGTATTCCCAGCAGGGCAAAACCAAATGTAGGTTTTGGAAGTTGATTTTGATGTCGTGTAGCACCAGCTCGGGTTTGCCAGCTAGAAGGGCTTCGATTTTATCCATGTTTTTATTGTAGCACAAATTCTATGGGATTTCAAGACTTTTAATTAAATTGTAGAGTAAATGTTGGTTTTGGGTATGTTATAATATTATCATAGCTTATTAAGTGAGATTTAGGTAACATAAAATACTTTGTGCTAACTTGTGTCTATTTGGAGGTTGATTTGATGATACATTTGGCAGGTCATTTGGTGTCCATATACTTAAACAAAACAAGAGCAAACAAAAAGAAAAGAAAGAGAGATAGAACAAGAGCGGGGCAAGCCCCACGCCCTCTCCCTTTCTGAAATTTTGTTGATTAGCTTAACCAAGGGCATATCAAGACATATCAACACCCGATTGAACGAGTGACACAGTCTCGACGACTTCATCACGGTGATTAATATGTTCTAGTTGCCCCTTGTGTAAGTCCAAGTGAAGCCTTCCATATGCCTGCTTGTGATTGTTAGGGTGTTGTTGTCGGTCATTACCCACGTCCAAAGTTCGTTGTTTGTGAAATGGCTGTCAAAAAGCGGACCGCTTACGAAGTTTAGGGTTAGCAGGTCGCCGTCTGTATGCCATTCAAAATGGTTTACTGACTGGCGGATGCCAGTGCCGTCTGCGTTCAAAACGTAGTAGCCTATAAGGGTATCTTCCCAGTCCCAAGAACCTACAAGAGGGCTGTTATCGCCGTCCCTGTTGCCACAGCCAGCAAATAGCACAAGACCAAAAACTAACAGCAAAGCGGGTAAAATAATTTTCTTCATAACTCTCTCCTTAATGATTGTGTGTATTTTACGCAAGTCCAGTTATTGTGATGTGCAGGGCTTCCATGTCATTGGCTAGGTCGGCTAGTTTGTATTTGCTGGGGTTTGCGGGGTTAAATACTTTTATTAGGGGGCGGGCGATGAAGCTGGGGTTGTTGCGGACAACCAGCCCGTGTAAGCCATTAGACAGTTTGACCGTAATGCCAGCGGGATAGGGTGCGATTGTGTCCCTAAATGCCAGCACAATGTCGGGGTCGAAGTGGGTGCCAGACTGTGCTAGGATGGCTTCGTAACTTTCTGATGGGGAAAATGCCCGCCTGTAGGGTCTGTCTGTGCCTAGGGCATCGTAAACATCTGCCACGGCAATCATCCGACCGAAAATTGGTATGTCCTCCCCTTTTAGTTTGTGGGGATAGCCTGTCCCATCATATTTTTCGTGGTGGAACAGCACGCCACTGGTTACAGACTTGTTTTCATGTAAAATGTCCCGCACAAAGTCATAACCAAGTTGGGTGTGTTTTTGCATGATTTCGTATTCCCTGTCGGTTAGGCGTCCTTCTTTGTTGAGAATTTCCAGAGGTACGAACATTTTGCCTAGGTCGTGGAAAAAGGCTGATTTGCCTAATTCCATTAGGTTTTCTTTGGACAAGTTCATGGCTTTGCCAAGCATTATGGTAAGCATACCCACATCCACGCTGTGACGGTAGGTATATTCGTCAAATGTGCGTAGCAGGGGGACGTTCATAACGGCGGTGTCGCTTTCAAAAATCCGCTCTACAATATCAGTTATAAGTGCTGTTACTTCACCAGCGGAGTTGCTGGCTTTGCTTAGTTTGGTATCCGCCGCTTGGGCATACATACTTTCCACCAAAGAAACGGCATTGTGGCGGGTTTCTGGGTCTACCATTTCCTCGGCTTCGATGTCCACATCATGGGATAGGGCATCAACTATGTAAATCCCCACATATTTCATGTTATGCAGGGCTGATATGTTACGGCTTTCAAGGGAATGACCTTTTTTGATAAGTAATGCACCTTGTTTGTTGTAGATTGGGCGGGCGGTTGTCATGCCAGCTTCAAGTTGGTCTATTTTTATGAATCTCATCTGTCGGCAACCCCCAATCTTTTTGGGGTGGCTTCCATAATCGCTTTGATGATTAGTGTTATTAGTGGTCCTGCTAAGATGCCAACGGGTCCAAGTACGGTGATGCCTACGTAGATGCTGGCAAGAAGAACTATTGGGTGGATGCCTATGCGGTTGCCTACCACACGTGGCTCTAGGAGCTGGCGGGTTAAGAAAACTAAGCCCCAAATGGCGAGAAGTCCGATTGCGAAGGTGGTGTTGCCACTGACAAAAGAATATATTGCCCAGGGTATGAGGATACCGCCAGAGCCGAAAATTGGTATCACATCAAACATGGCGATGCCGATGCCCACAAAGACAGCGTAGGGCGAGCCGATGACTAAAAGCCCGACAACGCAAATTACGGCAACCACGGACATGATAATGCCTTGCCCTCGCATGTATCCACCTAGGGCGTAAATTAGGGATTTGCGGACTTTTCGCCCTCTGGACTTGATGCGTTCTGGGAATAGGCTTAAAATACGCTCTCTGATTATGTGTTTGTCCTTGATGAAGAAAAATGCGGAAATTATCGCAAGAAGTACACGAAAAACAGCGGCGGGTATGCCTGTTAGTAAATTGCCACCCGTTATCACACTTTGTAAAAGGTTTGTTGCAAAACTTAGTATTTGGGCAAAGGCAAGCTCTACGTCAATGTTAAATCCCCATCCGTTTACCAAGTTTTGTACGCTGGTTTGGGCAATTTCCATGTATTCGGGGACGGATTGTGCCAAAGCCCCTGCTTCCTCCACCAAACGGCTGATAAGCCAGCCCCCGAGGGCAAAAATTGCAGCGATTGTGAGAAGGATTAGCACGGCGGCGGATATGCCACGGTTTATACGCCATTTGCGGTGTAACAGGTCAACCAATGGGCTTAAAATTAGGCTGATGACAAAACCAGCTACAAAAGGTGCAACATAGCCCATTAAAAACACAAGTGCAAAGACGGTGGCAACCACAATCAAAAGAAGTGCCAACCTGTCAAAAAAGGGCTTATTACGTGCATAAAGCTCTCTCACGGTCACACCTCCTTGTTGTTTTTATCGGCTAAATTCAAAACGCACTTGAATATTATATCATTTTAAGTTATTATTATCAATATGCAAAATCTGTTTGAAAAATATTTGTAAATTTTTGGAGTGGTTACGATGGCGGATAAAAAAGCTGGGGCTAAAAAGCCTGTGCAGAATAAAAAACCTGTTAAAAAGGCGTTAAGGCGAGAAATTGTGGTAATTTTGCTGTTATTTTTTGCTATATTTTTGGTTGTTAGCCTTTTGGGTGTTGGTGGAGCGTTGGGGCGTGGCATTTCTGCCCTGTTTATGGGATTGGTTGGTGTTGGGGCGTTTTTATTGCCTTTGGTTTTGATTGCTGTTGCAGTCCTGTACATAATGTCCCGCCAAAATGAGTTTTTAACACGTGGTAAATTTTTAATGGGCATTTCCCTGTTTCTTGTTATTATCAGCTTTATGCAGATTTTGACTTTTGGACAACCTTATGACTATACCTTTGGGCAGTATTTGGCAGAAGCCTTTTTGCAGGGGGCATGGAGTAATGGCGGGTTCATCGGAGCTTTTATCTCTGGGATTTTTGTGCTTGTTATTGGGGAGATTGCAACCCATATACTTTTTATAGTGCTAATGGCGATTTTGTTTATTGTTATCACAGGCAAATCCATTTTTGCCATTTTGCGGGGCGGGGCAGAAACCGTCCGCAAAGGCGTGGAAGTCGGAGCAGAAAAAAGGCGGGATTATTTAGAGCGTAAGGCATCCCAACAAGCCGAGGGCATCGAAGATGACGAGGATGATTTTGAGCATCAAACCCCATACCGTTATACACCCTCTACCGCATCATCACCCTACATACCCACAATATCAACAGCAGACGAAACCCACGCCACAGAAACCCCCATATGCCACAACGCATCCGAAGAAGCGTCCGAACCCCTGCTACCCCTAGACACCCTAATAAACAAAAGCGACAACCCCTCCGAACCCCCCCACGGCACGGTAGGGGCGAGCATTGCTCGTCCCAATCCAGAATACGACACCCCCACACCCCAACCACAACTCACCGAAGAAGAATTCACCATAGACATAAAAGGCTTCGTGGAAGGTGCAGAGAATGCAGACGACCCAATCCACCCGCCAGACCTTGCAGAACAAACAGCACAAGCAGAAGATTTGCCCCCATGGGAGTTAGAAAGCCAGCCCCAACCAAGCGGGGACAAGGCAACCCCAGAAGCACAAGAATACGTCTTCCCGCCAGTAGAATTGCTGAGAGAAAACACCTACCAGCCCTCCATCAGTTCTCGTGCGCAGATTTTAGAAAATTCCAAAAAGCTAGAGGAAACCTTGGCAAGTTTCGGTGTGCAAGCTAGGGTGGTGGAAGTCAGCAAAGGTCCAACCGTAACACGATATGAATTATCCCCTGGCAGTGGCGTAAAGGTATCAAAAATCGCTGGTTTATCGGACGACTTGGCACTTAACCTCGCCGCAGAAACCATCCGTGTGGAAGCCCCAATCCCTGGAAAGTCCGTTGTGGGTATCGAAATCCCCAACAAAGAGGTGCAGGCGGTATTCCTAAGGGAAATTATAGACGACGACGCTTTTTGGTCGCATCCATCCAAAGTAGCTTTTGCCATGGGCAAGGACATTGCGGGCAATGTGGTGGTGTCAGACATTGCAAAGATGCCCCACTTGCTTATAGCTGGCTCTACAGGCTCTGGTAAGTCGGTTTGTACAAACACTTTAATAACCAGCATTATATACAAGGCAACCCCCCAAGATGTCAAACTTCTAATGATAGACCCCAAGGTGGTGGAGTTGTCCATTTACAATGGCATACCCCATTTGCTAATCCCTGTGGTGACGGACCCCGCCAAGGCAAGTGGTGCATTGGCTTGGGCGGTGCGGGAGATGGAAAGCAGATATTCCGCCTTTGCAGAAAATAAAGTGCGGGATTTGGCAGGATACAATGTCAATTTAATTGAGCGTGGCGAGGAGAATTTACCACAAATCGTAATTATTATTGACGAGCTTGCAGACCTGATGATGACCTGTGGTAAAGAGGTGGAGGAAAGCATTGTACGCCTTGCCCAAAAAGCAAGGGCAGCGGGCATCCACCTAATTCTAGCAACCCAGCGTCCGTCCGTGGATGTTATTACAGGGCTTATCAAAGCCAATGTACCCAGCCGTCTTGCCTTCGCCGTGTCCAGCGGGACAGACAGCCGTACCATCCTTGACATGGTGGGTGCAGAAAAATTGCTTGGCAAAGGCGATATGCTTTTCTCCCCCGTGGGCATGAGCAAACCACGCCGTATACAAGGCTCTTTCATCTCCGACAAAGAAGTTGAAAATATTGTTAATTTCATCAAGCAAGACGGAGAAACAGAATACAGCGAGGAAATGATTGACAAAATCACCGCCCTACCAGAAGAAATGGACTTTTCTGACGAATCTGACCCGCTGATTGACGATGCAATCGCCTTTGTGGTTGAGAAAGAAAAGGCAAGCACGTCTATGCTTCAGCGTAAATTTCGCATAGGTTATAACCGTGCCGCCCGCATGATAGAGGAATTGGAAGGCAGGGGTTTGGTTGGTCCAGAAGATGGTGCAAAGCCAAGAAAAGTGCTGATGACACCCTATCAGCACAGAGAATACGTCCAAAGGCGACAAGAAGCCATTGATGCGTCTATAAGAAGTGGAAGCGGAGATTTTTAAGAAAGTCCTTGACGTATTTGTGGGCTGTGATATAATTGAAATATCAACACTTACATAATTTATTTTTATGACTGGAGGAAAACCCATGTCTGCAAAATTTGTTTATATGTTTAACGAAGGAAACGGCACAATGCGGGACTTGTTAGGGGGCAAGGGTGCAAACCTTGCGGAAATGACAAATCTTGGTCTGCCTGTTCCCCAAGGCTTTACGGTGACAACCGAAGCCTGCACCCTTTACAACACATCGGGCAAGGTGCTAAGCGATGATGTTAGGGGTCAAATTGATGATGCCATGGCACAGCTTGAGAAGCTTACAGGAAAAACCTTCGGGGACGAAAACAACCCCTTGCTGGTTTCTGTTCGTTCTGGCTCACGGGCTTCCATGCCTGGTATGATGGACACAGTGTTAAATTTGGGTCTTAATGATACATCTGTTGCCGCCATGGCAAAAAACACCGACCCACGTTTTGCCTATGACAGCTACCGCCGTTTCATCTCCATGTTTTCTGATGTGGTGATGGGGGTTGACAAGCATATGTTTGAAGGTGCTTTAACCAACTACAAAGAGCGTGTTGGGGCAACCGAAGACACAGACCTAACAGGCGAACAAATGAAAGAGGTTTCTGAAATTTTTAAGGGCATTTACCTTGGTATGCGTGGCGTGCCGTTCCCGTCTGATGCCCGTGAACAGCTTTATGAGGCGGTTTGTGCCGTTTTCCGTTCATGGGATAATGAGCGTGCTTTTATCTATCGTCGTCGCCACGATATTCCTTATAACTGGGGGACAGCGGTAAATGTCCAGTCTATGGTATTTGGTAATACGGGGGATGATGGCGGTACGGGCGTGGCGTTTAGCCGCGACCCCGCTACAGGAGAAAACGTCATTTACGGCGAATACCTAATCAACGCCCAAGGTGAGGACGTGGTGGCTGGTATCAGAACGCCAATTTCTATCTCCTGCCTAGAAGAACAAAAACCCGAAATTTACAAGCAGTTTGTGGAGCTTGCCAAGAAACTGGAAGCTCACTATCAAGATATGCAAGACATGGAATTTACAGTAGAGCGTAACAAACTCTATTTCCTACAAACCAGAGCAGGCAAACGCACAGCCGCTGCCGCCCTTCGCATCGCCATCGAAATGGTGGATGAGGGACTTTGCACCCAAGAAGAAGCCTTGCTAAAGGTTGACCCAAAACAACTAGAACAACTGATGTTCCCTGTGTTTGACCCTGTTGCACTGGCTTCTGCTACCATGATAGGCAAAGCCTTAGCAGCAAGCCCAGGTGCAGCGTGCGGACGTGTTTACTTTACCAGCCGTGATGCCATGGATGCCCATGACCGTGGAGAAGAAGTGGTTTTGGTTCGCCAAGAAACCAGCCCAGAGGACATTGGAGGTATGCAAATCGCCAAAGGCATTTTGACAGCAAAAGGCGGGGCAACAAGTCACGCCGCCGTGGTTGCCCGTGGCATGGGAACCCCTTGCATCTGCGGTTGCGAAGAAATCAAGCTAAGTTATGAGAAAAAGGAATTTACCCTTGGTGGCAAAACCTACAAAGAAGGCGATGTTATCAGCCTTGACGGTGCAACAGGCAAAATTTATGGCGAAGAAATCCCAACAGTCGAAAGCGAAATTAGCGGTGACTTCGCCAAGTTTATGAGCTGGGCAGATAGGGCAAGAACCATGAAAGTACGCACAAATGCCGACACCCCAGAAGATGCGGCAAAAGCCCTTGAATTTGGTGCAGAAGGTATCGGGCTTACCCGTTCCGAACATATGTTCTTCGACCCTGAACGTATCGTTAAAATGCAAAAGATGATTATGGCAGAAACTAGGGAAGAACGCCAAACCGCCTGCAACGAATGCCTAGAATTTCAAAAAGAGGACTATATCGGCATTTTCCGTGCCATGAACGGTTTGCCAGTCACCATCCGCCTGCTAGACCCACCACTACACGAATTCCTACCAAAAACACAGGAGCAGTTTGAAGCCTGTGCAGAAGAAACAGGCAAAACCGTGGAATATATACGGGAGCGTTGTGCGGGTCTACACGAAATTAACCCAATGATGGGGCATCGTGGCTTACGCCTTGCGGTTTCTTATCCAGAAATTGCAGAAATGCAAACCCGTGCCATCATCGAGGCGGCAATCCGCGCCCAGCGTACAGGTGTTAAAGTGTTACCAGAAATTATGATACCCCTGCCACTTGATGCCAAAGAATACGCCTTTGTTAAAGAGATTGTGGAACGCACATCCAAGGCAATCCTTGAAGAAGAAGGCGACAAAGTGGATTATATGGTTGGCACAATGATAGAAATTCCCCGTGCCTGCCTAATGGCTGGCGAAATCGCCGAAGAAGCCGAATTTTTTAGCTTCGGCACAAACGACCTAACCCAAATGACCTACGGCATCAGCCGTGATGACGCCGGACGCATCATCAACGACTATATCGACAACAATATTTTCGAGGTTGACCCCACCGACCGCCTTGACCAAAAAGGCGTGGGCGAGCTTATGAAAATCGCTGTAGAACGTGGACGTAAAACCCGCCCGAACCTTAAACTGGGTATTTGTGGCGAACATGGCGGCGACCCTTCCAGCATAGAATTTTGTCATAAAATTGGGCTGGACTACGTTTCCTGCTCCCCTTACCGTGTGCCAATTGCAAGGCTTGCAGCGGCACAGGCGGCACTTATGCACGCAAAAGGTTTGGATGTGGAAGTTAAAGGTTAGTTATTTTAAGCGGACAGACTTTGCCTACAGTTGGCAAAGTCTGTTTTTATAGGAGGACTTTATGGAAAATTTTAGCACCAAGCCCACATATGAAACAGCAATCGAGATGTTCTCGAAGGACGTTTTGGGCAGAAATGATGAAATCGCTAGATTCGTGAACCTTCTGGACGCAATTGATGATAGAGACGGCTTCACAATTGCCCTTAATGGAGATTGGGGCAGTGGCAAAACCTTCTTTGTTAAACAAACAAAGCTTATTTTAGATTGCCATAATGACCATTCTGACCTTGATGATGAGAATAGGAAAAGCATGAAGGGAATTGTCCACGACAAAGGTTTGGGTTGCAAAGGTAATTATGCAACCGCATATTACGACGCTTGGGCAAACGACAATTCAGAAGACCCAATTTTGTCACTGATGTACTCGGTTCTAAAAGGCAACCGCCAGCTAATGCCAGAAAACAAAAGGGATTTGGCAGACATATTTGCATCAATTATCGAAGTGGTAAGTGGTGGAAACATCACAGGTGTGCTGGAAAAATTGAGGGGCGACAATCCTTTTGAAAGTATTATGGGAGATGAAAGCATCCATGAATTGGTAAAAAAATTCTTGAACAACCTTATTGTTGAGCGTGGCAACCGCCTTGTTATTTTCATTGACGAACTGGACAGGTGTAAACCAGCCTTTGCTATCCAATTACTGGAACGTATAAAACACTATTTTGATGACAACCGAGTGATTTTTGTGTTTTCGGTCAACTTGGTGCAATTGCAACACACAATAAAAGCCCATTATGGTGCTGGCTTTGATGCCACACGGTACATGGACAAGTTTTTTGACATCCGTATTTCATTGCCAGAAATTAACTATGATAGGTATATAGATTACAAGTTTCGGTTTATGAGTCACTCGACTTATTATTATGATGAGGTTTGCAGAGATACGGTTAAACATTTTCGATTTTCACTTCGAGAAACTGAAAGATACATAAGGCTTACCAGAATAGCTTACAATCAAAACAATAGAATCGTATGCGGATTTGACAACGGTGCTTGTGAGTTTGTTGTAATTTTGTTTGCGCCAATAATAATTGGTCTTGGAATTAAAAACTTAGACCTACAAACCGAATTACTGTCAGGTCAAAATTCTACATTTATATGTGATATACTATTAAACTCAGCAAAGTCCAAAAATTTTTTATATCATATAACGAAAAGCGATAACTACGAGGAAGTCATTAGAGGTGTTTATAGTGCATTATTCATCTCTAGAGAGCCACAAGCGGAAGTTTTTGGAATGATTTTTAACAGCGAAGTCCGCTCCGCTTTTGGGCAAGTGGTATCTCTGTTATCCACAAACTGTAATTATAGTTTTACTACATAATAATTTCAGGGGCGTGTACTGTCCACCCCTGAAATTATGTATATAAGTTATCCATTCATCGTTTGCTCTAGTTGTTTTTGTATAACCTCTAACATCTCTTGATATTTCTCACCTTTGGCACGTTCTTCTTCCACCATGGCTTCGGGGGCTTTTGCCAAAAAGCCTTGGTTGTTCAGCTTAGCATTTACACGGTCAACCTCGCCTTGCAGTTTTTTAAGCTCCTTTTCAAGGCGGGCTTTTTCTTTTGCCATGTCAACCAAATCAGATAGGGGCATGAAAATTTCGGCACTTGGCACAACCACGGACACAACATTTTCGGGGGTAACATCTTTAGTGGCAGACACAATAACTTCCGAAGCCCCCGCAAGTGCCATAATATAGGCTTTGCCACCTTCAAAAATACGGCGAACATCCTCATTTGCGGATACAACAAAGGTTTTTGCTTTGCGACTTGGTGGCACATCCTTTTGCTGGCGAAGGTTACGCAAAGCCCGCACCGCTTCCTTGATTTGCTCTATATCCGCTTCATCACTGGCGAAATTGTGGGCTTCATCGTATGTCGGAAATTGGCTTAGCAAAATACTTTCGCCAAAACCAAAGCTTTGGTAAATTTCCTCGGTTAGGAAGGGAGAGAATGGGTGTAATAGTCGCAAGCCAACGCTTAGCACATGTCGTAGCGTCCATAAGGCGGCTGGGCGGGTTGGGTCGTCCGCATTATATAGGCGGGGCTTGGAAAATTCGATATACCAGTCACAAAACTCGTCCCACATAAAGGTTTGCACTTCGTCTGCTGCCATGCCCATGTCATAATTATCCAGATGTTTTGCAACTTCTGCCGTCAACCTGTTGGCTTTGGATATAATCCACTTGTCGGCAGGGGTAAGGTCGCTTACATTCAAATCTACATCTAGTACAGCATTATCCAAGTTCATCATTATAAAACGGCTGGCATTCCAAACTTTATTAAGGAAATTACGGCTTTGCTCCACCTTTTCTATGTAGAAACGCAGGTCATTGCCTGGGCTGTTACCTGTTGCGAGGGTGAAGCGTAGGGCATCTGCTCCATACTGTTCGATAACATCTAGTGGGTCAACACCATTATCAAGGGATTTCGAGAATTTGCGTCCTTGCTCATCACGGATAAGACCATGAAATAACACGTCCTTAAAAGGCAACTCGCCCATAAATTCCAAACCAGTAAATACCATACGAACAACCCAGAAAAACAGTATGTCATGCCCTGTACTAAGTACATTTGTTGGGTAGAAATATTCAAGTTCTGGTGTTTTATTAGGCCAGCCCAATGTGGAAAAAGGCCATAAAGCCGAAGAAAACCAAGTGTCCAGACTGTCCTCGTCTTGAATTAGGTTTGTGCAACCACATTTACAGGCAATGGGGGCCGTCCTTGACACGGTGATTTCACCACAATCCCCACAATAATAAGCAGGAATACGATGCCCCCACCATAATTGGCGAGAAACGCACCAATCCTTAATATTTTCCAACCAATGGGTATAAACTTTTCCGAAGCGTGGCGGAACAATATTCAAATCTCCATTTTTGTAGGCTTCAAGGGCAGGTTTTGCCAAGTCCTCCATTTTGATAAACCATTGCAATTTCATTAAGGGTTCGACAATAGAGCCACAGCGGTCATGCCCACCAACACTGTTGTTTATTTCTTCTTTTTTTACAAATAATCCAAGCTCGGTAAACTCTGCTACAATTTTCTTGCGGGCATCATATCTGTCCATACCCTCATAAGAACCACCATTTTCGTTGATTGTACCATCGTCATTCATTATATTAATGCTTGGTAGGTTATGTCGAACACCAATTTCAAAATCATTAAAATCATGGGCGGGGGTGATTTTTACCATACCCGTCCCAAAGTCAGCCTTAACATAATCGTCTGCTACAATGGGTAGCTCACGGTTAAAAAGTGGCATAATGGCAGATTTGCCGATAAGATGCTTATAACGCTCATCGTCAGGATTTACGGCGATTGCCACATCACCCAGCATGGTTTCTGGGCGGGTTGTTGCAAAGGTCACAAATTCATCACTATCTTTTATAGGGTATTTGAAATGCCAAAAGCCCCCTTGTTTGTCCTCGTGTTCCACTTCCGCATCAGATATGCTGGTTTTGCAATTGGTACACCAGTTTACAAGCCTTTCCCCACGATAAACAAGCCCCTTTTCATGTAGACGAACAAACATCTCTGTGACAGCTTCTGATAAGCCCTCATCAAGGGTAAAACGCTCCCTTTCCCAGTCACAAGAAACGCCTAGCTTTCGGAACTGCTGGGAAATAATGCCACCAACCCTGTCATTCCAAGCCCAAGCCCGCTTCATAAATTCATCTCTGCCAAGGTCTGCCTTGGACAAGCCCTCGTCTTTTTGGATTTGTGCAACCACCTTGGCTTCGGTGGCAATGGCGGCATGGTCTGTGCCTGGTTGCCAAAGGGTGTTAAATCCCTGCATCTTTTTGGAGCGGATTAGAATGTCTTGCAAGGTGGCGTTTAATGCGTGACCCATGTGTAGTTGCCCTGTTACATTTGGGGGTGGTATCATTATGGTATAAGGAGTTTTGCTCTTATCCACTTCTGCGTGGAAATATCCTTTGTCCAACCAAAACTTATATAATCTGTCTTCTACATCTTTTGGGCTATATTTGGTATCCATTTCTTTTTTCATTTTTACTCTCCTCTTTCATCTTCTTCGTCTAACATAGCTGTTGTGCCGAAGTTCTTATCGTTTTCGATAAGCTTGCCAGCTTTTTCCACGTATTCGTCCATCATTTCAGTGATGACCGACGCATCTTTGCCAGGGCTTGCTTTTAATCCTGTCAGCACTTCCCAAATTTGCCCGCTTCGTGTGTCTAAACGCTTCAAACTGCTTTCGATTAAAGCCTTTTCTTTGGAAAGTTCGCCATAAAAGGTTAACTTGTCGTCAATATTAAGGGTAGAAGCAAATTTCTCAATACTACTGTAACTTCTGTCCATTCCTTTATCTCTCAAGAAAAAGTCAATGGCAGCTTCGGTTTGTGTCATAATGTCCCGCAGGCTGTCTAGCCTTTTTGTTAAGAACTTATAATTGTTGTAATCTTCCAGATTGTTTTCCAGCATCTGAGAGTTACGAACCTTGTACTTGCGATATTCATAATTCAAATAGTTGGTGAAGTGGGCGTAATTTGCTATCTTCTTGTTTAGCAAAACCACCGCCCTAGCTTGTTTTTTGGCATTCATACGCAACTCATACCGCAACTTCTGCCTAAGGCTGTACAAAAGCCCTGCGATGATGATGATAAACACCAACATACCAGCCAAAATCAAAATTGTATTAATTTGATGAACGGCATATAAAAACACGAGGACAAGGCAGGCAGCAGCAAAAAACAACACGGTGGCAATGGCAAATTTGTACAAAAAGTCGGTGGCATTGGTTAGCCTTTCTTTGGCGTGTTCCAAAACCATTTTTTCCCCTTCCAAGTAGCCAATGTCCTTTTTGAAAATACGCTGACGCTCCTCAGCATATTTAATTTCTGGTACGGCATTTTGGGCGGCAGTCTGAAGTCTTTCTAGGTCGGTCAAGCCTGCGTCAAAGCTTGTCACTTGATATTTAAGGGCATTACTTTCCCGTGACATATTGGCATAGCGGTCCAGCAGGTCTTTTAAGTCCTCCACATCTTCCTTGGATAACCTGCCATAAGCGGCAACCTCCCCCATACGCCCTTCGACATCCTTTAGACGGTTGATAAGCACAATACGGTCAGACACAATGTTCAAAGCTTCGTCACAAAGCATGGCGGCGTTTACAATGTTCTCCCTTCCGCCAGCCTTCTCTACAAATTCCGAAAAACTACTTGTCCTTTCTCCTGCTTGCTCTGCCCGCTTGACAGGATACAACCTGTTGATAAAATCCAGAAAGCGATTAAACACGCCCACCTTTTGCTTTTTATCCCGAAACATACTTCACCTTCCCTTACAATTTGTATTAATACTTTATGTCCTTATGAATTTGGCTGGCTTGCACACCACTGTTTTTCTGGTATTTGCCTTTATATGGTTCGTAATCCCCTTCTATTTTGTGGTAATAAATTTGGCAAATTCTTTCATTTGGGTAAATTTTCACAGGATGCAGGGTGTGAATTTCTAATGTCCAATATCCAGAAAAGCCTACATCACCAAAACCAGCCGTTACGTGGATGCTGACACCAAGACGACCAACAGACGAACGCCCCTCTAGCATTGGGACATAACCGTAGGTTTCGGTAAATTCTACTGTGCTGCCCAAATAGAGTTTACCAGGCTCCAAGACAAAGCCCTCCTCTGGTATTACAATTTCTCTGGTAGGTGTTTCGGTGTGCATATCTAAATGCCCGCCTTCGGGCAGGTCATACACTTGCAAAATGTTGTTTAACCGTAAATCGTAACTGTTTGGTCCAACCCTATCACCATCGAATGGCGTTATAATAATATCCTTACCAATTTCGGCAAGTTTTTTAATCTCTAGACCTGATAAAATCATGTTGCTCCCCCTAAATATCAATATCTTCAAAAATTTTACTCTTGTCCAACGGCAAAGAAGTTTCGCCCAAAACATACTTGTCGTCAGCCAACAAATATATTTCGATTATCTGCCGTTCCGCATCCACAATCCAGTATTCACCAACACCGCAACGCTCATATAAATCCTTTTTATAGCCCTTGTCCCTTGCTTCACTGTGACAGGAAATTACCTCCACAATTATGTCGGGAGAACCAAATACGCCCCAGTTATTTGAAACTGTGTTGTCCCCTACAATCATAATGTCTGGCATTGCCATGTCTTCGTCGGTCAGAAATACGCCAATTCTTCTGTGAACTTGTAGATTACTGTTCTGCAAATGCTCGTCAAAAATGCAGAATATATTACTGATGACAAGACCGTGCTTGATGCCACCGCCTTCCTCATCAATGACAAAACGACCTCCAAGAACTTCTAAGCCAGATATGTCCCAACTTCCAGTCTTGTTACGCCTTATAACCTCTGCAACACTGGACACTTCAAGCCCTCCTATTTATTTTTGTGTGCCGTGATTATGGTATGGCTGGTTGAATTTATAGTGATAACACCGCTATCAGTGGTAACATACCAATTTTTGCCTTTACGTTCCACATTTATTGCCGAGGCAATTTTTTCTTTACACCATTCTACCACATCGGGGGCGGTTATGCCAAGGTTTTTTCGCACACGCTCCACTCCGAGGTCTGTGGTTTGTAGTTTGTCAAGAGGAATGGTTTCGGTTTGAGTGGTGGGTTCTGCTATGAAAGTGGAATTACCATCCAAAATCCGCTTTAGGTATTTACCTGTGTAAGATATTTTACTTTGTGCAATCTCCTCTGGTGTGCCTTGGGCGATTACCATGCCTCCGCCCCCACCACCTTCTGGACCAAGGTCGATGATGTGGTCTGCGGTTTTTATCACGTCCAAATTATGTTCAATGACAATCACGGAGTTTCCACCGTCTGTAAGTGCCTGCAAAATGTCCACCAGTTTGTGAACGTCCGCCATATGCAGTCCTGTTGTTGGCTCGTCTAACACATAGATGGTGCGTCCTGTGCTTCTTCTGCTAAGCTCCGTTGCCAGCTTCACCCTTTGGGCTTCGCCACCCGACAAGGTGGAGGATGATTGCCCAAGCTTTATATATGTCAAACCCACATCGTAAAGGGTTTGGATTTTCTCTCGCAGGCGTGGTAAGTTCTCGAAGAAGTTAAGGGCTTGCTCTACCGTCATATCAAGCACGTCGGCAATAGTTGCCCCTTTGTACTTTACCTCCAACGTTTCACGGTTGTAACGCTTGCCCGCACATACCTCACAAGGCACATAAATGTCTGGCAAAAAGTGCATTTCTATTTTGATGATACCATCACCAGAACAGGCTTCGCAACGCCCGCCCTTAACATTAAAGGAGAAACGACCTTTTTGGTAGCCACGCACCTTTGCTTCTGGTGTTGCAGCAAAAAGGTCACGCACAAGGTCAAAAAGACCTGTGTATGTGGCAGGGTTAGAGCGTGGTGTACGCCCAATGGGGCTTTGGTCGATATTTATGATTTTGTCCAGATGATTTTGTCCCGTTAAATCCTCGTGTTTGCCTGGTTTGCCCTTAGCACGGTTCAAATCCCTTGCTAGACGCTTATACAAAACTTGGTTTATAAGTGAGCTTTTTCCAGAGCCACTAACACCCGTAATTGCAACAAATAACCCAAGCGGAATATCCACGTCAATATTTTTTAGATTGTTTTCTTGCGCCCCGATGATACGCAACTTTTTATCGCAGGGCTGACGACGCTGTTTAGGCACTGCAATCGCCTTTTTGCCACTCATATACGCCCCTGTGATGCTGTTTTCATCTTTTAGGATGCCCTCAATCGTGCCAGAAAAAACCACCTCGCCACCATGACATCCAGCCCCAGGACCAATATCCACAATATGGTCGGCTTCCCGCATGGTGTCCTCGTCATGTTCCACCACAATGAGGGTGTTGCCTAAATCACGCAGATGTTTAAGGGTTTTTAACAACTTGTCATTATCCCGCTGATGAAGCCCAATGGACGGCTCGTCCAAAATATAAACAACACCCACCAACCCAGAACCAATTTGGGTTGCAAGTCGGATACGTTGGGCTTCGCCCCCAGACAGGGTTGCGGCGGCACGTGCAAGGGTCAAGTAATCCAGCCCCACGTCTACCAAGAAACCAGCCCTAGCCTTAATCTCCTTTAGGATAAGCTCCGCAATCGTTGCCTGCTGTGGTGTCAGCTTTAATTCACGGAAAAACTGGGCAAGCTCCCCAACAGGCATGATGGTAATGTCCGCAATATTAACCCCACCCACGGTAACAGCCAATATCTCCTCACGCAGACGCTTACCACGGCATGACGGACATTCGATATTAGTTATAAAGGCTTCATATTGCTGTTTCGCCCAGTCAGAAGTTGTCTCTTTATAACGCCTTGCCAAATTTGGAACAAGCCCCTCCCAATGGTGCATATAAACCCGAGGGTTGCCCCTTGTGTCTGTATATTCCACGGGAAAGGTTTCGCCATCTGCCCCATATAAAATAATCCTGCGGGTTTCTATGGGTAACTTCTTAAACGGCACAATCAAACTAAAATCAAAATGCTTAGCAAGGTGGATAAAGGCATTGCCACCCCAAGTGCCTGCTTTGCTGGCTTGGTTGTACCCAGGTGCAACAATTGCCCCCGCTTGGATGGAAATGTCGGGGTTTGGCACAATCAACTCTGGGTCAAACTCCATTTTGAAACCAAGCCCAGCACACTCCCCACAAGCCCCCTGCGGATTGTTAAAGGAAAACATCCGTGGCTCTATGCCAGCCAAGGAAATACCATGGTCTGGACAAGCAAAGTTTTGGGAAAAACTTAAATCCTTTTCAGCACCCACATCTACCAGCATTGTGCCGTCAGTCAAAGTCATAACAGTTTCCACAGACTGGGACAAACGGGCTTCAATCCCCTCTTTCACCACAATCCTGTCAACCACAATCTCAATATTATGACGCTTGTTTTTGTCAAGCTTTATTTCTTCGTCAAGCTCCATAACCGTGCCGTTCACCCGCACACGGGCATATCCGTTACGTTTGGCATCCTCCAAAACGGTTTTATGCTCGCCTTTGCGGTCACGAACCACAGGGGCGAGAAGCTGAATACGACTACCTTCTTCCAAAGCCAAAATCTTATCCACAATTTGGTCGATGGTCTGTCGCACAATTTCCTTGCCACATTTTGGGCAATGGGGCGTACCCACACGAGCATACAACAAACGCAAATAATCGTAAATCTCCGTGACAGTACCAACGGTAGAACGGGGGTTTTGGTTAGTGCTTTTCTGGTCGATGGAAATGGCAGGGGAAAGCCCTTCGATGCTGTCCACATCAGGCTTTTCCATCTGCCCTAAAAACTGGCGGGCATAGCTGGATAAGCTCTCCATATAACGCCTTTGACCCTCGGCATACAACGTCTCAAACGCCAAGCTGGACTTGCCCGACCCCGAAACCCCAGTAAACACCACCATGGCATCCCTTGGAATTTCCAAGTCCACATTTTTCAAATTATTCTCTCTTGCACCTTTGATTATTATTTTTTTATCTTTTGACATTTTATCCTCGCCTTTACTCATCCTTTTTCCAAACTATGTGTCCATTCACTCCTCTTTCCTCATAAAGTTCAAGAACACCTTTTGCTAATTCGGCTATATCTTCATCTCCAAAACTCTTTCCGTACTCATAAAGACGAATAAACATTTTCTTACCCGTTTCCGTCTGTCCTAGATTTTTCTTCCGAAAGTTGTGAGTACTACACAACACTTGACCATTGTCAATTGCCGCCCTACCGCCCTTATCCTTAGGTTTTATATGGTCGACATGAAGCTCCTCCCCATCTTCCCTGCCTTTACCACAAATTACACACTTGTAACCATCACGTTTCAAAATATAGTGCTTCTGTTTTGTTGTAAAATCTTCTAAATCAGTTCGGGTGGTCGCAAGTTCAGGGTCGTACCGATACACTCCCTTTGTGAC